>Ga0210085_1000892_pt1 | contig 12195 bp, 8 predicted proteins | sample China_Galinas_PW_5_FD_184866 | JGI IMG/M metagenome (GOLD analysis project Ga0210085, IMG submission 184866) | Wetland microbial communities from San Francisco Bay, California, USA, that impact long-term carbon sequestration - China_Galinas_PWC_D1... | ecosystem: Environmental > Aquatic > Marine... | reverse complement strand
GGTTATCTTTGGCTGTTCACCGGGAACATAAGGTTCCAGCTCTTCGACAACCGAACTCCAGTAACGATTCATTAAAACATTCCTAATAAAAATTAATCCCTCAAATACATAAAACGATCAAAGCTAACCCGGATTTCTCCACAAGGCCTTGAAGAGGTAACAGAAAAAGTCCGTTTCCGGAAGTATAATTATTTCTCACGGAGAATATCCCTGATCTCCTCCAGCAGGATCTCCTGCTTTGGTGGAGGTTCCGGCGCGGCCGGTTCTTCCTCTTTTTTGGTCTGTAGAGAATTCATGACCTTGATAAGAAGAAAAATGGAAAAGGCAACAATTACAAAATCAAAGACCGACTGGATGAACTTCCCGTAATTCAAGGTCACTGCCGGCACCTTTCCTGATGCATCTTTCAGGGTAATAACCAAATTGCTGAAATTAACCCCACCAACCAACACCCCGATTGGAGGCATGATCACATCGGCCACCAAGGAAGACACTATCTTGCCGAAGGCTCCACCGATAATGATACCAACGGCCATATCAACCACATTCCCTCTCATAGCAAATTTCTTAAATTCCGTTAACATGCTCATCTTATCCCCCTTTTTTTTACTTACACATGGTTATTCGCCAATAAGGCATTGAGTCATCTTGTCCCATTGGTTCGAGACAACCCACGAATACTTCTCGCTAAACAGTTTGTCGCTCGTCAACATTTTTCGCTTTTTATAACGCTGCAAGAAACCATGGTACTGACCCGGACCACCGTTATACATCGCATAAACAAGACCCGCCAAAGTGGAGCGATCCAGACTTTTTACGATATTCTTGTCTCGCAAGGCATACTTTCGCAAATAAAGGGCTGCGATCTCGCTGCCGGCAGCCGCATTATATGAAATATCCCAACGCAGCCGTTGCAAGTTATACAAACCTCTCCATACCCGTTCATTTACCTGCATCAGACCGACGGATGTGTTGTTATACGACAGGAGATAGATCAACTGATGTTTTTTTTCAATAAACTGTCTGAAACAGCTTTCCTGCCAGGCCATGGCAATAATCATGGACCGGAACATGTCCCGGAAAGAGTCGGGGAAATCGTTTTCCCCCTTGCCAATTCCGGCTGCCGCATCCAACACCCCGATAACTCTTTTGATATACTCGTCGACTCCGGTTTCAGGCACCCGCCATCTCACAATATCGTATTTTGAAAGGTCCCCGGCGGCATAGGCCGGGGACAAGAAAAAATCCAGGATCTTTGTCATCCACTCTTGTGGTACGAATATTATTCCACTCTGACTATCCTTAATATTCTCACCCTCGGAAGACTTTTCCCTGCCCCCCCGTTCCACAGGCTGTCTGGTATCGGGCTGTTTTTCATGATCATTTTTTTTAATATCTTGTTTAGAAGGAACACCTGGAAGGCTTTTATTCTCCGGTGTACGCTTCTGCTCTTTATCATTGCTATCCGAGTCTTGAATTAGAGGATGCGTCTTTTTCAGATTCATTTCCTTTTGAGGAGAAGATTCCGAAGGCCCTGAACGGTCGATTTGCAGGGTCGGCATTAACTGAAAAAGTTTACGCAGATCAGGATTCACCCCGGAACCATAGGTCAAAACCGATTGATCCGTGGTCAACATCCTGGCAAGGCGAAGCAATCCATCCCGGCTCATCTCAATTCCGAATGTCGGCCCCAACCTGTCAAAAACAGAAAGGGCATCGGCAGCGGTAAAGAAGGATAAATACCCAAGCGATCCATCTTTCTTACTCTGTTTTATATGATGGCGGAATATCGGTGAAAGCTGTCTCCAGGCCTTGACGAACTGCTCTCGGACGAAATCATGCGTCAGATTCTTGTCGCTCAATCCTTCAACAAATCGATACCGGGTATCCAACAGGACGTCCATAAGTGTTTGTCTCTCATCCTGCGTCAGTACATCTTGTGACATAGCTGTTACCAGATAACTGAGAAGTGCATCCCACTGTTCCCAAAGCCCGACCAGATCTTCGAGGTCTTTGCCGGAAAGAGCCTCCTTCTGCCGGGATTCATCGGGTCTGTATACCTCCTGAACGTCGGCAAGCACATTAACGATCACCGCTTCCGGCGCCACCTTCACTTCTCCGGTGCGCAAAGTGGCCAGCATATCCTTCGTCTGTTGTTGCACGTTTTTGGGAAACAAAGGTAAAAGAAAGGTTTTCAGGTCGTCCACAGGTGGAGCCAGGTCAATTTTAATATTATCGAGATATTGAAAAACCCGCCCCTTCACAAGGTCCCAGACAATGCCGGCAATCCGTGCAGGCTGCCTGTTCATTTCCAGGAGTTTCGATTCGGTGGTAATAAAGGAGAGTTGCCATGTCGCACTGTCAATAACCGGACGCTGAAAGAGAACGAGGTACCCCTCCCAACTAACCGGAACAACGCATTTTCCTCCGATAGGGGTACCTGCATGAACGATGACCTTGGTCTCAAATTCAAGAAGGCCGTCATTCTGGGACACAGACGGTTTTTCCAGGCGTAGGACTACACAACCGTCTCCGGTATTGAGCAGGGTTACCGACTGGTTCTCCTCAGTGTAGGCTTTTTGAACAATGAGAGCATGTAAGAGATTATAATCAATAGTTATAGGTAGTTCAACCCTCTCAGTCCTCGCTTCAGCAGCATGGACCAAGATCAAAAAAGACAAAACAACGATACCGCAAAAACAAAAAAAGATGAGAGGTTTTCGTCGCGACATATCATTTACTAAGAACGTGTTAAAAGGAGTTTTTCTGTGACGGCATGATGAGCCAAAATTTCTCCGGACCAGGGAATTCATACTTAATAGCACGGACAGGTTGCCCGGAGGTTTTCAACTTTTAATCAAAAAGTGTACCGTTTCAGTCTCTCAGTTAGAATATCATATTTCCGCTTGGTACATGCCCTCTGGAAGTTTGGGAAATTTATACGTTCAACTGGTAAATAGAGAGCCACGGCGACTATCCTGCCAACAGGCAACTCTTTTCGGCTGATAGTCTGCCGATGATAGGACTCTTAGAAAATTTAAATGCAATGATTGTCTCAGGAAGCAAACGTACATACTATACATAGGCCAGGCATGGAAAAAAAGAAAAATGTTTATTAGAAATCATTGTACACCTTTTTGGTGCTGTATTTTTCCGTCCGATGATTATGGTAACATGAGAAATCCTGACTAACCCGGATTTCTCGTCAGAAAGGAACGCTCATGGACAGCAACAATCACTCCGTCATCACATTTCGAACCTATCCGTTTCAGGTAGGGCAGAAAGTCTATATTGAAGATGGCCCCCGCCATGGAGACTGGGAAGTTATTGACATAACAGACAAGAAAGTTACTTTTCGATGTCCGATTTCCCATCGTGAATTCACTTGGAACCGATTCTGTTATTTCACGAATGAAGAGAAAGACGGTCCATGGCCGCATCCTGATTGACAACATCTAGACTATCCGGATTTTTTACGAGCCGATGCGGCCGTATCAATTGTGCCAAACAATATTCCCAAGAAAGCCGTGCTAAGCCCCCGGTTCCTCCGTCATTTCCCGTTTCCTGTTGACGCAAGACCAATTTCCGGGTTTAATACTGTAATTTTGCCTGCTCGACCTGCAAAAAACGAGGGCAGTCTGCCTGAAGCATGATGCTCCGATTTCCAGCAAACCGTCAATGTCACCCTCCGCAGTCCGGCAGCATACTGCAAACCTGAAAGTAATCCGGCTCCCCAGTTGCTCTTACGAGGGGCTCCGGTGCCCGGAAACGCATAAAACGAAGGAACGACGCATGAAAGCACTTATCGCTTTGGAAGACGGAACGATCTTTGAGGGGCAATCATTTACCGGCCACGGAGAGGCAATCGGTGAAATCGTATTCAACACCTCCATGAGCGGTTACCAGGAAATCCTTACCGATCCGTCCTACACCGGCCAAATCGTCACTATGACTTATCCTCTGATAGGCAATTACGGCGTTAACACAGAGGATATGGAATCGGCGGCCGTTCATCCAAAAGCCTTCCTTGTCAAAGAATACAATCGCATCCCTTCCAATTTCCGTTCCACCATGACCTTAGCGGATTTTCTCATAAAATATGACGTGCTCGGAGTCGAAGGTTTTGATACCAGAGCCTTGGTCCGCCATATAAGAACGGCAGGCGCACTGAAGGGAATCGTCTCGACCGAGGATCTCGACCCGGACTCTTTAGTTGAACGTGCTCGCAATTGGAGCGGTCTGATCGGCGTCGATATGGTGGAGCGGGTAACCTGCACCGAACCTTTCGGCTGGACCGACGGCGGCAAGGCCCCGGGGAATAATTTTTCTACGGCTCAAGGTCATGGCGACAATCTCCTGAAGATTGTCGCCTTTGACTTCGGCATCAAGTTCAACCAACTCAGAATATTAAGTGACAAGGGCTGCAAAGTCCAAGTGGTACCGGCAACAACCGATGCACGTACAGTTCTCAGCATGCAGCCGGACGGGGTTTTCCTCTCCAACGGTCCTGGCGACCCGGCCGGAGTGAAAGGGGTAGTACAGACAATTCAAGAACTCCTGGGCAAAATCCCTATTTTCGGGATCTGCCTTGGCCATCAGATGATGGGACTAGCCTATGGAGGCTCCACCTATAAACTGAAATTCGGCCATCGGGGCGGCAACCAGCCGGTCAAGGATTTGATCACCGGCCATGTGGAAATCACTTCACAGAATCACGGCTTTTGCGTCGATCACAAAACATTGGATCCCAAAGAGGTTGAAATCACCCATATCAACCTCAATGACGGCAGCGTTGAAGGTATGCAGCACAAGAAATTCCCTGCCTTTTCGGTACAATACCATCCGGAGCATGCCCCTGGCCCCCACGATGCCCGTTATCTCTTCGATCGCTTTATCTCAATGATCAAAGGATAATATGATACGCAATCTTAATCGGCTCGCGCCAAAAAGAGTTCACCTGACCCCCTATTTTACCTGAAAGCAGATACCATGCCGAAACGTACAGATATTCATAAAATACTTATCATCGGCTCCGGGCCGATCATCATCAGTCAAGCCTGTGAGTTCGATTATTCAGGAGCCCAAGCAGTGAAGGCACTGAAAGAGGAAGGATATGAGATCGTTCTGATCAACTCCAACCCTGCTACAATTATGACCGATCCGGAACTCGCCGACAGCACCTATATCGAGCCGATTACTCCGGAGATGGTCGTCAAAATCATCGAAAAGGAACGCCCTGATGCCATGCTGCCGACTCTGGGTGGGCAGACGGCGCTGAACACGGCGATCAAGGTGGCGGAGACAGGGGCTCTTGAGAGGTACAATGTCGAATTGCTCGCTGCTGATATCGATGTCATCCGTAAAGCTGAAGGCCGCGAAGAATTCCGGGCAGCGATGAAGGCCATTGGTCTCAAGGTACCGGAATCGGCTATCGTCCATACCAGGGCCGACGCCATGGCCGCAGCCGACGACATCGGTTTCCCTATCATCGTCAGGCCGAGTTTTACCCTGGGCGGTACAGGTGGTGGTGTTGCCTACAACCGTCAAGAACTGGAGCAACTTTGTACTGCCGGGCTTGATCTGTCGATGACAAATGAGATCATGCTGGAGCGAAGCCTTCTTGGCTGGAAAGAGTTTGAGCTTGAAGTGATGCGGGATAAGAACGACAACGTCGTCATCATCTGCTCGATAGAGAACATGGACGCCATGGGAGTTCATACCGGAGATTCGATCACCGTTGCCCCGGCACAAACCCTGACGGACAGGGAATATCAAGAGATGCGCGATGCGGCGATTGCCATCATCCGAGAGATCGGCGTAGAGACCGGTGGTTCAAACGTCCAATTTGCCATAGACCCGAAGAACGGCGAAATGATGGTTATCGAAATGAACCCAAGGGTTTCGAGAAGTTCGGCACTTGCCTCCAAGGCCACGGGATTTCCCATTGCCAAGATTGCCGCCAAGCTGGCTGTGGGCTACACCCTGGATGAGATCAAGAACGACATCACCCGCGAGACCTATGCCTCTTTCGAGCCGTCAATTGACTATTGCGTAGTCAAAATCCCCCGTTGGACCTTTGAGAAATTCCCGCAGGCAGATGACATTCTGACAACGGCGATGAAATCAGTGGGCGAGACCATGGCCATTGGCCGTACGTTCAAAGAGGCCTTCCAAAAAGGCATGCGTTCTCTGGAGATGGGCCGTTTCGGTTTCGGTGGCGACGGAAAGGATATTCTCGAGCATCTGGAAGCGGAAGACCTGGAAAGAGGGCTCAGGGTTCCGAATTCGAAAAGGATCGCCCATATATATGAGGCATTGAAACGGAATATGCCTATCGAGCGAATCTATGAACTCTCTGCAATCGATCCCTGGTTCCTGAATAATCTCAAACAGCTCGTCGAAACTGAGAAGATAATCAGTGAACGAGGGTTTCAGGGCCTGGATGCCCAATTCCTGCGCAAATGTAAAAGCGAAGGTTTCTCTGATTACCAGATCTCCTACCTGACCGGAACCGCAAGAGACGACGTCCGGGAACTCAGGAAAAAGCTTGGAGTGCTGCCGGTTTACAAACTGGTTGACACCTGTGCCGCGGAGTTCGAATCCTATACCCCCTACTGCTATTCCACCTATGAAACCGAAAATGAGGCCAAGATCAGCGACCGGAAAAAGATCGTGATCCTAGGAGGTGGACCTAACCGGATCGGCCAGGGTATCGAATTTGATTACTGTTGCGTGCACGCTGCCTTTGCCCTGCAGGAGATCGGCGTTGAATCAATCATGGTCAACTCCAATCCGGAAACCGTCTCCACAGATTATGACACCTCAGATAAACTCTACTTCGAACCATTGACACGTGAAGATGTCTTGAACATCATCGACCAGGAGAAACCCGACGGTGTCATCGTTCAGTTCGGCGGCCAGACCCCGCTCAACCTGGCTGTGCCGCTGGAGCAGGCCGAAGTCAAAATTATCGGCACTCTTCCCGACGCCATCGACCGGGCTGAAGACCGCAAACGTTTCCAGCAATTTCTGCAGAAGTTGAATCTCCGTCAACCCGACAATGACACCGCCCATACCTTGGAAGAGGCCTTGTCTGCGGCACACCGGATCGGCTACCCGGTAGTGGTCCGGCCCTCCTATGTCCTGGGCGGCAGGGATATGCGCATCGTCTATTCAGACAAGGGAATTGAGGACTTCATGACGGCGGTAGGCGGTACCATCCTTGAACATCCGGTCCTGATCGACAAGTTCCTTCAGGATGCCATCGAAGTGGACGTAGACGCCATCTGTGACGGGAAGATGACGATAATCGGCGGCATAATGGAACACATTGAAGAAGCAGGGATTCATTCGGGAGACTCGTCCTGCGTGCTACCGCCACATACGCTATCGACCGAGTTGATCGACGAAATCAAAAGGGCGACAAGGGCCATGGCCAAGGAACTCGGGGTCATAGGACTCATGAATGTCCAGTATGCCGTCAAAAACAGTGATCTCTATGTCTTGGAGGTAAACCCTCGCGCTTCAAGAACCGTTCCTTTCGTAAGCAAGGCCACTGGGGTGCCGCTGGCAAAGTTGGCCACGAAGATTATGCTTGGTGCCACCCTTTCCGAGCTCGGCCTGACCGATGAGGTCGAAATCCACCATTGGGCCGTAAAAGAAGCCGTCTTTCCCTTCGACCGTTTCCCCAACGTCGACACCCTGCTGGGTCCGGAGATGAAATCCACCGGCGAGGTCATGGGCATCGACGACAACCTGGGTCTTGCCATTGCCAAGTCCTATCTGGCCGCCGGTTCCAAGCTGCCGACTTCCGGTAGTGTTTTCATAAGCGTTCGGGACAGCGACAAAAAGGCACTAGTGCCCGTGGCCAAGGCACTGGTTGAGCTGGGATTTGGGATTCTTGCAACCGAAGGGACAGCCGATTATCTGAAAAAAAATGATGTCATCTGTGAGAAGGTGAACAAAATTTCCCAGGGACGCCCCCATATACTGGATAGAGTCATGGACAACGACATCTCCTGGATTGTCAACACTTCCTTCGGAAAACGTACCACCGAAGACTCGTATACGATCAGAAGGGCTGCACTGGATTTCCACATACCTTATACGACTACGGCAACGGGGGCCGCTGCACTGGTTCGGGCGTTGAAGGAGGTCCAGGGATCTTCATTCGGTGTCAATCCCGTACAGTATTTTACCAAGGTTGCCCAATTGAAAAAAAACTGACTTTCCAACTCGACATCCGATAATTATGCTTTACAATAATGGCACCAATACAGAACAATGATTAAATAAGACAGTTACTGTATCCAAAAAGCGAACAGACAACGGTTCATTACGCAAATTTAAGAGCCACCGGAGGACTCTTTGAATAACTTTTATAAAAATCTCAGTATGTGGCTGGTGATTGGCCTGACCATGATCCTCCTCTTCAACATTTTCAACAAACAGCAACCAAATACCAGTTCCCTGACTTACACACAGTTCATGGATAGTGTTGCATCCAAAACGGTCAATCGGATCAATATCAACGGAGACGTGATTACCGGAACCATGAAAGACGGCAAGCCTTTCAGGACTGTTTTTCCACCAAACGACTCTGACCTGCTCCCCGCCCTTCACAAAGCGGGAGTAGATGTCTCCGTCCAGGAGAACCAGAAGGAGAGTTGGCTGATGACCATCTTCGTTTCCTGGTTCCCGATGTTGCTTCTCATTGCCGTCTGGGTGTTCTTTATGCGCCAGATGCAAGGTGGCGGCAAAGGCGGGGCTCTCTCTTTCGGCAAGACCAGGGCACGCCTGATGGAACGAGGCAAACACAAGGTGACGTTCGAGGATGTGGCTGGTATCGATGAGGCTAAGGAGGAATTAGAAGAGATAATCGATTTTCTCAAGGACCCGCAGAAATTCACAAAACTGGGAGGCCGCATCCCCAAGGGCGTTCTATTGGCAGGTTCTCCCGGTACCGGTAAGACGCTCTTAGCCAAGGCCATCGCCGGTGAGGCAGATGTCCCCTTTTTCACCATATCCGGTTCCGATTTTGTCGAGATGTTTGTCGGTGTCGGAGCTTCGCGTGTTCGCGATCTTTTCATCCAGGGCAAGAAAAACGCACCCTGCATCATTTTCATTGACGAGATTGATGCTGTCGGCCGCCACCGGGGTGCCGGTCTGGGCGGAGGTCACGACGAGCGTGAACAGACTTTGAACCAGCTTCTGGTCGAGATGGACGGATTCGAATCAAGCGAAGGGGTAATTATCGTTGCGGCCACCAACAGGCCCGACGTACTCGACCCGGCACTGCTTCGTCCCGGCCGCTTTGACCGTCAGGTTATAGTTCCGGTCCCCGATGTCGGCGGACGCAAAAAAATTCTGGACATTTACGGCAAGAAAATCAAGATGGCCAAGAATGTGGATATGGAAATCCTTGCCCGTGGCACCCCAGGTTTTTCAGGTGCGGATCTTGAGAACCTTGTCAACGAGGCAGCTTTAATGGCAGCCAGAAGCGGAGCACAGGAGATCAATCTCGAACTTTTAGAAAAAGCCAAGGACAAGATCATGATGGGAGCAGAACGGCGCTCCATGATTATTACCGAAAAGGAGAAAGAGGTCACCGCCTACCATGAGGCAGGGCATGCCTTGGTGGCAAAACTGCTCCCGGATACCGACCCCATACATAAGGTGACCATTATTCCGCGCGGCAGAGCCCTTGGTCTGACCATGCAGTTACCTATTGATGAAAAATACACCCGCTCCAAGAAATTCCTGGAGCATACGATCTGCATTCTTTTCGGTGGACGGGTTGCTGAAGATATCATCTTCGGTGAAATAACAACGGGCGCCGGCAATGACCTGGAACGCGCCACCGAACTGGCCAGAAAAATGGTCTGTGAATGGGGAATGAGCGACGAACTCGGCCCGCTTACTTACGGCAAGAAGGAAGAACAGATTTTCCTTGGCCGTGAGATTGCTCAACATCGTGATTTCAGCGACGAGACAGCTCGCCAAATAGACGAGGCAGTAAAGAAGATTATCTATCAGGCCAAGGATACCTCCATTAAGTTGCTGGAGGACAACAAGGATATCCTGACCAGGATGGCGGAAGAACTTCTTGAACGAGAAACTATTGTTTTGAGTGATATCGAACGGATCATGACTGAGCTGCATCCAGAAAAATATCCTCCGAAAGAAGCGGAAAGCCAAGATGTCGCACCCGATGCTCACGAGGTAGAGGAACCTGAAGTGAAAGCGGAAATCAGAGAGGAAAAAGAATCACATGAACCACCTCTTTCGGACTCTCATCCACAACAGGCGACCTCAGACAACAACGACTCACCAGTCACATCCTGACCGCTTGTTTACATCTACGATTGTGTGAGAGTATAAAAAACGATCAGGGGGCCAGCAAATTGCCGACAGCCGACATCAGAATTATGGGTATCCTCAATACGACACCCGACTCGTTTTCCGACGGCGGCAGGCATTTTACCTTTGACACTGCAGTGAAACAGGCGGAAGCAATGATAGCCGCCGGTGCCGACATCATTGATATAGGTGGAGAGTCGACACGGCCTTTTGCCGAACCTGTCTCCACCGAAGAAGAGTTGCGCCGTGTCCTCCCCGTCATAAAAGAAATCAGGAAGAAGCATTCTACCGAAATCTCCATCGACACCACCAAAGCCGCTGTAGCCGAAAAAGCCCTGGCTGCCGGAGCCGACATCATAAACGATATATCGGCCCTTGGGCAGGACAAGGAAATGCTCACCTTGGTCCAAAAAACATCAGCTCCCGTCATACTCATGCATATGCAGGGTACGCCGGATACGATGCAGATCAATCCCCACTATGACAACGTTATTGAGGAGATCCTGGAATTTTTTCAAGAACGGATTGCAATGCTGGAGCAAAACGGTGTGGATCGCAACAGACTAATCGTCGATCCAGGTATCGGTTTCGGCAAAACCCGGAAGCATAACCTGACAATCATAAAACATCTTGAACGCTTTTCCGAATTGGGCCTCCCAGTCCTTCTCGGTCACTCGCGTAAAAGATTTCTCGGCGACATAACCGGCCTGGAGGTGGATCGGAGAGATCTTCCGACAGCAGTTGTCTCGGCACTTGCTACATACAAAAAAATTGCAATCATCCGCGTTCATGATGTGGCCTCGACAAAACAGGCACTACAGGTAGCCCAGGCCATTGAAAATGCCGAATAAAGCCTTTATCTGCGTACTATCTCGAATTCATCCAAAGTGACAAACTGAAAGACATAGGGACTGGCCTTGGTGCCGATACAGATCATATCCCCGTCTTTGAGTGGAAGACTACCGGTTGAGTCATCTCCGCCGACTTTTATATCACCAACCTGGGTACCACAAGCGCTCCCGCGGTCAAAAAGAATATAGTCATTACCGTTTTTCTCTATTTGAAAATGCTCTCTTGAGATATTCAAGAGATGCCCGTCGTCAACAAGATAGAGATCATTGCTAGGTATCCTGTTGTCAAGCCTGGCCCTCTCAATCCTTTCAAGCCTTCCATTAATCTTTTTAACCCGAGACTCTCTGCCGACCCTGAAGGGAAACGTTCTGACGCAGACGACACCCTCCACCAGTGAGGATTGGGGGGTTGCCTTTTTGGCCTCAGGGGTCATAGCCTTCAACACAGCTTTAGGAGTTACAGCCTCTAAAATCGTCTGCTTTTCATCCATATATTTTACCAGTGTCGATTTTTAATTTGCAGCCCGCCGCGATTCTTTTAGCAGGATATCGCGTAATCGCTAGAAACTCAAACATAAATTTTACGCCAACTCATACAATTCATCTCACTGTTTTTTTTGTTGACTAGCCTGTCATATTCGTGTATGAAAGAGGTCCCTCTTGCCTGCACCATCAATTGGCTACTGCGAAGCCGATATTTGAGAGTTCCGGCGACAGATTCTTGGAAACCAGGCAGAAAGACTGATTATCCGAAACGGCAATTTTACTAAATAGCTCCCATCCGACAACCAGGGATTTGGTTCGAGACCGAGAAATGAGCGCATTCTTCCCTCAGGCATGTATTTGGTATTAGAAGAAAAAAGAATTCCCCATGACAATAATTTCGGGGCAACCAGCAATTGTCGAACGGGAACTACATAACCTCGAGTTTAAATGGGCCGGCATGGAAACCCAAAAATCTTGTCACGTCACCGGAGCCGACACG
>Ga0210085_1000891_pt1 | contig 12215 bp, 16 predicted proteins | sample China_Galinas_PW_5_FD_184866 | JGI IMG/M metagenome (GOLD analysis project Ga0210085, IMG submission 184866) | Wetland microbial communities from San Francisco Bay, California, USA, that impact long-term carbon sequestration - China_Galinas_PWC_D1... | ecosystem: Environmental > Aquatic > Marine... | reverse complement strand
TAAGCGATCCTCATCCCGCACAGATTGAGGAGCGCAGTCCTCCTTGATTTGTGCGGGACGCCTCCCTCTGTCTCACCCCGGATAGGTCGGAACGCTTCTCCTGAGAGAAATCGGGACGTAACAATCGCCAACCAACTCCCGAGCGAGGGTAACTCCGCGGCCTTCAAGGAGTTCGCCTGGCGCTTCGTCAACATCATCGCCCGGGCCCCGGTGGCACTGGGGCGCAGACCCGATTACCAGCAGGTCCGCCGCTACATCAACGACATCGAGCCCTTGTTCGTCGAGTATGCCCGCGAGCACCTGCGCTGCAATGGCGCCGAGGATTGGCAGAACACCGTCGCAGAGATCTCCGAGAACACCAAGGAGCGCAACCTGCCGGCGGCCCTGCGTGGCAGGCACCCGGAGGCCATCGCCCTGATGCGCTACCTGCAGGAGCAGGACCTCTACGATCCGGTCCTCGACGGCTTGGTCTCCGCCTTCAGGTACGACAAGACCTACTTCGACAAGATTGTCAGCTCCGTGGGCCCCCTAATGGAGAAGCTCACCACCGGCAAGATCGCCGAGCTGATCTCGCCGGACTATCTGAACAAAGACGACAACCGGCCCATCTTCGAGTGGCTGGAGGTGATCCGCCGCAAGGGCATCGTCTACGTGGGTCTGGATGCCCTGACCGACACTACCGTAGCGAGCGCCGTGGGCAACTCCATGTTCGCCGACCTGGTCTCGGTGGCGGGGCACATCTACAAGCACGGCATCGCCGATCCGGAAGGAGGAGCAGGCCAGACCGGCGGCACCCTACCCACCATCTCCATGCACGCCGACGAGTTCAACGAGCTGATCGGCGAGGAGTTCGTGCCCCTGTTGAACAAGGCCGGCGGGGCCGGCTTTCAGGTCACTGCTTACACTCAGACCTGGTCGGACGTGGAGGCGCGCATCGGCAACCGGGCCAAGGCCGGCCAGGTGGCCGGCAACTTCAACACCCTGATCATACTGCGGGTCAAGGAGCTAGCCACCGCAGAGATGCTCACCGACCAGCTCCCCAAGGTCGAGGTTTTCACCCTGATGAGCGTCTCCGGCGTGGACGATTCCTCGGACCCCACCTCCGGGATCGACTTCAAGTCCCGCAACGAGGATCGCATCAGCGTCTCGGAGGTGCCCATGCTCGCTCCGGCAGAGCTGGTGGCACTGCCCAAGGGCCCGGCCTTCGCCCTCTTGGAAGGTGGGCAGCTGTGGAAGCTGCGCATGCCGCTTCCAGATGCAAGTCAAGATCCGGTGGTGCCCGAGAGCCTCACCGCCATCGCCAACGAGATGGAGCGCACCTACATCACCAACGACCACTGGTACCGGGTACCGGAGACCTGGTGGCACGGTATCGCGGACGTCGGTGTTCCGCTGAACGTAGAGCCTGGCGATGGATGAGGCGGTAGCCGATCCGAGGCGCGGGGATGTCCGCCAGGGGCTGATCTCGAAGGGCTTGAGCACACTGGCGCAGGCGATCCAGTGGCTGCTCTTGTCTCTTCTGTTCTCGGTCATCATCGAGTGGGCGGGGATGGTGCTCTGGTGGCCGGAGGAGGGTCTCGATCACAGCCGTAAGATGCTGGCTGCGGAGGTCAGCTACCTCGATGCGGACTTTAGCCGTAGCGTGGTGACCTCGGACCCGGCGCGGTTCGCCCAGACAGTCGCGGACAAGACGTATTATGCCTTGTTCGAATTCACGCGGGTCGTGGATCTGCTCGAATGGATCTCCCTCCAGCCGACAGCGGGCGAGAAAGGCCTTCGGCCGAAGTTGCATGGCCTCTATCACCCCATCGCAGATTTCGTCATGGCAGCGATTCAGGTAACCCAGGTCTTCTCGGTACGGCTGGCAATCCTGACCCTGGCCACACCCGTCTTTCTGCTCTTCACCCTGGTGGCCCTGGTAGACGGCTTCGTGCAGCGGGATCTGCGCCGCTGGGGCGGTGGCCGCGAGAGCTCGTTCGTCTATCACTGGGCCAAGCGCTCGGCGCTGCCGCTCCTGGTCCTGAGCTGGGTGGTCTACCTGGCGCTGCCCTTCAGCCTGCACCCGACCTTCGTCATCCTGCCCTTCGCGGCGCTCTTCGCCTTGAGCGTGGCGGTCACGGCGAGCAGCTTTAAGAAGTACCTGTAGCAAACGTTACCGCCCGCTGATCGGACGAGACCGGGAGCCGCCTGAACACGGAGATACAGTTGAATTACGTGCTCACCACTCGGAGGAACAGCCCGAAGTGCTCGTTACTTCATAAGCCGATAGAAAAGATAGGGCGCGACTGCAACCCAAACGAGCACCAACAGCCAGATGCGTCCGGCAAGGAGGTTGTAGTCGTGGAGCAAACGCTGCCATGAATGGCCGGCAACGTAATGGCCGAAGAGAAACTCGAAGGCGATGGTCATGACGAGCCACAGCAGACCGATGGCGATGGCCTGTCCCGTAGAGGTCGGTCGCCAGAAGCGCACGAGGAGCCAGATGTAGACGCCGAACAGGATGATTCCGGTCAGAGTCGAGATCTGGTGGGCAGCCGGCTCACTCAGATGCTTTCCATACCAGGACTGCCGCAGCACGCCGTTGGCGATGGCGATCACAACCATCGGAATCCAGGCAAGGATGTACTTCAGCATAGCGATCGATTACTTCCACTCGTGACACAATGGGTTCCCGCTGGGAAACTGGAACCTAAGCCGATGATGAGCATACGCCGGGAGCGTCCCGAGGATGTGGCCGCGATCCGTACGGTCAACGAGGCGGCCTTCGGCCAGAGCACGGAGGCCGACATCGTCGATGCGTTGCGCGATGCCTGCCCGGATCTCTTGTCCCTGGTCGCCGTGTCCGCTGACGTAATTGTCGGCCAAATCCTCTTCTCGCCCGCCACAGTCGAGGGTGGGTCGCAGACCAGACACGGCGCGGGCCTCGCCCCCATGGCCGTGATGCCGGAATTTCAGCGCCAGGGCATCGGCTCCAAGCTTGTCGAAGCGGGACTGGAGATCTTGCGCGAGCAAGGCTGCCCCTTCGTCATCGTCCTGGGTCACCCTGAATTCTACCCGCGCTTTGGCTTCGTTCCCGCATCCCGTCATGGGCTCCGCTGTCAGTGGGAGGGCGTACCGGATGAGGCGTTCATGGTGTTTGTTCTTGATGAATTGTCCATGGCCGGTGTGACCGGCGTCGCCCACTACCGGGAGGAAATCGATGCGGCGATGTAGGGTACGGTCGCGGTATCTGAAACGTTTATCATCTGGAGCATGTGGACCTGGTCACTCAACTGGGGCGAGATCACCCCAAGAATCCTGGTCGGGAGCTGCCCAATGACGACTGCCGATCTGGACCGGATCGGCGCTGAGGCGGGCGCCTCCGCGGTGCTCTCGGTCCAGCACGACGATTGCCTCGCCTACTGGGATATCGACTACCCGGAGATGCGAACCCACGGCGAAAGAGTCGGGTTGCGCATGGCGCGCAGTCCGATGCGGGACTTCGACATTCCCGACCAGCGGCGCAATCTGGCGCGGGCGGTAAGAACGCTGGCGGATCTGCAATCCAATGAGTACCGCACCTATGTCCATTGCACCGCCGGCCTGGGGCGGGCACCCCTGACGGTGCTGTCGTACCTGGTCTGGATCGAGGGCCTGTCCCCGGAGCAGGCGATTAGCCTGATTCATCGTGGACGCCCAGGCGCAGTACCCGCCTGGGAGGCGCATCAGGGTTGCCGGGCAGACCTGGTGGAACGCTATCGGCCGCGCATCGAAGAACGCGCCTATATGCTGTCGCAGACTCTTTTCGGCGATGGCGATGCCCAGTCCGACTGGCTGCAGGCCGAGGTCGAGGTCCTCCGCGCCGTGCTGGTGTGCATATAAACGTATATACTCACAACTTTACAAATCCTCGAGCCCAAACCATGAGCAACGTCCGTTGGTCCATCGTCGTGCCGGAAGAAACCGATCGCGCCCTGCGCTCCTACCTGGGGCGTCGCGGGACGAAGAAGGGCGACATCTCCCGCTTTGTCGAGGAGGCGGTTCAGGCGCGCCTGTTCGAGCTGACGGTCGAGGATGTCAAGACGGGCAATCGCAACGTCCCTCAGGAAGACATCCTGGCGGCCATCGACGAGGCAGTGGCGGCTGACTAGCGCCGATGCGGGTCGTCCTCGATACGGGAATTCTGATCGCCGCACTCATCACGTCCGGAACGCCTCCGGACGCCATCTATCGGGCCTGGCGCAAGAAGTGCTTCGAGCTGATCACCTCAGAATGGCAGCTGGACGAGTTCCGCCGCGTCTCGCGCTATCCAAAGTTGAGAACCTACCTCAAGTCGGCCGACGCGGGAAATCTTGTCAACGGGCTACGGCGTGAAGCGACAGTACTTTCTGATCTTCCGACGGTCGACCTGTCGCCTGATCCGAACGACAACCCCGTGCTCGCCATGGCGCTGGCGGCACGGGCGGATATCCTCGTGACAGGGGATCGCCGCGATCTGCTGGCTTTGGGTGCGATTGGCTCGACAGGGATCCTGTCCGCCCGTCAGTTCGTCGACGAGCTGAAGATATCCGCCGACGGCTGAAAAGTCTTAGTCACTGCTTGTAGCCGACGTTTCTTTCTCCTAGAAATTCCACAACAACTCGAAAGGGTTTTCCGTAGTCTAGCCCAGTCCGGTGCTCCACCATGCGCGCCATGCGCAACACCGGACCCAATGCCTTGCGGCACGTCTCGATCATCCTGGTCGGGATTTTCGTCGCTGTTGTCCCGCTGCACGTCGTCTGCGCCGACGCAGACGGTGAGCGCGAGCAGCTTGCCCGCGTCATCCATGAGCTGCAGGTTCTCGAGCCTCTGCTGCGGGCGGCCCAGTCCCAGGCCAATCCGGACGCTCGGGTGCGCTTCCGCTACGACTGGCTGCGCCAGGACCTGCAGCGGATGCGTCTGGGCATCCAGGAGCACATCAACGCCCCGCGAACACAGCCGCGCAGCTTCCCGCCGTTGCGCGGGGATTACCGCCGGTGATGTGCGTCGGTGAACGCCGCGCAGAGTGCCGCCTTCCAAGCCGGGTCCGGCATCCCGCCGGGAACCCTGCTCAACGCCATCGCCGCCGTGGTGCTGACGTTGGTTTTCGTCTGGGTCATCTGGGTGAGCCTCGGAACCCTGCGAGCCTGGCAAGACGGGCAGGTCGGCGTCTTCGACCTGGCCTGGGGGGCGCTGCGCGCCAGCATCGTGCTGCTGGTGCTCGGATTCTATCTGCGCTGAGGTCCTCGGACCTCTCTGCGCAATCGACACGGGGGCTACCCCGAACACATCAGATAGGGGGCGACCCCGTCGGGAGAGAGCAATGACATTCAGGATAATGAGAAAGGCGGCAGTCCTGACGGGACTGCTGGGTATGACCGTCTATCAATCCGTCTGGGCGGCCCTGCCGACTCCCGTTGCACCAAGCACGGCACCCGCCGCGGGTGATTGGATCGCGTTGATCAAGGGCTACATCAAAGACGGCGGACTGGTACTGGGACTTGCGATTGCGGTGCTCGGCTTCCTCTGGGTGGCCTACGTGGGTTTCGCCAAGTTCAACGAGGCCCGGCAGGGCAAGGCCGAGTGGGCTGAGGTCGGCGTGCTCGGCATCGTCGGTGCCATCGTGCTGATCTTCGCGAGCTATCTGCTCACCGAAGCCTCCGGCGTCATCTAAGGTTCCCATGACCGCCCGCGACGACATCCTCGCCGATCGGCTCAACGCGGAGCCCGCCATCTTCAAGGGCTGCTCCTCCTCGGAGCTGGGTGTCATCGTGGGCGTGGCGGCTCTCGTCTGGCTGCCGGTGAGTCTCCTGCTGGCCGGTCTGATGGGCGCCGTCACCATGGGCTTCGGCCTGGCCGGTGTCGGCGTGGTCGCCACCGTGGTGGCCACGGCCAGCCTCTTCCAACGCCTCAAGCGCAACCGCCCGGACGGCTACTACCAGCAGCGTTTCGTCATCTGGCTCCACGACCGGGGTTTCAGGCGCGCGCCCTTCGTGCGCCGCACCGGTGCCTGGGACATCGGCAGAAACTTCCATGCGCCGCTACCGTCACGAGATCGATAACGTTCGCGCGCACCTGCGCTCCCTGTGGGCGGTGATCGGGCTGGAGGCCCTGATCATCCTCGCCCTTTGGTACGGCTGGAGCCAAGCGCCCAAGGCGCTCACGGTCCACGTGCCCCCAGACTTGCGCTCGGGCGCCATCCTTACTCTGGAGGAGGTCCCACCGGCCAACGTCTATGCCTTCGCCTTCTACATCTTTCAGCAACTCAACCGCTGGCCCGAGGACGGAGCGCGGGATTTCGGCCGCGCCATCTTCCGGGTTTCTCCCTATCTGACCCCCAAATACCGCGCCGAACTCCTCAATGACCTGGAACTCAAGGGGAAAAGAGGCGAGCTCGCTTACCGGGTACGGGGCGTCCAGGAGATCCCCGGCCACGGCTTCGAGGAGCGCCGGGTCGACATCCTGGACGATGATGTCTGGGTCGTCTGGTTGGATCTGGACCTCTTCGAGTCGGTTAAGGGCATGACAATCAAGAAGACCGCCATCCGCTACCCGCTGCGGGTCGTGCGTCACGCCGTAGACCTGGAGGCCAACCCCTGGGGCCTGGCCCTCGACGGGTTTGCCGCGGAAGGACCGCGAAGGATGACGGCGGCCGAGCTCACGGGTGAGGACAGCGCAACCGAGGAGCAGGGGTGATGCCGATTCCCCTCCAGCGTCGATTCAGTCGCCTATCCCGAGGCATTCCCGTGCTGCCCCTGGCGCTTCTATTCATCGCTTTTACCTCCGGTTCCGCTCCCGCCGCGGATGCTGTCCCCGAGCGCATCGTCTGGCAGAAGGAGCCGATCCGGATCGACCTCACGGTCGGCAAGGAGCAGCGCGTGGACTTCCCCGGACCGGTCAAGGTCGGCCTGCCGCCGAAATTGGAATCCATGGTACGGGTACAGAGCATCGCAGGGACCGTCTATCTGCTCGCCCACAGCGCCTTCGATTCGACCCGGGTTATGATTCGGGAGACGGAGAGCGGCCGGATGTACCTGCTCGACGTCACAGCATCTGGCGAGGGTGGGTCCGGTCCGCCCGTGGAGGTCTACGCCGCTGACGACCGCCGAAATGCGCTTCGTCCATCGGATACAGGCGGTGCGTCAGAGCCGCCTCTTCCCTCCTATGGCTACGTCACCCTCACGCGTTTCGCCGCCCAGCAGCTCTATGCCCCGGCCCGGTTGCTGAAGAACCTGCCCGGCGTGGTCCGGGTACCGGTGAAGCGCAAAAAGGTCCCGCTGGTCCGTGGGGGCGAGGTCACTGCCGAGCCACTGGTCGCCTGGCGCGCCGGGGATCTGCACCTGACCGCCGTCAAGCTCACCAACCGCACCGGCCGGGCTTTGATCTTGGACCCGCGCGCACTGCGTGGCAACTGGCTGGCCGCTGCCTTCCAGCACAACCGACTGCTGCCCAAGGGGGACGAGTCGGACACCACGGCCTTGTACCTGATCTCCGCAAGGCCGTTCGCGGCCTCGCTGTAGGGAGTTCCGCGTGGCTGTCGCGACCAGCAACCGACTCCTGCCTGTCCTCGCCGGCGCCGTGCTGCTGATGCTGGTGTTCGTCACCCTGAGGTCTTGCTCCGACGGTGGCGGCGATGGGTTGGTCATGGACGGGATTCCCGAAGCCCCGGCGCCGGATGCGGACACCCCGGCAGACACCATCAAGACCCTCACCGCCAACGTGGCCGCCATGACCACCGAGGTAGAGGCTTTGCGCCGGGACAACGCCGGCCTGCGTCGAGAGAACCAGGAGCTGCTGCAGAGCCGCACCCAGATCGAGGAGAACGTGGCCACCAGGATCAAGCGCGAGCTGCTCTCAAGGGAGAAGGACGCGGCGAACCGGACGCGGATCGACTCCGGCGTGCTGTCGTCCTTGACGGCACGGGTCGATGCCCTGTCCGCCTCGGTCGACGATACCAGGTCAAAGATGCAGAAAAGCCAGGTCCCCGTCGGCGTCGGCTTGGGCGGACCGGGAGAGGAATCTGCCGACAGGATCATCTGGATCGAGCCGCTCGATATTGTTGCTGAGGATGCGCAGGACGGAATCTTCGATCGTGTGAAGCACCGCACCGGTAGGACGCCGGAATCCGCCCGCTCCACCAGCGCATCGACACCCGGTGGCACGGAGGCCCGCCTCCAGGACCTGCAGCGGATACCCGTGTACACGGTCCCGCGCAACGCCACCTTGATCGGCTCCACTGCGATGACCGCCCTGGTGGGCCGCATTCCAATCCAGGGCCAGGTGCGTGACCCCATGCCCTTCAAGGTCATCACCGGCGCTGACAACCTGGCCGCCAACGGCCTGCGGGTGCCGGGTGTGCAGGGCATGGTCTGGAGCGGGACGGCCATCGGCGACTGGACCCTGTCCTGCGTCAGCGGCCGGCTCGACTCGGTCACCTTCGTCTTCGACGACGGGACCATCCGCACCCTCTCCGGCGACGACAGCCAAGGCCAGGGTGGGGGAGAAAACAAGTCCTTGGGCTGGATCTCCGATGCCCAGGGTATCCCCTGCGTGACCGGGGAGCGCAAGACCAACGCCCCGGCCTTTCTCTCCCAGCGCATCGGGGTGATGTCCCTCCAGGCGGCGGGTCAGGCCGCCGCTGCGGCCGAGACCACCTCGGTTTTCGGCGACTCGGGCAGTGTCACCAGCACGGTCACCGGCGACACCGGCACCTACGTGCTGGGCAAGACCGTGGCCGGCGGCAGCGACGAGGTGGCCAAGTGGTTGCTCGAGCGCCAGTCCCAGAGCTTCGATGCGGTCTTCGTCCCCGCCGGCAGAAGGCTCGCCATCCACGTGGACCGTGAGCTGCCCATCGATCTGAATCCCAATGGCAGGAGACTCCGGCATGCCACAGCCACTGCAGGCCATACTCGCCATCGCCTCGATTAGCCTGGTCCTGGGTGGCTGCGCCGGCACCAAGGAGTCGGTTCTGCCTCAGGATGGCCCACCGATGGAGGCCATCTACGATGCCCACATGCGCGAGCTGGGCGCCCAGGATCCGACGATGGTGCGCGGTGCCTTGGGGGCCCGGCGAATCAACTCCGGCGAAGAAGACCTGTACGGCTATACCCGCGAGGCCTTCAACGAGCTTGACGTGACCTTCCCTCGGCTGCCCAACCCGAGCCTGGTGATGTACGTCTTTCCGCACCTGGCCGGGGCCGAGCGCACCCCGGTGCCTGGCTATACGACGACCTTTCCACTCTACGAACGGGTCGAGTATGCACTCCCGGGCGAAGTGGCGACGCCACGCTGAGCCCATGAGCAAGCCAGGAGAGGAGAAAGGGTCCCAACTGCAACCCCCGCCGACAAGAAGTAAGCCCGATCGAGCGGAGGCACCGCCGGTCAGGACCGCAGAGGTCAAACAGCTCTATCGACGGCCGCCGTCCTTCACCGACCTCCTGCCCTGGGCGGAATATCTGCCGGAGAGCCGATGCTTCCTGCTGGAGGACGGTATCAGTGTCGGCGCCCTGTTCGAGCTCACCCCCGTCGGCACCGAGGCGCGCACGCCCCGCTTCATGGCGGAGCTGCGTGACGCCATCCAGACAGCGCTGACCGACGCCGTTCCGGAGCGCGACGACTCGCCCTGGATCCTCCAGGTCTATGTCCAGGACACCCCCAGCCTGGAGATCTTCCAGAAGGAGGTCGCGGACTATGTCCGGCCCGAGGTCAGGGAGAGCGCCTTCAGCCGCCACTTCCAGGATGCCTTCGCGGCGCACCTGGCTCGCATCAGCCGCCCGGGCGGACTCTTCACCGACGAGGCGGTGACCGGAACCCGCTGGAGGGGACAGATCCGCCGGGTGCGTGCGGTGCTCTATCGGCGCATCAAGGTGCGGGGCCGGGTGCCGCTTGCGGTGGAGGTCGAGGCGGACCTCAACGACGTGGCCACCAAGTGGATCGCGGCCCTGGCTTCAGCGGGCATCAAAGCGGAATGCGGGACGGGGAAGGACCTCTATGATTGGCTCCTACCCTGGTTCAATCCCAGACCGGAGGTGACGGGCGGGGATGCAGAGCGACTCCGCGAGGTTGCGCCCTATCCCGGCGACGAGGACCTGCCCTTCGGCCACGACCTGGCCGAGCGCCTCACCCTCGCCATGCCGGAGTCGGACAACGACACGGCCACCTGGTGGTTCGACGGTCTGCCGCACACCGCGGTGACCATTCAGGGCCTGCGCCGGGCGCCGGATGTCGGGCACATGACCGCTGAAAGGCTCTCAGGTGATCATGTCTTCGCCCTCTTCGACCGGCTGCCGGAGCACACGGTCATGGCCCTGACCCTGACGGTCAGGCCCCAGGACCTGACCCGCAGCCACATCGCCCAGGTCAAGCGCTCGGCGGTGGGCGACTCCGCCGAGGCGGCCCTGACCCGCGAGGACGCCGACGCCGTGGAGCGGGAGATGGCCCGGGGAAACAAGCTCTATCCGTTGGCGATCGCCTTCTACCTGCGCGGCGAGGATCTGAAAGATCTCCGGGGCCGGGTGAATCAGCTCAACGCCCTGCTGCTGCCCAACGGCCTGCAGCCCATCACCCAGGAGGCGGACCTGCTGGCCCTGGACGCCTACATCCGCAACCTGCCGATGGCCTATGATCCGGGCTTGGACCGATTGAGCCGGCGCTCCCGGCTGGTCTTCTCCAGCCACACCGCCAATCTGCTGCCGGTCTACGGCCGTTCCCGCGGCACCGGTCATCCGGGTCTCATCTTCTTCAACCGCGGAGCCGAGCCCCTGGTCTTCGATCCCCTGCACCGGGAGGACCGCAAGAAGAACGCCCACATGCTGATTCTGGGTCCCACGGGTGCGGGCAAATCGGCCCTGCTGGTCTACCTGCTCCAGCAGATGGCGGCGGTCTATCGCCCGCGCATCTTCATCATCGAGGCAGGCGGCTCGTTTTCGCTCCTTTCCCAGCATTTCCAGGCCCACGGGCTGTCGGTCAACCCCATCGTCCTCAACCCCAACGCGGACGTGAGCCTGCCGCCCTTCGCCGATGCCCTCAAGCTCCTGGACCGGGAGCGGCGGGCGAAGCTCTCGCCAGACTCGGATTCCCTGGTCGAGGAGGACGACGAGGACCTGGACGAAGGAGGGTCAGGCCGCGACATCCTCGGCGAGATGGAGATCGCCGCGCGCATCATGATCACCGGCGGAGATGAGCGCGAGGACGCGCGCATGACCCGCGCCGACCGCTTGCTGATCCGCAATGCCATCTTCCTGGCCGCCAAGACGGTCAGGGAGCAGAGTAAGGAACAAGTCTTGACGGAGGACGTCGTGTCCGCCCTGCAGCGGATCGCAAAAGACAAGGAACTCCCGGAGCACCGCCGCAACCGCGCCCTGGAGATGGGCGACGGCATGGCCCTCTTCTGCTCCGGACTGGCCGGTCACTTCTTCAACCGGCCGGGGCGGCACTGGCCTGAGGCCCACGTCACCCTCCTGGAGATGGGCATCCTCGCCCGCGAGGGTTACGAGGACCAGCTCACGGTGGCCTACATCTCCATGATGAGCCACATCAACGACCTGGTCGAGCGCCACCAGAGCGATGCTCGGCTTACGCTCGTGGTGACCGACGAGGGGCACATCATCACGACCAATCCGCTTCTCGCCCGCTACGTGGTCAAAATTACCAAGATGTGGCGCAAGCTCGGGGCCTGGTTCTGGATCGCGACCCAGAACCTGGAGGACTTCCCCGACGCCAGCCGCAAGATGCTCAACATGATGGAGTGGTGGCTGTGCCTGGTGATGCCCAAGGAAGAGGTCGAGCAGATCGCCCGCTTCAAGGACTTGACCGACGAGCAGCGCAGCCTGCTGCTGTCCGCGCGGAAGGAGCCCGGGAAGTACGTCGAGGGCGTGGTGCTGGCCGACAACCTGGAGGCCCTGTTCCGCAATGTCCCGCCGCCGCTTTCGCTTGCCTTGGCGATGACCGAGAAGCACGAGAAGGCCGAGCGGGCGGCCATCATGCGCGAGCGCGGTTGCAGCGAGCTGGAGGCGGTGCAGATCGTGGCCGAGCGTATTGCCCGCGAGCGGGGTGGTTAGCGCCGGAATCTCGACAGCGCCTTGAAAGGGTTTTACGTTTAGGTCACCTGACCGGTAGGCCCGGATTTCCGGGTCTGCTGTACCTGGCAAGGGAGGGTGTCCGCTCCAAAACTGTGAGGTAGCAATACCTTTGGGACAGTGCACAACAGGAGCAGACAC
>Ga0210085_1000889_pt1 | contig 12224 bp, 11 predicted proteins | sample China_Galinas_PW_5_FD_184866 | JGI IMG/M metagenome (GOLD analysis project Ga0210085, IMG submission 184866) | Wetland microbial communities from San Francisco Bay, California, USA, that impact long-term carbon sequestration - China_Galinas_PWC_D1... | ecosystem: Environmental > Aquatic > Marine... | reverse complement strand
GGCGGGAGGGCCGGCTGGCTCGGTGATGCCGGGTCCGACCCGAGCGCGGACGGGGGCGGCGCCGGTGCGGCGGTGGTGTCGCTGGCGGCCCCGGACATCTCGTCCGCCCCGGCCGTCCAGGGGCGTCTGGCGCCCAGCGCCTCGATGCTCCGGTGGGCCGGGTCGCGCATCGGCCGCAGGGCCGTGCCCGCGGGAGGCGAGACCGACGCAGCGGGTGCGGGTGCCGGTTCCGGTTCGCGTCCGTAGGGGTCGTACAGCTCGCGCTCGGGCGCACCGGCCTGGGCTGCGTCACCCTGGCCGGCGGGCGTGAACGCCTCGATGATGCCGGCCGACTTCGACGTCTCCAGCGGATCGGGACGGGTGAGGTCACCGATCTGGGACAGGTCGACCGTGATGCCCACGCGCTTCTCGCTGCGGACATCGGCGTACTGGTCGTCGATCAGGCGAGCGTCCGCGGGCTTGGGCGCACGGCACTTGTAGCACTTGTTCGCGGGCAGATCGTTGAGGCTGTGACAGTTCCCACAGACCCACCACTTGGCCTTACTCATGGGGCAAGGATACTCAGGCTGCTCCAGAGCGCACCCCACCGAACGGGCCACTCGGGACCCCTCACTCGGCGCACGACGCTAGGGGCAGCTGTCGATGGTGGACGAGCTCGATACTCGCGAAAGATCATGCAGATCGGTCCACAAGAGTTGGGACGTGGTGGTGCCTGTCTGCGTGTCGGTGATGGCCAGCTCGACCGGCTCCGTGACGCGCGCCGCGGCCCAATCCCAGAAGGTCCCACTCAGCCGACACTCGTCCCGTACCTGAACGCGAGCATCGGTCGTACCGTACTCCCAGCTCGAGCCGGCCTCGGGCGAGCCGACGAATGGACCGGTCAGCGGCAACTCCTCGCGCGTCCCGTCGACGTGGACCAGCTCCACGATGAAGCGCTGGTCGACCAGTGCAGGCGGCTCGATCGGCTTGCGGCCCTCGCGGATCCAGCCGGCGATGGCCAGGTAGGCATCAGCGCCGAGCGTCTCGAAGTCGAGGTCCACGTTGTGCACCCGCTCCACCTTGCGCAGGCCAAGACTGTCGATGAGCGCGTTGGGCCGGCGGCCGTTCTGGGCCAGCTCGGCGGCGCGGCGGACGCGCGCCTTGGGCAGCGATGTGAGTGCCTTGGCCAGGTCGGCCCGCACCGGGAGCATGCCCTCGGGTCCACTGAAGACGACGCCCTGCACCGAACGCGGCACGCGGCCCTCGACGAACAGGAAGATGCGGTCGAGGTCAGCCTGCTCGTCGACCGCCGCGACGGGCGAGCCGCGGGTCAGGATGGTGTACGAGTCACCGCCCTGCTGGAGGCGGCGATAGGTCCGGTCCGCACCATCGGAGAGCAGCCGCAGGCTCGTCGAGATGTCAGGCGTGTCCTCATCGGCCGAGGTGTAGGTCACCTGGGCATCGAGTTGCGGCAGCCCGCCCACCTGGACATCGGCGCCACAGATCGGCAGCGCCTCCGGATCGAAGACTGTGCCGATGGGTTTCCCGGGCTCGAACGGTGGCAGTAGCGGCCGAGCCGTCTTGCCCGTGTTCCGGTCGAGCACGTTGAGCTGGAGGGAGACGCCGGAGAGCCCCGCGCCGAAGAGCCAGTAGTGGTCGTTCACGGCGCAACCATCGATCACCTGCACCGCCAGCGGCTGGTTCTCCTCATCGAAGAAATTGAGCGGCCCAGGCTGGACCTCGTAGTCGATGTAGCCGTCGGGCAGCTCCAGCGTGACCACCAGGTCGGGATCGGTCTGGGCAGCGGCCATGTCCGCGGAAAGGCCGACGAGCGCCAACGCGGCGACCATGGCCATGACCGGGGTGCGGCGAGTGACGGTCCCGAACGTCATGAGTAGAGGCTACAGATTCTCGTCGATCGGTGCGAGGTCATCGGCGCGCAAGGCCACCATGCCGGCGGCCCTAGTAGTCGAGCGTCCCGTCGAGGTCGCCGTCCATCATGTCCATGATCTCGAAGTCGGCGGCGAAGTTGCGGTTCCGGTCGCACTCGCCACAGAGCGGCGTGCCATCGGGTCCGCCCGCGGGATCGTCATCGGCATCATCGAGTAGCGGGGCGCCGCAGCGGGCACAGAGGAGCGTTTCATCATCGTTCACGAGCCACCTCCAGGGCCGAGCCGTGTCGGACGTCATGTCCCCATCCTGCCGGCGATTCGTGCCACCTCGCTTGGCACATGCCTCCGACTCCCGCACCGACTCGTGGGCGACCCACCGTCAACGGCCGAGGATGAAGCGGCGATCAGCCGACATCAGCGCGCATGCGACGGACCCTGTGTCAGAGTCGGCAAATGCACCAGCAGCACCAGGCGGGATCACCCGTGACCGAGACCCCGCCACCGTTCGAGGTCGTCCCCCCGCTGGGCCCCCGACGGCCGCTGGTGGCCCACGTGCCCCATTCGTCGAGCTTCATCCCCGACGAGGTGCGCAGCGAGATCCTCCTCTCGGATGCCGAGCTGGCCCAGGAGATGCTGCGCCTGCACGACGCCTACACCGACGACCTGTACGCGGGACTGGGCGGGCTGGGCGTGACGTCCTTCGTCAACCGCCGCTCGCGCTTCGTGTTCGACCCCGAACGCTTCCTCGACGAATCGTCCGAGCCCATGGCGCCGCGCGGCATGGGCGTCGTGTACTGGCGTGGCACCCGGATGCAGCCGCTGCGCGAGGTCTCGACCGAGCTGCGCGCGCGGCGTGTGCGGGAGCTGTACCAGCCGTACCACGCGGCGCTGGATGCGGTCGTGGCCGACCTCCTGGCCGAGTTCGGTGCCTGCACGGTCATCGATTGCCATTCGTTCCCGGACCAGCCTGCCCCCATCGACATCGACCAGCGACCGCATCGGCCTGACGTCTGCATCGGTACCGATCCCTTCCACACGCCCGCCGACCTGGCCGACGCGATGGAAGCAGGATTCATCGCCGCCGGCTACCGCACCCGGCGCGACTCACCCTTCGCGGGCACGTTCGTGCCGTCGGGCTATCACGGCCGCGAACCCCGTGTGCGCTCGGTCATGATCGAGGTCAACCGGCGGCTCTACATGGACGAAGCGACCGGCGGCCGACTCCCCGGGTTCGATCACGTGGCGGCGACCATCACCGATGTCGTAGCCAGGGCGCTACCGTCGATGTGACCGGACGCGGAGTCACCCCGGGACGCTGACCGGGTGCTCCGGCCGGATCGGATGGCGACCGCTACGGTTGCGCAGGCTCGTCCGGCCAGCGTTCCTCGAAGATGACCTCTTCGCGAGGGAGCCGGGCCTGACCAGGCCGTGACTTCGACTGCAGGGCGTCCTCGGTCGGGTGACCGAAGGCCACGATCGTGCGCACCGAGCGCTTGGCTGGCAGTCCCAGGGCCGCGTTGATGCCGTCGCGCACGTCGCGCCGCACGAACGAGATGCCGCCACCCAATCCCAGCAAGTGCGCGGCGATGAGCATGCGCTCCGCAGCACGGCCGTCGTCGAACGCGCGAGAGATCTCGCGGCCGGGCTCGTCAGGCAACACGATCGCGACCGCGGCCGTAGCCGTACGGAGTCCGCGAGTCTGGGGCAGCCCCAGCTCGGCGATGTCGCGGATGCGAGCGCGGTCACGCAGCACGATGAAACGCCAGGACTGCTCGTTGCGGCTGCTGCCAGACCAGCGCGCGGCCTCCGTGATGGCGTGGAGCTCCGCCCTCGTCACCTTCCTGCTCGTGAACTCACGCGCCTGTCGCACCTTGAGGAGCGGCCGCACCAGCTCCTGTGGCTCCGGGACCACCGGCGCGACCGTCTTGCTGGCAGCCCTGGTCTTCTTCGAGCCGGCCGCCGACCTGCCCTTGGCCGCCGCCTTCGGCGCCGCGACCGCCTTCGAGCGGGCAGCAGGCTTGACGGGCTTGGCCGCCGCCGTGGCCGACTTGGCGGTGGGCTTGGGGGACGTGGACCGGGAAGGCATCTGGGCTCCTTTCGGGAGCGCGGGCAAGAGCGAGCGCGGGCGAATTCCGGGGAGCCTAATGTTCTCACACACGTGCTCGCGGGATGGCGCGTGCTCGACGCGAGTGGTGGTCGCGGGCCCGCTGCCCGGTCGCGCGGCCCGGGGGTGCCGAGACGCACCGGTCGGACCATGGGGGTGGGACCTTCGGGGCCGTGGACCAGCCACCCCCGTACGGCTGTAATCAGGGCGAGGTGTCCGGCACTCCCGCCGGCCATCCAGCCTGTGTAGCGCGAGGGATCTTCGGGATGACCAACATCGTTTCCGGTGCGGTTTCCACCGTCACCGACCTGGGCAAGGACGAAGCCTGGATGTGCACGTGGCTCTCCGAGCAGCCGTCACGGCTGGGCCTGGGCGAGCTGACTGCGGCCGAGGATGACCAGGACGACGACGCACGTTCGTTCGCCGCGATCGACGACGAGCGCTGTTTCAGCGTCGACGTACAGCTGGGCGAGCTGGAGGCGTCGCGCGGGTTCGGTGTCCTCGACAACTGGGCTCGCAATCGTGTCCGCCACCCCGACAAGGAGCACGTGGCGGTGCTGGTCACAGAGACGCTCTCCGATCGCTACCAGACCACGCTCGAGACCCTCGCCGAGCACCTGCCGCTGGTGGTCGTCGAGCTGCAGGTCTGGAAGGGCGAGGAGGAGGCCATCGTGGTCCCCCACGTCGCCCTCGCCAGCAAGGACGTGGACCTGTCGGCGACACCGGCCGCGAAGGCAGCTGAGGTCATGGCCAAGGCCGAGGAGACGGCCGCCGCGGAGGACGCGGCCGAGACCGTCGACGCCGACGCGAGTGGTGATCCCGCAGAGCCGGCGACGGACGAGTTCGAGGCCGAGGCCGAGAGCGAGACCGATTCCGAGCACGACGATGGCGAGCCGGCATCCGACGCACCCGAGAACAAGGATGACACCGGCGTCGGCAATCCCTGGGGCCTGCCCCAGGGCGAGGACGAGCCTGCCTTCGAAGCCAGTGGCTCAGGCTCCACCGGACTTCTGAGCAAGGTCGGCTAGACCGAGTCCCACACGATCCCTCGCGCACAAGGCCCGGGCCACATCCGCCCGGGCCTTCCTGTGCCCCGCGCTTGGTAGGCTCTGCGGATGGAGTTCGATGACGTCCTGCGTAAGCGCCGCAGCATCCGCCGCTTCAGCGACCAGCGACCCGATCAGGCGGTCATCGACAGGATCGTGGAACAGGCTCGCCGCGCACCGACGGCCGGCTTCTCGCAGGGTATCGACTTCCTCGTGCTCGACGAGCCCGCCGCGCTCGCCGACTTCTGGGCTCTGACCGAGGACCCCGACGACCCCGCGACCACGGAAGACATCGCTGACCGTCCACCCGTGCTGGTGCTGGTCTGGTCCGACCCACAGCGCTACCTGCGGCGCTATTCGGCACCGGACAAGATCGACTTCGGCCTCAGTGACCCGGACGCCTGGGCGGTGCCCTTCTGGGACGTGGACGCGGGCATGGCCTCCATGCAGCTGCAGCTGGCGGCCGTGAATGCCGGCCTGGACACCTGGTTCTTCGGCATCGCGGATGGCGAGGACGCGGTGCGCGAACGCTTCGGCGTGCCCACGGACCGTCGGCAGATCGGCGTCATCGCCATCGGTCATCGCAGCCACGAACCCCAGCCTGAGAGCTCGGTCAACACGCGGCGGCGCCGCGCGCTCGAAGAGCAGCTCCACCGCAACCGCTGGTAGCGAGCGGCCAGCAGCGGCACATGCGACGCGGGGAGGAGGCCGAGCGGCAGGTCGAACGTCGGCTGCGTGCGGCCCTGCCGGAACCGGAGTACCGCATCTACGTCAACGTCAACTGGACCGGACCGGTACGCGACCACGGGCCGGCGCGAGATGGCGAGGCGGACGCCGTCATCACCCATCCCGAGTACGGGTTGCTGGTGCTGGAGGTCAAGTCGGGGGAGCCCTCGGTCGACCGCGACGGGCACTGGCATCTGGGGCCGGTAGCGCTCAAGGAGTCCCCCTTCGAGCAGGCCCGCACCTCCAAGCACTACCTGCGGGCCAAGCTCCTGGACCTGCCCGACTGGCCGACCGATCTCGATCCCCTTGCCGGGCATGCCGTGGCCTTCCCCGACGTCGACCTGCAGTCGCTGCCGCGCGGCCGCTCCCTGCTTGGCCCGGATGCGCCCGTCGAGCTGGTCCTCGATGCCCGCGCGCTGGAGACGACCGACGGCATCCAGCGCTGGCTCGACCGCGTCTTCGAATACTGGCGGGGTGACGGGGCCGGCCGCTACCGCCCGCTGGGCTCGAAGGGCGTGGAGCTCGTGGACGGCCTGCTCCGGCCGGTCGTCTCGCTGCACCGGCTGGTGCGCGGCCGCATCGAGGATGACCGGGCCGCCCTGGTGGCTGCCTCACGCACGCAGTCACGCATCCTCAACCGCTTCAAGGCTCTGCGCCAGGTGGAGGTGATCGGTCCGGCCGGGTCGGGCAAGTCGATGCTGGCGGCGGAGCGCGCCCGGCGCCTGGCGGAGGAGGGCTACCGCACGTTGCTGGTGTGCTTCAACCAGCGGCTGGCGACGACGATGCGACGCGAGCTGGCCGAGGTCCGGGCACCTGCGGGCATCGAGGTCACCACCTTCCACCGCCTGTGCGAGCTGCTGGCCGAGCGGGCTGGTGTGCTACCGGAGCGACCGGTGCCCATCCCGGGAGCGTGGTGGGATGAGACCCTGCCCGATGCCCTGCTCGAGGCGGCCGGAGCCGACCTCGAGGCCCGCTACCACGCGATCATCGTGGACGAGGGCCAGGACTTCGCGCTGGGCTGGCTGGAGTCCCTGCAGCTGCTGCTGCATGACAACGAGCACGGCGTCTTCTGGGTCTTCCATGATCCGGCCCAGGCGCTCTACCGTCCGGACGTCGTCGCCCAGCTGGGACTGGAGCGGTTGGATCTCTTCGAGGACCACCGGAACCCGCCGGCCGTCGCCCGCCTGGCGTCGCATTTCCGCGATGACGGGATGGAGGTGGAGGTCTACCGCGAGGAAGGCCTGCCCACCGAGGTCGAGACCGCAGAGCCCGGGCCGGCGACCGTCGAGGCCGTGCGCCGGACGCTTCATCGCCTGGTCGTCGAGGAGCGGGTGCCGGAGTTCAGGATCGCCGTCTTGTCGGGGCTAGGCACCAATTCGAGCCATGTCTGGCGGCAGCGCAGGTTCGGCAACGTGACCCTCTGGAATGAGGCTCTCGATGACGAAGGGCGCACACGCGGTCTGCCGCCGGAGCGGGTCGAGGACGAACCGCCCGACGTCGTGCTCTTCGAGTCCATCCGTCGCTTCAAGGGGCTCGAGCGCGAGGTCATCGTGCTCTGTGAGCTGCCGGAAGACGCCGGCCGCCTCGACGAGCTGCTGTACGTCGGCCTCACGAGGGCCACCACCCATGTGGTCGCGATCGCTCCACCCAGGCTCGCCGTGCGACTGACGAGCGGACGCTAGCCCCAGCCCCCGGCCGGGTGCTGCGGCCCGCTACCATCCGTCCATGCCACAGGAGTTCGACAGCGCCTCGTTCATCGCCCACATCGCGGAGCTGGCGCGCAGCGTCTCCGTCGGCGAGCGTCGCATCATCGCCATCGCCGGTGCACCCGCTTCGGGCAAGTCCACCATCGCGGCCAGCCTGGTCGCGCGGCTCGACGCCATCGACCCCGGCAGTGCGGCCCTCCTGCCGATGGACGGCTACCACTACGACGACGAGGTGCTGGTGCCCCGCGGCTGGCGGCCACGCAAGGGTGCGCCACACACCTTCGATGTGGGCGGCTATGCGTCGTCGCTCCGCCGCCTCAAGACCAACGACGAGCCGAGCGTGGCCGTGCCCCGCTTCGACCGCGATATCGAGATCGCCCGGGCCGGCGCCATCATCATCGAGCCGGCTGCGCGGATCATCGTCACCGAGGGCAACTGGCTGCTGCTCGACGACGAGCCCTGGCCAAGCCTCCGTCCCTGGTTCGACCACACGGCCATGGTGGTCGCGGACATGGACACGCTGGAGGTACGCAACCGCCAGCGCTGGGTCGGTTACGACTACACCGAAGCGATGATCCGGGCCAAGCTGGACGACAACGACATGCCCAACGCACGCCTGGTCTACGAGCGCAGCGCCCAGCCCGACTGGATCATCCGCACCTAGCCATCGTTCACGAGGGCCAGGATCTCCGCGCCGTACTTGGCCACCTTGGCCGGGCCTATGCCGGCAACGGCAAGCAGCGCCGCCTCGTCGCGTGGTCGACGCTCGGCGATCTCGGCGAGGACCGTGTCATAGGCCACGATGAACGGCGAGACCTTCTCTTCCCGGGCCCGCTGGAGGCGCCACGCACGCAACGCGTCGAAGAGCACTGCGTCGTCGGCGCCGAGCCGGGCTCGCGCCGCTCCCGCGGGCTGGCGTTCACGTCCTTCCGACCGTGCCGTCCGCCGCGCCGGTATCGCTGGCTTCGCGCCCAGCTGGGCCAGGAAACGCGAGGGCCGTCGCGAGCCGGACTTGCCCGTGGTCGAGACTCGTTCGCGAGCCCACGATAGGGTCAGGTGGCGCCGCGCGCGGGTGATGCCCACGTAGAGCAGCCGTCGCTCCTCGGCCAACGCATGCTCGTCATCGACGGCCTGGGCGACCGGTAGCGCGCCCTCCTCGAGCATGGGGATGAAGACCGCGTCCCATTCCAGCCCCTTGGCCCGGTGCAGCGTGAGCAGCTCGACGCCGCCGACATCCGCTGCAGCCTCACGCGCGGCTCGATCCTGGAGCGCACCGACCACGCCGTCTCGGCCAGTGGCCGCATCGGCCGCGGTCAGCCGGGAGACGATGGCCAGCAGGGTGACGAGGGTCGCCTGGCGCTCGCGCGCCTCCCGTCCCTCGGGCTCAGCGTCAGGATCGAACCCCAGCTGTCGATCCCAGGCGGAGCGGGCAGCCGCGACCAGGTCGCGGCCGGTCAGGTCACCGGGGATGCGCTCCAGCGCGCGGATGGCAGCCTGTACTTCGCGACGCTCGAAGAAGCGCTTGCCGCGCAGCTGGTAGGCGAGGCCTTCGCGCGCGAAGGCCTCCTCGAAGCCCACGGTCTGGGCATTCAGGCGCAGCAGCACCGCGATCTGGTTCGCGGCGACGCCCTGCCCCATCAAGGCCTTGACCGAGGCCACGACGTAGGCTGCCTCCTGCGCGGCCGAGCCGAAGGTCCGGATGACCGGCTCCGGTCCATCATCCTGGGTCGCGTGCAGCTTCTTGTCTGACCCGCTCGACGCGAGCAGCTTGTTGGCCAGGGCGAGCACCTGGGGCGAAGACCGGTAGTTGGTCAGCAGGGGCAGGACGACCGCGCCGGGGTAGCGCCGCTCGAAGCCGGTGAGATGCTCAGGGGCCGCGCCGGCGAAGGTATAGATCGTCTGGTCCTCGTCACCGACCACGCAGATGTCGCGTCGCTCTCCCAGCCACAGCTCCAGCAAGCGGGCCTGCAGGGGGGTGGTGTCCTGGTACTCATCCACGGTGAACCAGCTGTAGCGCGAACGCACCACAGCGGCCGCCTCCCGGTCCGACTCAAGCAGCTCGATGGTCAAGCGCAGGATGTCGTCGAAGTCCACGAAGCCACGCCGCTCCTTCGCCTGCTCGTAGCCGTGGAACAGGCCCACGAAGAGGTCGGGTGTCGGCGGTGGCGTGCGGCCGGCCGCGCGCGAGCGGTAGGTCGTCGGCGTCAGGCGACGACTCTTGGCCCACTCGATCTCATCGATGATGTCGCGCGCCGGCGTGAAGCGGTAGCCACCGGGCAGGCCACGCGCCAGCGGTGCCACCAGCCGCCACTTGTCACCCAGCACCTCCGGCAGTGCGCTCCCGTCGTGGCGCGAGGGCCAGAAGTAGCGCAGCTGTGCCAGCGCCGCCGAGTGGAACGTGCGCGCCGCGACGCGGTCGAGTCCAAGCGTTCGCACCCGCTGCCGCATCTCGGCCGCGGCCTTCTCCGTGAAGGTGACCAGCAGGACCTGGTCCTCCGGCACCACGTCCGTGGCCACCGCGTAGGCCGTGCGGTGGCTGACCACGCGCGTCTTGCCACTGCCCGCGCCGGCGATGATGGCGACCGGGCCGGAAGCGGTCGTCACCGCCTGGCGCTGCTCGGCGTTGAGGCCCTCGAGGATATGCCCCGGGTTCACGCCGGTGGATCCGGCCGAGGCGAGCTGATGGGGAAGGTACCGGGCAGGAAGGCACCCGCCTCGCCCAGGAGCCGACGGAGGGTCTCCACGGGCGGCCACGCGGAGGCCGCTGCTCGCTCGAGCACGACGACCTGCCGGCGCGGCAGCCGGGCATCAGCGAGCGCGACCTGCGCCAGGCGGCCGGCCTCGATCCCCGGCTCGGCTGCGGTCGATGGCAGGAAGGCGACGCCGAGGCCACGCTCCACGAGGCGCCGCGCAGTGTCCACGGAGTCCACCTCGATGATCCCGTAGGGGGTGACACTGCCTTCCTTCAACAGCGACTGCGCCGCCTCGTAGTCGGCAGAGCCACGGTCGAAGTAGATGAGCGTCGCGTCTCCGAGGCGCGCCAGCAGGATCGCGCCCTCGCGCACGAATGGGTGCTCTGGCCGGGCGACGAGGGTGGACACCTCTTCGTAGATGGGTGTCACCCGCACGCGTGGGTCACGTGTGGGGATGCTGCGACAGAGCAATCCCAGCTGCGCCGTCCCAAAGGCCACCATCTCCACGATGCGCTCCGTGGAGCCGGTGTGGACGTGGAGATGGACACCCGGGTGGTAGCGCCGGAAGCGGGCCACCAGCTCGGGCACCAGCGAAGCGTTGATGGCGCCCGCAGCCGCGATGGCCAGCTCGCCATCGTCACCCTGCTCCACCTGCCGCACGGCAGCACGGCCGGCGTCCACCGCCTCCATGGCGCGCTCGGCGTGAGGCACGAGTGCCTGGCCCGCAAGCGTCAGCCGGACACCACGCTTGGTGCGCTCGAAGACCCGCGCCCCGAGCTCGTCCTCCAGGGCCACGATGCGCGCCGAGAGTGCCGGCTGTCCCAGGTGCAGCGACCGGGCCGCCGCGCGCATCGAACCCAATCGGGCGACCTCGAGGAATGCCTCCAAGCGTGGGATGTCCATCAACTCTCCGTATCATGAACGGTGCAATCGTTCAGTAGCCTCGCATAATTCGATTGGACATGCCAGTAATCGGCAGTACTGTCGGGAGACGGGAGAGCCACTCCCATCAGCATGGGAGACACCGATGACCGCGACAGCCGCGACCGGCGGAGCGCCACGAAGCACCACGAAACCCCAGGCCAGCCGCATGATCGACCCGCGCGGCCAGCGGTTCGGTGCGGGCCTGTCGGTGGTGATCCTCGGCGCCGGCTTCGCGCTCGGCACGCCGGTCGTGGTGCCCTTCCTCGCAGCTGCACTGGGGCTCAGCGCCTTCCTGGGCATGCGCTACTCGATCCTCGGCCGTGCCTGGACGATCGTGCGCAAGGCGTTCCGCATCGGTCCGCCGGCGGAGCTCGAGCACGAACTGCCGCCGCGGTTCGCGCAGGCGCTCGGGTTCATCGGCTTCTCGCTCGCGACGCTGTCGTTCGTGCTCGGCTTCAGCACGGCCGGCTGGCTGGTCGCCGCGGCAGTGGGGACGCTGCAGGCCGTCCTCGCAGCGACCGGCTATTGCCTGGGCTGCCGGCTCTACTTCCTGAAGTGGTGGGTTCCGGCCCAGTTCGGGAAGCTCACGCGACGGACCACGATCGCGTAACCACATGCATCGGCCTCGGGCGGCCGATCTGCGACCAGGACGGGGTCTGACGTCATCCCCCTGACGTCGGACCCCGTCTCCCTTTCGTGGCGCTGCCGGCTCGCGGCGCGCTCAGCTCGCCGGCGCGACGGCCAGGGGCGCGGGTAGGTCGGCCAGCGTGGACTCGGCGATGGTCAGCGGCGCCTGCACGATCCAGACGGTGTCCCCTTCGTCGTAGACGTAGAGCTCGGCCGGTTCGCCGTCCGCGCCCACGGTCGACACCACGAGGACCTCCTTGTCGCCGAGCCGCGTGGGCGTGGTCCCGGGATCCTCCAGGCCGCCGAGCAGGATGGGCAGGTAGGCGGGGAGCAGGGTGCCCGGGGTGGCGCCCTCCACACGGATGGCCACGACGAAAGCGAAGAGGGCCTCGTTCGAGACCAGCGCGTAGCCCGTGACGAGGTCTTCGACATCGGCGCCGACCGTCTCCAACAGGCCTTCCATCTCCCGTCGGCGGGGATCGTCGGGGGCCAGGTCCGCGAAGTGGTCCCCGCCTCGGGTGATCTCG
>Ga0210085_1000887_pt1 | contig 12227 bp, 11 predicted proteins | sample China_Galinas_PW_5_FD_184866 | JGI IMG/M metagenome (GOLD analysis project Ga0210085, IMG submission 184866) | Wetland microbial communities from San Francisco Bay, California, USA, that impact long-term carbon sequestration - China_Galinas_PWC_D1... | ecosystem: Environmental > Aquatic > Marine... | reverse complement strand
GGATGTTAATTTGAGTTGGTTGATTATACCCACATTCTGTTTTCTGTTTGCCTTGATCACGGTATCTCCGCAACTCTATGCATGGTGGAAAGCCCCTGAAGAGTGGGTGCCGGTTAACACCCCTCCCAATGGCATAGGGGATGATTATCACTACTTTTCCGTTTTAAACAATATCCACAGGAGATTGCTCAATCGTGTCTACGGGGCTTCCTTTACCACAACCCCCCTATCGGTAGTAATGAAATTCCAGCTGGTTGGATTCCTGTTCAATCTGCTTCCCTACCATCTCGGCTTTTTAGTAAAAGACAGAAGAACCGGCGTGTTATTTGTCAGGATATGGAATCGATTTTTTCTGGGGTTAAGCGTAGTCTTTTTTGCAAGCTTGACATATCGCCATTTGGGAGTTGTCCCAACAGTGCCCATGCTGTTATTGTCTTATCTTCTTTTTTTCATTTTATATCCAGGGCCTTTTGGCCTCTATGTGACTAACAGCATTGCATTCCAGTTGAATAATAAACGTCATATATACGATAAGGCGCATGAAAATTCGTTTACCAGAGCAATGTTTTCAGAGACATCAGCCCCATTGTTGATCGCATCGATTGCCGTATCGTTGCTATCGTTTAATAATGCTATGCCCGTTATCACATCAGCTATCGGACAGATATTCACGCTTGTCCTGTTTTTTCTTTACTTTCCAGCAGCTATTTATTTTGCTTTTCTACAGGTAGTGTTTCTGGTGTTCCACAATTTTATGCTTGGAGCAGCTTTGACGGGATTTTTAGCCATCGGGCTTACGATGACATATTCTTGGCTGATGATACAAAGCGAAATCGGGAAGGAGTTATTTGTCCCCCATATTGTAGGCAAGACCCGCCTGATAAGCAGGGTAAACCTGAATACAGTATTATCATTTATCATGCCAGTGTTCGTTTTATTCTTGTTGTTCACTGCCTTTCCCAGTTTGGTTTTTATCATATTATATGCCGGCTCTGGTATTTTTCTTTTATCAGTATTTTTCCCCAAGAGCCACCTTTACCGTTTGTGGGTTAACGCGGCCATGATCCCGTTTCAGTTAATGTCTGTAATAGCCTGCATTGCCCTTATTGTACCGCTGTTTCCAGGTTCGATAACATGGCTGTTTATTTGTGCTTTAATTGCTTTAAGTGCATACTTTTATTACTTGCAGTCATTCTTTTTGTATAAGGTGGGTGCAACAATATGCCACTATGACAAAGGGCTTAGCGGAATAAAGAAATCATGGTCAAATTCGTTCAGGGGTGCCAAGAGTCGAACTATCGCGACAAATTCGACTGAACTGGGTTACAATGTTGATTTATATAGCGGCGATGTGACTTATCTGCGTAATATGTCCTGCCAGCCTTATGGGTATCGTAAACACTTGCGTTCAATAGTTGCCAACTTCAAGTTGCTGGAATATACTTATGTTGAATGTGAAAAGTTGATGACTTCCAAGGTGGATCCAAGAGATTGGTTGGGTGCTGACAAAAGACCTTTTCCGCGCCAGAGTTCAATGGCAAAAAAATGTTATGAGCACACATTGCAGTACATGGCAACCAATCGGGACTACAACCAGGGCTTACTTAAGGATGAAATGTATGATGCTAACGGTTGGACCGACAAATACAGGCAATTGCTGAAGACGATATGGAAAGAAGTTGATGTTTCTGAGTATGGCCAGGCTGAAATTTATCGATTCGAGACACCTTACTAGAAGTGATTTCAAAGCCTTTAATCGGTCTCAATGTCCAGTCTTCGATCTGCGAGCTACACCTGTCACAGGCAAGGCGGTCGCGAGGTTCTCCGCGTTGCGGGACTTCCCTCTGGATCCATTTCCACCGGTGAGCCGAAAATCGAAGGAATACTCGCGCATTTCGAGGATAGCACGCGGGGTTGCCTATCGGCTTAAAAACCGGCACTGCGTGCTGAACTAAACGCCCAACAGAGAGTAGCCTCGGAGAAAGGTATTGAAATCGAATTCTATCGAATGCTCGGAGAGTCCTTCGCATAAAAGTCGTATAAATAAACAGACAGGTAGGTTGGATCACAAACAATGAAAATTCTCGCTGTAATTCCCGCTCGTGGTGGTTCAAAAAGAGTTCCTGGAAAAAACATCCGGTATCTGGGAGGTAAGCCGCTTATTTGCTGGACGATTGAGAGTGTCAAGGGCATACCGGAAGTTACAGATATTTTGGTTTCAACAGATGATGAGAAAATAGCTGAAGTTGCAAGAACCGCTGGCACGTCAGTCCCATGGTTAAGGCCGAGACCACTTGCCACCGATACATCTAAAGCGATTGATGTTGTATTATACGAAATCAATAGATACGAAAAGGAATTCCATAAAATTGATGGCGTGTTATTTTTACAGCCAACTTCTCCTTTCAGAAAAATCGAAACGATTCGAACGGGGATAGAATTCTACCGAAATAGTATTTATTAATAAACATCAGGTTCATAGCGAACTTGATAGGCAGATCAATATGGCACATAAAAGAGAAACGGTCGGTACGCTATAATGGCATTCGCCGGCAATAAAGTTCTCGGGATAATCCCAGCCAGAGGAGGGTCGAAAGGGCTGCCCAAGAAGAATATTGTTGCTCTTAACGGGCAACCTTTGATTGCTTACAGTATAAATGCGGGGCTTCATTCAAAATACATAGATGCCGTTCTGGTTTCCTCTAATGATTTAGATATACTGCAGATTGCAGAAAAATATAATGCTGAAGTCTTGGTACGACCGAATGAATTAGCCACTGATTCAGCATCTATACATCAGGTGATTGCCCATGCCATAGAAAGTGTAAACAGTTTGGGAAGAGAGTTTGATTTAGCAATTTTACTTCAGCCGACTTCTCCGTTGCGTACGACTAAACATATTGATGATGCTTTTGAGCATTTGAAAAAATTCGATACGATGTCTTTAATAAGTGTCTATATACCGGAAAAGTCGCCCTACAAATGCTTTGTGCTGGGTGAATCGGGATATTTGAAAGGGTTTGTTAATAATGACGTGCCCTTCAAGAATCGGCAGGAACTGCCTGAAGTATTTATGCCTAATGGAGCGATTTATATATTTAGCATTAAGGATTTTTTAAGAAACAATAGAATTCCTGTTGAAAACGCCATTCCGTTCATTATGAGCGAGAGGGAAAGTATTGATATCGATATCCAGGAAGATATTGATATGGCTGAAAAGATTTTAAAACATTCTTATAGAGGATATCACGATGAAAGAGTTTGATATAGCCGGTCGAAAGATCGGTCCTCAGTACAAACCTCTGGTGATTGCTGAAATCGGAATCAACCACGAAGGCTCTTTAAAAACCGCCTTTGAAATTGTTGATGCTGCGGCGGAAGCAGGAGCGGAGGTCATCAAACACCAGACACATGTGGTGGAAGATGAAATGAGTCAAGAGGCAAAAAAGGTAATTCCGGGAAATGCGGACGTTTCAATATATGAAATTATGGAGCGTTGCGCTCTGAATGAAAAGGATGAAGAAACACTCAAACAATATGTTGAATCAAAAGGCATAATTTTTATCAGCACCCCCTTTTCCAGGGCGGCAGCAGACAGATTGCAGCGTATGGATGTACCGGCATTCAAAATCGGTTCCGGAGAATGCAACAATTATCCACTTGTAGAGCTTATCGCCTCGTTTGGGAAGCCGATTATCCTGAGTACGGGAATGAATGACATCGAAAGCATTCGTAAATCCGTAAATATTATTGAAAAAGCCGGGGTTCCTTACGCTTTGCTGCATACCACTAATATCTACCCCACGCCTCCACATCTGGTAAGGCTTGGCGCCATGAGCGAGCTTATGAAGGAGTTCCCCAATGCTGTAGTCGGACTATCTGACCATACCACCACCAACCATGCTTGCTTCGGAGCGGTGGCGCTGGGAGCCTGCATTTTGGAGAGGCATTTCATTGATCGTATGGACCGGCCCGGACCTGATATTGCCTGTTCTATGGATGGGCAGGCCCTTCGGGAACTGATTGAAGGGTCAAACCTCCTCCAGCAGGAAAGAGGCGGTAGCAAAGGCCCCGTAACGGAAGAACAACCTACCATTGACTTTGCCTATGCCACCGTTGTCAGCATTAAAAATATCAAGAAAGGGGACGTTTTTTCTAAGGATAATATCTGGGTAAAACGTCCCGGCACAGGTGAACTTGGCGCTGAAATGTTCGAAAAAGTACTGGGGCGTACTGCCGCTAAAGATTTAAAATGTGATGTACACTTAAAAATCAAAGACATCGTGAAGTTGACCAAAAACTAACTTTTATGTGTGGAATATTTTGTGAATATTGACTTTTCTAATTACTTGTTTTTTGTAACAGGATTTAATGGCTTTCTCGGGTCACATTTAGTAGATGTTTTGCTGAAAAAAAAAGCAACCGTTGTCGGACTGCACCTAAGGTCTATGAATAGAAATAGTAGAGAAAAGGACCTTCGCATGCACGAAAATTTTCATATTAAGAGAGTTGATGAAAGCACTGAAGCATTATTTACAGAAAAAGGGCAGGATAGAGAAAAAGTTGTCTGTTTTCATTTTGCTGGTAACGCAAGCGCATTAGAATGTCAAAAGAATCCGAAACTTGCATATGATAGTAATGTTCAATTAACGCTTCGAGTGTTAGAATATTGTCGATCAATTGGCGTGTGTAGGTTTATATATCCTTCGACAGGCTATGTTTATGGTAACCAATTAACTGAACCTGCTTACGAATCAAATCGATTGATTTCAACCAATATATATACATCAACGAAAATCGCAGCAGAGGCTTTGATTGAAAGTTATGCTCACTACTATAGTTTTGATTGTATGATTGGCAGAGTAAGCAATGTGTATGGAAAAGAAAGCAGTTATGAAACAGTTTCCGGATGTATAATTAAAAGCGTAATTAATGGAGATCCTATAGTGTTAAACACTCTAAAACCAGTTAGGGATTTCATTTTTATTGATGATGTTATCGATGGATTTTTGACAATCCTTAAAAAGGAGAAGAAACGTACTTGCTCCTATTTTAACATTTCGACTGGAACGGCAACCTCAATCCAAAAACTTGCTGAGACAGCATGCAAAATAGCTTCACTTCCTAAAAAAAATATCGTAACAAAAAAATTAGACCAATTTTCAAATACAGAGCTTGTTTTGAGTTGCGAAAAACTAAAAAATGCTTTCAATTGGGAGCCTATGTTTTCTATTGAAGATGGCTTATCAAGGATTTTAGTTAAAAAAGACGTATGACTGTTAAAATTAAAAAAATTGCGATTTTTACTGGAAATAGGGCTGAATATGGACTCCAGTATCCTATCATCCGTGCGATTGCCGATCATCCCGATCTTGATTACTATCTTTTGGCATCGGGAGCTCATTTACAGGAAGATTTCGGTTATACGAAGGCCGAAATTGAAAAAGACGGTATCACAGTATACGCCGAGATTAAGATCGAGTTTCCTGAAGACAACCTCACAGGTACGGTACACGCCATCGCATCGGGTATCATGAACATGAAGTCAGTATTAAAAGAACTGCGTCCGGACATGCTCCTCGTTTACGCCGACCGGTTCGAGGGATTCGCCGCGGTAATCAGCGGGACCCAAATGGGAATTCCGACCGCACACATCGAAGGCGGCGACATTACCGAAGGGGGCGCCCTGGATGACTCAGTCAGACACGCTATGACCAAGTTGTCGCATTTACATTTTACAACCAATGAAGAAGCTTCAGATCGTATATTGAAACTGGGAGAGGAGTCGTGGCGAGTTCACAATGTCGGTTTCCCAGTAATAGACTTGATTGTTCAGGGAAATTTTGCAAGTACTGCTGAACTTGAGAGTCGGTTCGGCTGGGACCTAAAAAAACCGGTCGTCATATTTACACAGCATTCCGTCACAACTGAGTTTGATATGGCCGGCACTCAGCTAAAGCCTGCCTTGAAGGCGCTGCAAATGATCGCCGCGGAAGGTGTACAGGTAATCGTTACCTATCCCAACAACGATGCCGGCGGGCAAAAGATTATTGAGTATATCGATGAACTGAAAAGCCGGAACTTGGAAAACATACAGGTCTATCCAAGCGTGGGACGCTATTATTATCACGGAATATTGCATCATTGCGGCAAAAATGGAGTTTGCGTAGGGAATTCCTCCAGCGGGATTAAAGAAACCCCCGCATTTGGATGCCCGGCAGTGAATGTAGGGTCGCGGCAGAAAGGCCGCCTGCGGGCGGATAACGTGATAGATACCGATTATGATACTGACGATATTTTGTCAGCAATAAAAAAAGCGCTGTACGATCTTGAATTCAGAAAAATGTGCGCGAATTGCGTGAATCCATACGGGGCTGGCGGCACCGGGGAAAAAATAGCCGGAATACTGGCGGCGACGGAAATCAATTTGGCTCTTCTTCAGAAAAAAATGACTTATTAGGAAACAAGAAGAACAGCTTCCTTATTCTTTCCAGCTAAGGAGATATGAAGACAGTTCTGTTTATACCGGAATATTGGTACCTTTCCCTGGAGCTATTTAGTGCAATCAATAGACGCCTTGGAAAAGATGTGAGGCGTGTGTTTTTAGAAACAGGCGATCCCTTCTTTATTAGCACCCGTAATAAGCATTATACCGACGACTGGTTTGAAAACAGATTTAACCATACACATTTTCTCGAATTTCCGACTATTAGCAAGAAAAGCATCAAGTCTATTGTAGATATTTACAGCTATCAGAAAGAATTTAAAAAAATCATTAAAACCTATCGGCCTGACCTGGTCATCACGACTGGAGATAGAAACCATTTTTATCCATTGGTCAGACACTGCCTGCCTGAAATTCCGATAGTGATTATTCAAGGTGCATTATTACATCTGAAGTATTATATAAACGAAACCAAATCAAAAGCGCCGTTGCCTGCCCCGAAAAAATCTGTCCCGGATAACGCCCGGAGGTTATTAATCGATTCAATAAAAAGGATTTTTTACGGTATTGTCGATATACCACCCCTGTCCGTAGATTGTTCAACCGGTTGGGGATTGCAGGATAATAGAAGTTATCTGTTTTTGTGGGGGGCAATTACCGAGGCCCTGTTCAAAAACCACCGAGACAACCTGTTTTGCATGGGAAATCCCCTGACAGACAGCCTGTTCGATAAGTACTCTAAACACAATAAAGATATGAAATTACTGAATGAATTAGACTTAGAGCTTGACAGAGAGGTTGTTCTGATTTCGGCTCCCTGTTTCAGGGACACCGGGAATATAGACGATGCGATACAATACTACAAATCGGTAACAGATAAATGCAAATCCCCCTATTACCTAATTAAGGTACACCCCAGAGATGACATTGAAAACTTTAAAGCGTTTACCGGCAGAAGCAATGTACGCCTGGTGAAGGATGAATACAGCTTCAGAGAATTATTGCGAATTTCGGATTTGAACATTTCACATTATTCAGCCACTTCAATGGATGCTGCCATCTATGGCGTGCCTATAATTCTATTGCCGCAGAATATACTGAATCCTCAGGACCTGACATATTGGTTCGGGACGGAAATTTTTTATAAACCGCTGAATGTTGATGACTGCATTCAGAACATCCAAGATATGCTATCTGGAACCGACGAAAAGAAAAAGAAATTCAGAGAAATCTGGAAGGAGTTTGTTCTTGATATGTTTTCGGAGCATGCCGGACATTCAATGACTGCCGTAATCGGCAAAATTAACGAGTTGCTTTCCAGCAGTTCAAGGCGTTGATTTTCAAAGCGCCTGTATTCGAGGGGAGACAGGAGGCGAAGAGAGTTATGGCTCTTTTCAAGTCGAGTTTGTTTTGCGTATCCAACCCGGTACGTTTAAACTGCCGGTGACCTTTGGCATCGGCTCAGCTGTGCTGGCCGGTAATATGTACGTTGACAGTGAATTGGTGAAGAACCCTCCTTATCTGTTTCAGATTGCCGGCAATTCCGAAAGGCATATCATTTATAGAACATATTTACATAAACAGCGTACTGATGAGCAGATGCATGAGAGCCGGATGGATGACACAATTGATTTAAACCGGAAAAGGTTTTAACCTTTTGAGTTGTTTCTGCCAAACAAAAATGTAAATCGTATTTCCGGGTTTGACGAATTGTTATTGTACTATAAAGCCCAAAAAGTTATCTCTAACCATAGAAACAGCAACTGAGTGAAATGAAAGTATTAATTACCGGCGCTACCGGATTCATAGGCTCCCACCTTACGGAGTTCTGTGTGAAGCAGGGCTTCGACGTCGTTGCTTTTGACCGGTATAATCCCAACAATGATCGCGGCTGGCTGGAAGACTCAATTTGCCAGAAGGATATCGAGGTCGTTTTAGGGGATATCCGCGATTACGATTCCGTATCAAAAGCAATGAAAGGTTGTCATGCGGTCTTTCATCTCGCCGCGCTGATTGGGATTCCATATTCTTATGTGAGCCCTCTGGCATATATTCGCACCAATGTGGAGGGGAGCTACAATGTTTTGGAGGCTGCTAAAAACCTGAATATTGATCAGGTATTGATCACCTCTACCAGCGAAACGTACGGCAGTGCCCAATATGTACCAATTGACGAGAATCACCCGCTGGTTGGACAGTCACCCTATTCAGCCTCGAAGATAGCAGCAGATCAGTTGGCAATCAGCTATTACCGTTCATTTGATTTACCGGTGAAAATCGTTCGACCTTTTAATACGTACGGGCCACGCCAATCAGCTCGGGCAATCATACCAACAGTTATTTCACAATGCTTGAGTGGAAGAAGGGAAATTGAACTGGGAAATCTCGCACCTACTCGGGATTTGACTTTCGTGAAAGATACATGTAGCGGTTTTTTAGAGATTTTCAAATCAGACAAACTCTTTGGTGAGGTAACGAATATTGGGATGAACTCAGAGATATCTATTGGAGATCTTGTCCAGAAGATTATTGAAATAATGAATTTAGATATTTCCATAAGGGAAGACTCGAATCGAATAAGACCCACAAAAAGTGAAGTGGATAGACTGTATTGTGACAACAGAAAGATCGTTGAATATACAGCATGGAAACCAAAGTACGATTTAAAGCAAGGACTGTCGGAAACAATTAACTGGTTCAGAAAATCCAATCAGATTAATAAACCGGAACTATATCATGTCTGAAATTCGTCTGGGTATTATCGGCGCGGGAAACATAGCAGCAAAGCACCTTGAAGTTATTCAGAATATCAAGGATTTGTCTGCTGTAGGCATTACATCACGTACGAAAGGTAAGGCCGAGAACCTTGCGAACAAATTTGGTATTCCGACAATTTATGATCATACTGAGCAATTGATAGAGCAATGCCGTCCGGATGCACTTTTGATACTGGTTTCAGTTGATCAGAATTTTTCCGTTACAAAAAGTGTCATTCCTTTCAAAATTCCTTTTTTTGTTGAAAAACCTCCCGGTCTTGTACCTGATGAAACACAAATTCTGGCCGAATTAGCAAAGACTAACAATACCCCTAACATGGTAGGATATAATCGCAGATATTATTCCATTTTTCAAAAAGGGCTGGATGTCATTATAAAACACGGCAAGCTTCTGGGGGTTGCGGTTGAAGGGCATGAACGATTCTGGAATGTTTCTGGCCGGGTTTGTGAAACTGTCCGATCAAATTGGATATTTGGCAACAGTACCCATACCATAGATTTACTAAGATTATTTGGCGGTAATATTAAGAATATATCAACGCTGCAAAAAAGCTACATAGAAAAAAACGGTGATCAGTTTGCCGCAGTAATGGAATTTGAGAGTGGCGCATTGGGACATTATATGGCACATTGGTATTCACCTGGCGGATGGGCGGTAAGGTTATTTGGGGAGGGAGTAACTGTCGTATTCAAGCCATTGGAAAAAGGGATATGGTTGGATACTGACTTTAAGGAACATGAGATTATTCCTGATGAAGTTGATTCAAAGTACAAACCAGGCTTTTACAGGCAAATGGAAGCTTTTAGGAAAATGGTGAAAACTGGGAAGCTTAAAATGCCTGGACAGGATATAGCTGCTTCATTCATAACTATGACGCTGGCTCAAAAGATTTCTGGTGACTGACTCAGATTTATAGGCTTGCTGATAACCTGTAAACAAGGTTAAACCCTTAACCATGACGAATTACAAATCACAAACAACAAATCCCGGGCTAGTTTCTTTGCATGAGCCATCCCTTATCGGTAACGAATGGAAATACGTTAAAGAATGTCTTGATACCAACTGGGTGTCCTCATCTGGTAAGTATGTGGATTTATTTGAAGAGAAAATTGCTGAATACACCGGGGCAAAGCATGCAATAGCATGCGTAAATGGGACAGCGGCTCTTCAGGTATCCTTGCGATTGTCCGGAGTTCAGCCTGGAGACGAAGTTATTGTACCTGCTCTGACTTTCATCGCGCCTGTGAATGCGGTACAATATAGTGGCGCAGAACCTGTTTTCATGGATGCCGACAAGCACTACAATCTGGATATCCAAAAAACGATTCAGTTTATTCAGGAAGAGACAGAATTCAGGAATGGATTTACATACAATAAGAAAACCAGGAAAAAAGTATGTGCTATTATTCCTGTACATGTATGGGGAAATGCCGTTTGGTTGGACGAGCTGTTTCCACTATGTTGCGAACGGAACATCGCAATTGTTGAAGATGCCAGTGAAAGCCTGGGTACATGGTATTCGAAGGGATCTTCTATAAACAAACATACTGGTACCGTTGGTCGTTTGGGCTGCCTTTCTTTCAACGGAAACAAGATCATCACCGCCGGCGGTGGCGGAATGATTCTGACAGATGGTGAAGGGTTGGCCAAGAAGGCTCGCTACCTTACCACCCAGGCGAAGAATGATCCGGTTCATTATATTCATGATGAGGTTGGCTATAATTTTCGACTAACCAATATTCAGGCAGCTCTTGGGGTGGGGCAACTGGAACAGTTGCCAGGTATGCTTCAGCGAAAAAAGAAAATTTATCAGCAGTATGTGAACCGGGTTGAAAAGATTAATGGATTATCGATTGCCCCTGTGCCGAGTTACGCGGAGAACAATCACTGGTTGAACATCCTGCAAATTAAGCCGGAAAAGTGTGGCAGAGATCGAGATTCTCTTATGAATGCTCTTGAAAAAGAAGGTATTCAAAGCCGGCCCGTATGGTGCCCCAACCATCTCCAAAAACCTTATAAAAACTGTCAGGCTTATAATATTGAAAATGCAGAATACCTGGTGGAAATATCGTTATGCTTACCTTCCAGCAGTCAGTTGTATGAAAAAGATATTTCCAGGGTTATAGAGGTGTTAAATGGATAAAATCATCCTTATCGGCGCCGGTGGACATGCAAGGGCCAGTATTGACGTTATTGAACAGGCAGGTCAGTATAGGATTGCCGGGCTGATCGAAAAGGATGAATCAACTACTGAAAATACTATTGGATATCCGGTTATTGGCGTGGACGATGATCTGGAAACACTGCGGCAAAAATACACCTATGCACTGGTAACTGTTGGACAGATAAAAACACCCACCACTAGAATTAATCTATTTAACATCCTAAAATCAATTGGTTATTTGCTTCCAATCATTATCTCACCAAATGCCTATGTTTCAAAACATGTTGAAATAGGTGAAGGTACAATCATCATGCACGGTGCGATAGTAAATGCGGAAGCGAGGATAGGTAACAACAGTATCATCAACAATCAATCCCTTGTTGAGCATGATGCGAATGTTGGTGCTCATTGCCACATTGCTACAGGCGCTATTGTAAATGGTGAAGTGAAAGTGGGGGAATGTTCTTTTATTGGTAGCGGTGCTGTTATCAAACAAGGTGTTACCATTGGAAATAACTGTGTAATCGGTGCCGGGTGTGTAATCAAAAAAGATGTAAATGATTATCAGATGGTAAAATAATGCGTGAACAAAGGACCCTCATTATTGCTGAAGCAGGTGTTAACCATAATGGCAGTTTAGAGAATGCTAAAAAACTAATTGACGCCGCCAGTGCAGCCAATGCCGATATTGTAAAGTTTCAGACCTTTACTGCGGAAACGCTTGTAGCTCCATTGGCTGAGAAAGCCGAATATCAGAAGAAACTGACTGGTGTGGATGAATCCCAGTACAGAATGTTAAGAAAGCTGGAGTTGGATCAAAACGCACATTTTGAGCTTATG
>Ga0210085_1000886_pt1 | contig 12230 bp, 9 predicted proteins | sample China_Galinas_PW_5_FD_184866 | JGI IMG/M metagenome (GOLD analysis project Ga0210085, IMG submission 184866) | Wetland microbial communities from San Francisco Bay, California, USA, that impact long-term carbon sequestration - China_Galinas_PWC_D1... | ecosystem: Environmental > Aquatic > Marine... | reverse complement strand
GGCCCCGGATTCGTTCTACGGCCGCTACCTGCTCGGGCAGCTCGAGCTGGTCAACGGCAGCCCGGCGCGCGCCGCCGAGCTCTACGAGGAGCTTCTCCGGCGCTCTCCCGGCAGCCCGGTGCGCAGCAATCTGGGCGTCGCCTACATGCTCCAGGGGCGCTACGACCTGGCGGCGGACAGCTTCCGGACGGTCCTCGAAGGCGATCCGCGCTCACCGTACACCACCTTGAACCTGGCCGACGCCGAGCTCCTGGCGGGCCACACGGAGCGGGCCGACGCGCTCTACCGCCAGGTCCTGGAGCTGACCGCCTCCGACCCCGCGCAGAGCGAGTGGCAGATACTGAGCGTCCGCGCCCAGGCCTTGGCCCACCTGGGGCGCGAGACCGACGCGGTCGTCTCGATCCAGCGCGCCCTCCAGATGGCTCCAGAGAACGCCCAGACCGCGTTCGAGGCGGCGGTCGTCTACGCCCTGGTCGGCGAACGGCGGTCGGCGCTGGTCAACGCCCGACGCGCGCTCCAGCTCGGCTTCGAGCCGTTCTGGTTCCAGTTCCCCTGGTTCGACGGCATCCGCGGCGCCCCCGAGCTCCGGAGCCTGCTCGGGAGCTCGCCGCGGAGCTAGGCGTCTTCAGGAGCCTGCGCGGCCCAACCGCGCAGACTCCTAGCCGCCCGAGGGCGGACCGATGTTGATGATCGTCGGATCGGGCGATTCGTGGACCTCGCCGCCCGACTTGACCCGCGCCTTGAAGTAGTACGTGTCGGTCTTACCGGGCTTCTTGTTGTCGTTGAGCTCGGTCAGGACGATCTCGGTCGCGCTCACGCGGCGCCAGTGGAAGTCGGGTGGATCACCGTGGGGGAACCGCACCGGCGGATTGGCGAGCTCGGCCTCTCCCGGGCCCTGGACGTCGAGGGTCAGCGTGAGCTCGAGCTGGTGGTCGACCGGCACCTCGTAGGAATCCGGCTTGGCTCCGACGTCTCCGGTCTTGGTGTTGAACGTGATCTGCCCCTGCTGCTGGGAGACCGGCGGTTTCTCTGAAGCGCCCTGGGCGGCGACGAGCGCCACACCGCACGCCAGGAGCGCCACCACCACGACGCCGATGATCATCATGCTCTTCGTTCTGGGCAAGGATCTCTCCTTTCTCTGCGCCGCACGGGTCCCCGCACGTCGCCCTCGAGTTCAACGGATTGCAGCTCCTTCGGACCAGTTTCTCTCAAGTATACGAGAAACCGAACCGGCAGGGGTGGCCGAACCGATCAGATCGTATCGAATGGAACCTAGAAGGTCAGGGGGCGTCGTGCACGGCGGAGCCCGCGCGACGCTGGAGGATCTCGAGCAGGGGGTAGGGGTCGATCGCCCGGCCGTTGGGCGGGATCAGCTCGAAGTGGAGGTGGGGCACCGTGTACTCGGCGTTGCCGCTGTCGCCGACCCAGCCGACGACCTCGCCGGCGTGGACTTTCGACCCGCGCTCGAGGCCCGGAACCACCCCGACCACCTGCCCGTCGTCGGTGCCCGGGCTGTCGTTGTTGAGGTGGATGTAGCGGCTGCGCCAGCCGTCGGCGTGGCGGATCTCGAGGCTGCAGCAGCGCCCGCCGCGCTCGTTCATCACCCAGCGCACGGTACCGTCGGCCACGGCGACCACCGGCTCGAGCTTGTCCGCCAGGATGTCCACGCCCTCGTGGGAGCGCCCGCCCGGGCGCGGATCGCCAAAGCTGTCGGTCAGGGTGCTCGGGCCGACGATGGGGAAGACGAAGCCCCCGGCCCCCAGGCCCATCGGAGCTCGATCCGGCGGGATCTGGCTCGGGCTCGTGGAGTGGGCGGGGACGGGAGGGCGCCAAGACGAGTCGTCCGGACGAAGCGAGCCGTCCGCTCCCCAGACCAGCGCCCCGACCAGGACGGACGCGGTGATCACGATGGCCGCCAGCGTCGGCCGGGCGATCCATCGCACGGGAGTCGACCTCGTACTCATTGCAATATTCAAACGAGCGGAGAAACCCGAGAAATTCCTCCCGCTCGACGCCTCCCGCCGCTCCCGCTCCGGTTTCGCCTCGCGGCGACCGCCGCGGCGGGCCTCACCAGCAGATGCCGTAGTCCTCGCCGTAGTCGGAGCTGCCTCCCCACAGGGTGCCGTGGTCGCGGTCGAACCAGATCGCGTTCACCGGGCCGGAGGTGCGGTCCTCGAAGCTGAGGTGGTAGCCCATCCGCTCGAGCCCGCTCCGCACCCACGGCGGCGTGGCGGCGTTGAGCAGCAGGGCCCCCGGGTCGCGCTCGTGCTCGCCGAAGGAGCTCGCCATCTGGAAGCTGGTGACGTTGGCCGCTTCGGTCGCCTCCTGGACGTTCATCCCGAAGTGGATCATGTCGAGCAGGAACTGGAGGATGTTCTGGTCCTGGGTGTCGCCGCCCTGGACGGCCACCGAGACCCACGGCTTGCCGTCCTTGGTGACGATCGTCGGCGTCAGCGTCACCCGCGGGCGCTGCCCCGGAGTGACCACGTTGTACGGGTTCTCCCGCTCGTCGACGACGAAGCTCTGCATGCGCTGGGACAGCCCGATCCCGGTCTCCCCGGCGATCACCGACGGCACCCAGGCGCCGCTCGGCGTCACCGACACCACCCAGCCCTCCTCGTCGGCGGCCTGGATCGAGGTCGTGCCGGCGTAGAAGGCCTCCCGACCGGGCGGATCGGAGACGTTACCCCGCGGCAGAGCGGTCAGGGCGGCCATCGCCGCACCCCCGTTCCCGCTCTCTTTCTCGTCCCCGAGCTGGCTGGGCCACACCTCGAGGAGCTCCTCGTAGGGGTTCTCCCCGTCCTGGAAGGCGTACGGGTCGCCGGGCGCCACGTCCGGGTCATTGGCCGCGGGGTCGATGGTCGCGGCGCGAGCCTTGGCGTAGTCCTTGGACAGGAGGCCGGCCACCGGCTCCTCCGGCGGTACGTAGGGGTCGCCGTAGTAGAAGTCACGGTCGGCGTAGGCCAGGTTCATCGCCTGGTAGAGCGTGTGGATGTAGCGGGCGCTGTTGTAGCCCATGGCCTCGAGGTCGAAGCCCTCGAGGATGTTGAGCGTCTGAAGCAGCACCGGGCCCTGGGTCCAGGTGGTGAGCTTGTGGACCCGGTAGCCGTGGTAGTCGGTGGTCACGGGCTTTTCGATCTTCACCTGCCACCGGGCCAGGTCCCCGCGGGAGATCAGCCCGCCCTGCTCCTGGGTGCTCCGGGCGATCTCCTCGGCGATGTCCCCCTTGTAGAACCGGTCGTAGGCGGCGTAGATGGCCTGCTTGCGGCTCTTGCCGGCATCGAGCGCCGCGCGCTCGGCCTCGACCAGCTTCTCGAGCGTCCGCGCCAGGTCGGGCTGGACGAACATCTCACCGGCGGAGGGCGCGGCCCGCTCCTCCCCCGCTCCCTCCACCAGGTGGGGCAGGAAGACCGCTTTCGAATACGGCCACTCCTCGATCTGGTCCCGGGAGGACTCCATCCGGTCGGCCGCCTGGGCCTCGATCGGGTAGCCGCGGGCCATCTGGATCGCCGGCTCCAGCACCTCGGCGAGCGACAGGGTGCCCCACTCCGCGAGCATGGTCATCAGGCCGCCCGGCGTACCGGGCGTGACCGCGGCGAGCGGGCCCCACGACGGCGGGTACTCCATCCCCTTGTCGCGGAAGAAGTCCGCCGTGGCACCGGTCGGCGCCACGCCCAGAGCGTCGATCCCGATGACCTCGCCCGTGTGAGGGTTGTAGATCAGGGCCTGGGTCTCACCGCCCCAGCCGAGCGTGTCCCACATGGTCGAGGTGGCGGCGAGCATGGCGCAGGCGGCGTCGACCGCGTTGCCGCCGCGCTGGAAGGTCATGGCGCCGGCCGTCGCACCGAGAGGCTTGCCGGTGATCGCCACCCAGTGCTTGCCGTGGAGCACCGGCTTGTTGGGGCGGCCCTGGGCGCCGGCGGGAACGACGGTCGCCAGGGCGAGAACGACGACGGTCGCCGCGGCGCAGGCCTGCGCGAACCGCCGGTTTCCAGCGCGACGGGAGCGGTCGAGTCGGGAGGAGCGGAGACGGAACGAACGCATGCTCGATTCTCCTTGGGCTGAGTGACAGGACAGCGGGGTGCCGGTTCCGAGCGAGGCTAACACGGGGCCCTCCGTCAGGCGGCTTCTCGACCTCTCCGGCCGGACCTCAGTCGATCAGCCCGTACCGCCGAAGCTCGGCCTCGGTCTTCTCTGCCTCCTCGTCGAGCCCACTCATCCGCTGCAAGCGCGCCAACTGCTTGAGCCCGTCGGGAGTCAGGCGCCCCTGCGCATGGGCGATCATGTTCAGCAGGTCGCCCACCCGCTCCGGAGGCAGCTCCCCTTCGGGCGTTCGGTCGAGGTAGAGCCGGGCCAGAGTCGCCGCCGCGACCGAGTCCAGCGGCGGCTTCGAGCACTGGCCCGTGGCGCAGCTCGGCTCGATCTTGCGCTCCAACACCTCGATCGCCCGATCGAGCTCGCCGTTCTGGACCAGGGCGTCGGCGAACATCCAGGTCGCCTCCGTCTGGAGCCCGAATCCCTCGACCACACCGCCGAGGTAATCCACCGCATCCGCGGCGCGCCCCGCCTCGAGCAGTGCCCTGCCGAAGATCGCGGCCGTGTCCGGATTCGCCGGCTCGGTGCTGTCTGCGAACCCGGCCAGGTCGGTGAGCCCCTGGATCACCGCCTCGGCATCGTCCATCTCCAGGCAGGCCTCGGCCCACAGGATCGGCACGGAGAGCTTCTCCTGATGATCGAGTGGCTCGTCGCCGAGAGCCGGCCAGGCAGCCTCGAGGTCCTCCCGCGCGCCGACCGGGTCGCCCGCCATCAGCCGGCACCGGCCCCGCTCGAGGCGGAGGATCGGATCGTCCGGATCGGCGACGACCAACCGGTCGTAGGCGGCGCGGGCCTCGTTCAGCCGGCCCTCGTTGAGGTCGACATGCGCCTGCTGGAAGGCGAGCGAGCGGCTGAGATAGAGGTCGGCCACCTCGTCGCGGAACGTGCCGACCAGCGAGCCGAAGCGCATCTCGGTGGCCAACGGGTCCGGCCCGGCGGGCGCCGTCTCCTCGCCGTACCAAAGCAGGCTCTCGAAGGACCGCGTACGCTTCGCCTCCTCGGCATGCTTGCTGAGCGTCTTGAGCCGGCTCCGGAGCTCCGGCACCCGCTCGTGCTCCTCGCCGAGCTGCCGGATCGCCGAGCGCACCCACTCGGCCGCCTCGCCGAAATCGCCTTCGGTCTCCATGAAGTCGGCCTCCGCCAGGGCCGCCTCCCCCAGGGCGTCATGGCACCGCCGGTCGAGCTCCGCCACCCGCTCGGGGAACAGCCCCTGCTCGCGCACCCGCTGGACGATCTGGAGCGCCGGGTACGGCCGGCCGTCGTCGAGCATCCGCTCGGCCCGGTCGAGCTCTCGGGCGGGGTCCTTGCGAAACAGTCCGTCGAACAGTCCCATGGTCCGGTGGCCGGTCGGGCGCTCGGGATCAGCGCGGGATGAGGAGCTGCTGGCCGGGGTAGATGGTACTCCGGCGCGAAAGCCGGTTGGCGGAGAGGAGACGCGACAGGCTCACGCCCTGGCGGCGGGCGATCGCACCCAGGGTGTCACCGCGACGCACGACGTAGGTGCTGCCGCCGCGGCCCCGCGCTCCCGAGTGGATGCGCAGCACCTGACCCGGATGGAGGATCGAGTCGCGGATGCCGTTGTCGCGCCGGATCTGCTCGACGGTGGTGCCGTAGCGCGAGGCCAGCAGCCAGAGGCTGTCGCCGCGCTGGACGCGGTGCTTGATCTCGGTCCCAGGGGGGAGCGAGCCGCCCGGGCCACCGGGGACCTGGAGCTGCTGCCCCGGCCAGATCCGGTGGGCGCTGCGCAGGCGGTTGAGCGCCATCAGCTCGCGCACGCTCGTGCCGTAGCGCGAGGCGATCCCCGACAGGGTCTCACCGCGGCGCACCCGGTGGACGCCGGTCCCGGCAGGCGCCTCCCACTCCGGCAGGGAGGCGATCTTGGTGGTCACCTGGCCGGCGATCGCGGACGGCACCCGCAGCGGGTAGGCCTCGTCCGGGATCGCCCCCTGGCGCAGCTCCGGGTTCAGGGCGATCAGCGTACCGTCGGCCAGGCCCAGGGTCTTCTCCAGCCCCTCCAGGCCGGCGGCGCGGTCCACCTGGACCACCTGGACGTCGAGCGGCCGCACGGGCTCCGGCAGATCGAAGCCGAACCGCCCCGGGTCGTCGACGATCGCCAGCGTCGCCAGGAAGCGGGGGACGTAGCGGCGGGTCTCTCCGGGCAGCCGCTGGTAGAGGTCCCAGAAACGGTCGAAGTAGCCGACCCGCTGGCGGTTGATCTCGCGCAGCACCCGCCCCTCGCCGGTGTTGTAGGCCGCCAGGGCGGTCAGCCAGTCGCCGAACAGGTTGTGCAGGTCGGTCAGGTAGGCGATCGCCGCCCGGGTCGACTTTTCCGGGTCCATGCGCTCGTCGACCCACCAGGTGCGCTCGAGGCCGTAGCGGTAGCCGGTCGAGGAGATGAACTGCCACATGCCGAGGGCGCGGGCGCGCGAGAGGGCGCGCACCTTGAACCAGCTCTCGACCATCGGCATCCAGGAGAGCTGCTCCGGCAGGCCGGCCTTCTTGAGCTCGGCGACGATCATCGGCCGGTAGAGACCGGAGCGGCGGTACGCCTCGATGAAGTCGTCGCGCTCGACGGTCTGGAAGCTCCGGATCTCCCGCTCCACGTCGTCGTTGATGGTCACCGGGATCTCCCGGTCCATGTCGCCGACCGCAGTCTGTCGCGAGGCGTAGATCTCGACGATCCGCTTGGAGATCAGGCTGCGCAGGTCCTCCTTCTGCTGGGCGAGGCTCGGATCGTCGCCGGTGACCGGCGCCGAGGCCATCAGCTCGAACGCCTCGTCGAGGGCGGCGAAGGCGTCGTCGAAATCACCCTGCTGCCAGAACACCTCGGCGGACTCGTAGGCCTGGAGGGAGGCCTGGAGCATGTCGGCCGGGTCGTCGGTCGGCTGGCCCGGCGGCGGCTCGGCCGCCGGATCGGAGACCTGGGGCTCGTCGGCCACCACCGTCTCGGCCAGCTCGGAGTCGGCGGCGGGGTCGTCCGCGGCCGGCTGGCCGGCCTCCGTTTCGATCGGTTGGTAGGAGACTTTGACCGGGGAGTCCTCGCCCTGCGGCTGGCCTTCATCGGCGGCGGTGTGCGCCGACGGCGCGCCGCTGCAACCGGAGAACGCGAGCGTGACCCCGAGAGCCATGCTCGCGAGAAAGATGGCGTACGTCGTCGTCCCCTGAGCTCCCTGCACCGTGTTCGACCTCCCTACGTTCGGTCCTGACCTGAGATTCCCGATCCTCCGGCCGCCCGCTGCAGGCGCCCGGAGCGCGTGCTCGAAGGCCTATTGTAAGGGCAAGCGCCGTTTGCTACCTCGACCCGCCCGCGGTAGCCTGCCCGCATCATGGCCAACACTCATCCTTTCGGGTCTCGACCCGGCGGCGGCGGAGGTGGGTTCAACGTCCCACCCGAGCTCGAGCGCCTCAAGAGACTCCCGCTTCTCAAGATCCTGCTGGCGATCGTGCTCGTCGTGTTCGCCTTCAGCGCCTTCTACACCGTCGAGCCGGAGGAGCAGGGCGTGGTGCTGCGCTTCGGCCGCTACGCCGGCACCACCGACCCCGGACTCCACTGGAAGATCCCCCTGGTCGACCAGGTGATCAAGGTACCGACCCAACGCCAGCTCAAGGAGGAGTTCGGCTACCGGACCCAGGAGGCCGGCGTGCGCACCGTCTACTCCCAGGCCGACCTGACCGACGAGTCGCTGATGCTCACCGGCGACCTGAACGTCGCCGAGGTCGAGTGGGTGATCCAGTACCGGATCCTCGACCCCGAAGCGTTCCTCTTCCGTATCCGCAACCCACAGGACACGCTGCGCGACCTGTCGGAGGCGGTCATGCGCCAGGCGGTCGGTGATCGAACGGTCGACGAGGTCCTCACCGTCGGCCGCCAGGAGACCGCCACCCTGGTGGAAGAGGAGCTCCAGAAGCTCCTCGACCAGTACGAGACCGGTCTCCACGTGGAGCAGGTGGTGCTCCAGAGCGTCAACCCGCCGGACCCGGTCAAGCCCTCGTTCAACGAGGTCAACGAGGCCGAGCAGGAGCGCGAGCAGAAGATCAACTCCGCCCAGAGCGAGTACAACAAGGTGATCCCGCGAGCCAAGGGCGAGGCGCAACAGACCATCGCCCAGGCCGAAGGGTATGCCCTCGATCGGGTCAACCGCGCCCAGGGCGAAGCCACCCGCTTCGACTCGCTCTTCACCGAGTACCGGCGCGCTCCGGAGGTGACCCGCAAGCGGCTCTATCTCGAGACCATGAGCCGGATCGTGCCGAAGATCGGGCAGAAGGTGGTGGTCGACGAGGACGCCCGGAGCGTGCTGCCGCTGCTCAACTTACAGGGGGCTCCCGCCACCCGCGGCGCGGCCTCGTCGAGCAGCCCGTCGGCGAGCGGGCAGGGAGGTGACCAATGATGCGTGCCCTGACCGCGATCCTCGCCCTCGTCCTGGCGATTCTCGCCCTGTCGTCTCTCTACGTGGTCAACGAGACCGAACAGGTGATCATCACCCAATTCGGCGAGCCGGTCGGCGGCACCGTCGACCAGCCCGGGCTCCATGTGAAGCTGCCGTTCATCCAGCAGGCCAACCGGTTCGACAAGCGCTTCCTCGAGTGGGACGGCAACGCCGACGAGTTCACCACCCGGGACAAGCGGTTCATCTTCGTCGACACGATGGCCCGCTGGCAGATCACCGACCCGCTGCTGTTCTTCCAGCGGCTGCGCGACGAGCGCGGCGCCCAGAGCCGCCTCGACGACATCCTGGACGGCGAGACGCGCAACGCCGTCGCCAACCACGAGCTGGTCGAGATCGTCCGGACCTCGAACCGGGAACCGGAACGCGACCCGTCCCTGGCGAGCGAGGACATCGCCGAGTTCCAGCAGATCGAGCTCGGCCGAGAGAAGATGCGCCAGGAGATCCTGACCGCCGCCCGCTCGCGAACTGCCGACCTGGGAATCGAGATCCTCGACGTGCGCTTGAAGCGCATCAACTACACCGAGGAGGTGCGGCGCAAGGTCTACGACCGGATGATCGCCGAGCGCCAGCGGATCGCCACCCGTTACCGCTCCGAAGGCGAGGGCGAGGCCGCGCGCATCCGGGGCGAGCGCGACCTCGAGCTCAAGCGCATCCAGTCCGAGGCGTACAAGACGGCCCAGGAGGTGCGCGGCAAGGCCGACGCTCAGGCGACGAGCATCTACGCCGCGGCCTACGACCAGAACGCCCAGTCCCGGGACTTCTACGGCTTCATGAAGACCCTGGAGACCTACGAGCAGACGGTGGACTCGGACACGACGGTCGTGCTGTCGACGGACGGCGAGCTGTATCGGGTGCTGAAGAACGGGGGCTGAGCCGGCGCGTCGGGCGTCCACCCCCACGGGGTGGGCGCCCCGCCCCTCCGTCGGCGCGTTGCGGGATCGGACCGAATCTGTCAAACGAGAGGTGGTGACAGTTCGATCTCAACGCTCCCGGAGGTGCCCGATGAACGGTATTCGCACAATCCTCTGCTCCGTCGATCTGACCCCGGTCTCGCGCCGGGAGCTGGCGCTCGCGGTCGAGCTGACCCGCGCCTTCGGCGCCCGGCTGGTGCTCCACCACAATCTCCCGGCGACCGGCTACGGCATGGCCAAGGCCTGGGAGTGGAAGCAGAACCACCCCGGCGAGGGCGACCAACGGCCGGCCGAGGAACGGATGGACGAGCTGGCGGCGACCGTGCCCGCCGGGATCGAGCTGGAGACGCTGATCACCAGCGGTCCCCTCGCCCTGGGCATCTCGGGCCTCTGCGAGGAGATGGCCGCCGACCTGCTGGTGCTCGGCTGCCACGGCTGCAGCACCGAGGAGCACTCCTCGCTGACCGAGAACCTGATGAACTGGTGCGACTGTCCGATCCTCGCGCTCCACGAGGGCGAGGACAAGGAGTGGACGCTCCACCTGGAGCCGACGGCGGAGGCCGAGCGCCGCCAGCCGCTCCGCTTCCTGGTGCCGACCGACTTCTCGCCGGCGGCAGGTGAAGCGGTGCGCTGGGCGTTCTGGCTCGGCCAGAAGCTCTCGGCGGAGATCCACCTGCTGCACGTGCTCGGCGTCGCCCCCCCGAGGATCCAGCCGATCGAGCCGGTGGCACCGATCAGCTCGGCACCGTACTACCGGGAGGCGGTGCGGGCGGAGGCGAAGGAGCGCCTCGAGGAACTGGTGCCGGAGGCTCTGTCGGGCCGGGTGACGCTGCACATCGAGCCGGGGCGGACGGAGGACGTGATCCTCCAGAGCGCGGAGGAGCTGCGGCCGGATCTCATCCTCATGGGTGAGCACGCGCGCGACCTGCTGCACCGCTTCTTCACCCACGACAACGCCCAGGGGGTCCTCCACCGGTCCGCCTGCCCGGTCTGGTTCACGCCGCCGCCGCGGGTCGCGGCGTAGGGGGATGACCGAGCGAGGCACGATGCGCGCGATGGTCCTGCACCGGCAGGGCCATCCCCTGGAGCTCGATCAGATCCCGGTGCCGGAGCCGGGGGCGGAGGAGGTGCTGGTGCGGGTCGCCGCCTGCGCGGTCTGCCGGACCGACCTCCACGTGGTCGACGGAGATCTGCCGGATCCGAAGCTGCCGCTGGTCCTGGGCCACGAGATCGTCGGCCGGGTGGCGGCGGTCGGCGCGCGGGTCGACGGCTTCGCCCCGGGCGACCGGGTCGGCATCCCCTGGCTCGGCAGGACCTGCATGGCGTGCGAGTACTGCCTGAGCGGCCGCGAAAATCTGTGCGACGGGGCCCGCTTCACCGGCTACCACCTGGACGGCGGCTACGCCGAGTACACGGTGGCCGACCACCGCTTCGCCTTCCCCGTCCCGGACGCCTACGAGGACGTGGACGCCGCGCCACTGCTCTGCGCCGGTCTGATCGGCTACCGGACGCTCCGCATGGCGACCGAGACCGCCGAGGCGGCCGGTGGCAACGCCCGGACGATCGGCCTCTACGGCTTCGGCGCGGCGGCCCACCTGATCGCCCAGGTGATCGTCCACCAGGAGCGCGCGGTCTACGCCTTCACCCGCCCGGGCGACACCGCGGGCCAGGAGTTCGCCTATGCCCACGGCGCGAGCTGGGCCGGCGGCTCGGACGAGGAGCCGCCGGAGCCGCTCGACGCCGCGCTGATCTTCGCCCCGGTCGGGGCGCTCGTCCCGAAGGCGCTCCGCGACGTGCGCAAGGGGGGCGTCGTGGTCTCCGGCGGCATCCACATGAGCGACATCCCGTCGTTCCCCTACCGGGACCTGTGGGAGGAACGGGTGATCCGCTCGGTCGCCAACCTGACCCGCCGGGACGCCCGCGAGTTTCTGGACATCGCGCCCCACGTGCCGGTGACCACGACCACGGTGCCCTATCCCCTGGAGCGGGCGAACGAGGCCCTCGACGACCTGCGGGAAGGGCGGCTCGAGGGCGCCGCCGTGCTGCGGATCGGCTCGGCAGACTGAACGGGGCTCGCGGGCGAGCGTCAGGCGGCGCCGCCGGTGACCCGCGGCCGTCAACCTTCGTCCGGCTCCAGCCATCGGCGCACGGCCGGAGTCTCGTAGCCTTCGAAGGCGTCCAGGAGCGCCGCGGGCGTGGCGGCTTCGAGCAGCATGCGGCGGTTCGCCGAGCGCATGAAGCCCTCCGCCACCGCCCGGTCGAGGAAGGCGAGCAGCGGATCGAAGTAGCCGTCCAGGTTGACCACGCCGCACGGCTTGCGGTGGAGACCGAGCTGGGACCAGGTGAGCGCCTCGGCCAGCTCTTCGAGGGTGCCGAGGCCGCCCGGCAGGGCGATGAAGCCGTCCGAGAGCTCGGCCATCCGGGCCTTGCGCTCGTGCATGGAGCCGACGATCTCGAGCTCCGAGATGCCGCGGTGCCCACGCTCCCTGGCGAGCAGCCCGTCGGGGATCACTCCGATCACCCGCCCGCCGGCGGCCAGCGCCGCGTCGGCCATGGCGCCCATCAGGCCGACGTTGCCGCCGCCGTAGACCGTCTCGAGGCCACGCTCGGCGAGTGTCACCCCCATCCGCCGGGCGAGCTCCAGGTACGCCGGGCGCACGCCGTCGCTCGAGCCACAGAAGACACAGATCCGACGCATGACGGACAGCTTACCAGCGGGTTGAACCGTTCCGACGCCGGCACCGGATAAGGTGGGCGACGGCCGCCCCGCTCCGGC
>Ga0210085_1000884_pt1 | contig 12253 bp, 12 predicted proteins | sample China_Galinas_PW_5_FD_184866 | JGI IMG/M metagenome (GOLD analysis project Ga0210085, IMG submission 184866) | Wetland microbial communities from San Francisco Bay, California, USA, that impact long-term carbon sequestration - China_Galinas_PWC_D1... | ecosystem: Environmental > Aquatic > Marine... | reverse complement strand
ATCAGCGAGTTTCGTGAGTTCCTTAATCCTGAAAGATGTTTCCAGTTGAGTTAAACGTTTTGAAACTTGGCTTTGCAGAGGCGTTTGGAAAAAAAACAAAGGTATTCCCAAGGTTGCTCCGGCATGCATATTTGCACCAAGACCGAAATAGCAGCCAGAGGAAACAAAAGCGTCAGATTCATGGCGATACCGAACATTGTGTATAACAAATAGGACTTTGCAACCGTATCGGGCAGAGGACTCGACAATACTCGAAAAACTGCGTACACCACTCCGGGCAGAATCTCTCGATCCTCAACATTGTATATGAGCTGACGGTGGCCGTAATATTTGCTGAAAGGTTCATTATCTGCTATCGCCAAGCCATTGACATACTGGAACATTCCATCGTGGCCACGAAAATCTTGATATGTCTTCGGACCAGCAATGTCATCGTAATACATGTTTTGCAACGGCAGATTCGCGTCATGGGTAATTGTCAGACAGAAGGCAAAAAGCAATACGACATAGACGGCAATTTCCTGCCAGGAATCACGTACTAAACGGAGAAGATCTCTAAAGACCCTGTTCTTTAAAACAGCTGACAGCATAAGGGACAAGGCAATTGCACAGAAAACAAATGTAAGCCCATGGGCTAAAGGTGTTTTTATGTGAAGAGCAAATACGGCGACAAGAAAAATATAAGCAACGAAATAAAAAAGAAGTGAAACGCATTGGCAAGAGGAACAACATCAGGCACAGGAAACGGCTCAGAAAGGTCTTTCGATGCGAATGATGTTCGGCTCAAGAAAAAAATGATGCCGAGCATGAATATGCAGTAAAAAACGAACGTATGGTGTGGTTGTCTTCGAAAACCTTTCGTGAAATACATAAGAATGAATTGATGGTTAGAAACAGGAATATAATATCAACCACAACCATGTCTGCAAGTCTTGACACTGCCGATGCTGGACCAAACCTAGACGATCAGCCATAACCATGCAACTTTTTTCTTTATAGTTTCAAATTCAGGAGAAATTCAATCAATCGATCATAATTTGAGAGCCCCTTTGAGCCCCTTTGCTATAGACTCACCATTAACAGGTAACACAAGCCGAATAAATTTCTCTCTAGCTGAGCATTCAAGAGACAAAGCGATTGGTTATAGTTATCTAAGTAGCTTACTTCAGCACCACCGCAGAAACGGTAGTAAGACCGGTGGTCGTTGGTCCTCGTATCTTGGGTAACCAAGCGTAAGCATAAAAGTTTTATTTGTGGATAACTTTCTAGTATGTTACTCAAAAGAGAAAAGGAATTCCAATAATCCCCTGAAGGGTAACAGGTCTATCTCAAGTTCCCGGAGGAAAGCTCCTTAATTTGTTTCATCCCGAAACGGAGGATTTTCTTCTAGATCTAGGCGCGCGAAAAATTTTACCACAGGCATGTGATTGATATTCTGAGGATAAAATTCTTAGCGCAACATTGAGTTAGGAGAATAGTACTGTTTTCGGATGGCAGCTAACTCGGATTTCTCATGAAGCGAATCGTATTCATCCTTGCCGTGGGAGCTGCGGCTTTACTGGTGTTGGTAACCCTTGTGTTTCAGACGGTACCTTATATAGCAAATACCTACATTATCCCCAGCTTCTTACAAAACAGCCGAACATCAGATGCTGTGCTTAATATCCAACACTTCTCGCCTTGGCGCCTGGCAGGCAATATCGAACTGGGAAAAGGTCTGAATCAATCCTTGTCGTTGCCCCGTATCGAGGTGGACTATACCCCAACCACCCTGATACATGGACGGCTGACCAATCTGCTCATCGACGGAGCTAATATAAAACTTCAGCTCACAGATGGGAAACTGGTTCTGAGAGGTTTCCCCCCTTCTCCTCTCGGTTCGAAAGCAAGCGGTTTTTCCCTGCTGCAGCTTCCCCTGTCGGTCGACAGACTTCACCTGCACAATTGCAGTATTTTGGTTGAACGCAAAAACCACCCTCCAGTAGTCATGACGATCAATGGCATTTTTCATCTTGGGTTCATATCGTTGCCAGGCAAACATTTCGAACTCGAATCGGCAGATGGTGAGCTACAGACGAGTGGGATGCTGACCACCACTCTGCATCTGAAGCTGAACGACGATAAAGGGGTGAACCACTTGCATCTGACGGCTGCAATCAGCCGGATGGCCGACATCTCAGTCTTGTTACCCGGTAATCAAGCCATTTCCGGCCAGGGAAAACTAACGGTAGCTGCCGTCATGGCGCGGAACTTCGATTCAATCAACCAGTTGACGGCAAACCTGGAATTTCCGAATCTCATCTGGGAATCCGGCCCCATTCGCCTGGAATCCAAGAAATCTCAGCCTCTGCAACTAAACTTGAACGGGAGCGACAAACAACTGCATTACCAAATGACACACTTTTACATCTCCGGCCCACACGGTATTGAAGCTTCCATGCAGGGTGACATATATCCAACCAAACATGTCATCACCGGCAGCGGTAATTTGCTGGTAAAAAATATAAAAAAGCCGATGCAGTTGTTCCTGAAAGGCGCCATCCATAATCGGAAGACCGACTTGGAACTGCAACTTCAAGGCGATGGGCAGGAGCTGGCAGTCGAAGAGTCCCCTATCCGGCTCGGACCATTTCGGTTCACCACACGGCTGCAGCATGATCCACAGACGACAACCATCGAACAACAGGTGAATCTCAAAACTGTTATGCTGCCAAAGCAGCAACTGCAATTTAGGAACATTCAAGGCAGATTGAATCTGCAACCGGAAGGTTTTACGGGAAAAGCACCGCCTCCAGGGCATCTTGCCATACAGGAAATCCGCTATCAGGGACAGGACATCGCAGGACTTACTGCAACACTTGCCCAAAACGCGATGGGTCTCAGTTTCAACGGCAGAATTTCCAGCCGTCTGGGTGCAAAACCCGATCTTCTCTTTCATGGGACGGCGTCTAAAGACCAGCCACTGAGTATGACATACAAGCTTCCGACAGTTCAGATCAATCAAAATTCACTGCCGGCTTCTCTGCTGCTGCCTGCCGATGCAGCTCTCTCAGGGAAAATAGGGGCCGAAGGTTCAATGGAAATAACAAATAGCTCAATCAAGGGACAGCTCATAATGAGTCTTAAAGACGGCAGCTTCGAGTTGCCGGAGAAAAAAATCCATATTATCGGCATCAATTGCGATATCACTCTGCCACAACTTCCCGAACCGATCAGTAGTCCCAGTCAGCTCTTAACCATTGATACAATGGATCTTAACACCTTGAAATTCACCAACGGCAAGATCTTTTTCCGGCTGGAGAATGCCTCTACCCTGTTTCTGGAGAAAAGTCTTTTCGACTGGTGTCATGGAAAAGTAGAAACCGGCTCCATGCGTCTCTCTTCCTCCGAGAAAAAACTGTCCACAACCTTCTATTGCGATCGGCTTCAATTTTCTGAGCTGCTTAATCAGTTCGGCATTCCCGGTACGGAAGGCAAGGGATCACTCAACGGCCGTCTTCCCGTCACCCTTTCTCGAAAAGGCTTGATCTTTGATGACGGTTTTTTGTTTTCCACCCCAGGCAATAATGGTATAGTCAGATTCAATAATACCGACATGCTGCGTCAGGGGATAACAGGTGGTTCCAAAGCGGCCGTCCTTGATTATTCTATTCAGGCAATGCAGAATTTTGCCTATAACTGGACAAGGCTTACCTTCAACAGCCAAAACGGAGATCTGCTGATCAGCATGCAGATCGACGGCAAACCGGCATCACCTCTTCCCTATGGATACCATGAAGGTCAGCTTGTTGCTCGCAAGAACGGCCCAGGCTTGCAGCGGCCTATTCGGCTGGATGTGAATTTTCATCTGCCTTTCGCTAAAATATTCAGATACGGCCAGGGCCTTCAGAAACTCATGGAGAAAATCCAATGACAACATCTCAACTCATTTATGGTCGAAACGGCAGAAAGGTTCTATCAGCTTTTCTTACATCCATCTTTTTGCTGTCGTTTCTCTTCCTCGGTGCAGGCTGCACCAAAAGCGAAGTGGATATCAAACCGGTGGAGATCAAACCCATCCATATCACCATCGACATCAATCTCAAGGTCGACCGGGCGCTGGATGATTATTTCGGTGATCTGGATAAGCTCCAGAAAAAACAATAATCTTGGAAAAGCAATTCAATCAACAGCTTTCAAAGAGGCATATAATGCGTAACAAATACTTTCTACTATCTGTTTTTTTATTCGTTATCGCCCTTCTCACTTTCAACACCACAGGACATGCTCAATCCATAAAACAGCGAATGGCCGCCCGCATTCCCACCATCGATGCCATGAAAAACGGCGGCATTGTGGGTGAAAACAACCAAGGCTTCCTCGAATATCGAAGCGGCAACAGACCGCATCAGGATATCGTGGCGGCTGAAAACCGAGATCGGCATGCGGTTTATGCCGCAATCGGCAAAAAAGAAGGAGCTTCGGCGGCGCTGGTCGGACAACGCCGGGCCAGGATGCTCGCCGACAGAGGGCCACACGGTCAATGGTTCCAATCTCCCAACGGGAAATGGTATAAAAAGTAGGTTGATATACTGAAACACCGGCAGAATCATCATGGATACGGAATTAGCCAAAGAATTTTTTTCCGCGGACAAGTACGCGGCGTTAACCGGTGTTGAAATCATTGAAGCTGGGAAAGGCTACTGCAAGGCAAAACTCGAAATTCAAGAAAGACATCTCAATGCTGCAAATGTCGTCCAGGGAGGAGCTATCTTCACCCTTGCCGACCTGGCCTTTGCCGTGGCCTCCAACAGCCATGGACAACTGGCGTTGGCAATCAATGTCAATATCTCCTTTTTGCAAGGAAAATCCGCAGGCACTCTCTATGCCACGGCAACCGAGGTAAGCCAACCGAAACGGCTCGGGGCCTATGATGTTCTGATCACCGACGAAGAAGAGGAGATCATTGCCAGATTCAATGGTATGGTCTACCGTAAAAACCAACAACTCACTGGATTGTCCAGTGAAGGATGAGTCGGCCAGTCTCATGGGAGGAGTTATTGCTTGGTAAGATATTTTAAAACCTTCTCCACATTTGTCTCTTGTTGAAAACGTTGCGGGTGATCTGCAAGATACAGATTGCCGGAGAAGTTCCCACCTGGCCGTTTCAGCCGCAAAAACCAGAGTCCTTTCTGACCTATTCCATAGATAAGATCTGTGCTCACCTGGACATCTCTGTTTCGGGACGGAATTTGTAGTCGAACCTCTTTTGTTGAATCCTTGCCTTTTATGACCCTGGAGACCTGGATGATGCCGATATCGAACCCGGATTCCGGGTCGTTTATTATTTTAACAAGTTTTCCGACAAGTATAAGATCGGAGCGATCCACAAGTTCCTGCATGGTCATCTGAACCCATAAAGCAGGAACTTGATTCGCGGTAAAGAGCAGCAAAGCAATACATGTTTGCAAGATAAAAGCTCTTTTAATAACCGGTGAACAAAATATCAATTTACCTCTTTCGTAATTTCAAGCGGAAAAGACCGGCAAAACCAATCCCAAAGAGTAACAATGCAGCAGGTTCCGGAACCGCAGTCGCTTGTCCATAGATACTTTGAATCCCAGCTATATCATCCGGTGTCAGCTGATTAAAAACCGTATTACCGGAAAGTGAAGGAAACATCACAGCGGATGAAACGGCCGAATGCCCCAACCCCAAGGCATGACCGATCTCGTGAACGGCAACCCACATGAGATCAAATGCGGATGCACCTAGTCCATTGCCCACTTCCCATAACTCAGCATCGTCAAAATGAACATCTCCAGCGATAGGTTCGGGATTCGAACTGCTGGAGAAAAAGCTATGAGCCACCACGCCTCCCGGTCCGTCAAAAGGATTGCCATCGCCATGGGCTCCGGTCGCAAAGAGAAAATCGATCGAATCGTTCAATCCTGGAGTAAGTGTCTCTGTGAAGGTGATGTCGACAACGGACGCCCACACGTTGAGCGCATCGACCAAAGTGGATTTGACTGTTGCCTCCGGCAAATCGGATGTCAAATTACCAAAATAGTAGGTCAACGAAGCTGACCCCAGCCCCGGTCCATCCCAACCGTCATCATGTATAGAATAGGCTAGAGATGGCTTGGCCGATAGAATCAAACCGATTGCCAAACATAACAACATTCCAATTTGAACTCTTGTATATATTTTTTTTTCTGTCATGACAAACTCCATAAATTAGATATATTAAGATGAACCTAAAATTCTCGATAAATCAACAAATGCCCTGGTTTCCAAATCCTGAAATCCTGTGACTGTTACAAAAACACACCCTGATATGGCAAAACGGAGAGATTTGATATTCTTCGTTTCTTGGAAAATCCTTTCATTTACTAACCGTCGTTAAGCCTATCATGCTTATCACCCTAAAAGCAATGCATTTTTATCAAAAATGATGTTTGTAAGTTAATTCATTTACATATCAGCATGTTATGCAAAATAACAGAGCAAAGATGTCCTGTCTATGCCTCTTTTTCTTTATTTCTGCTGGTTTCATGACATAATATGGTTAAAATGCATATAAAATTAAAAATGAACCAGTATGGCTGATGGAAATATAGATTTTCGGGTAAATGAAAGGAGGAAAGCATGTCCAGGTTGACAAAGATTTCGTTGCTAATTTTCGGAATCGTGGTCGTCATAGCCATTGTCATGGCGGTTGTCGTCAAGACCATGGTAACTCCGGAAAAAATACGCGCCACAGTGATACCGTTAACCGAGCGCAGCCTCCACAGAAAGGTCGCTCTTGAGAATATACATATCGGCCTGTTTTCCGGAATTTCCCTGCAGGACCTGCTGGTGCGGCAAAAAGAAGGATCCGACAATTTCATTGCCGTCAAATCTTTGGATCTGCACTATCGATTTCTCCCTTTACTGACTGGTAAGGTAGTGATCGATCATATAAAACTTGTCCAACCACAGATAATCGTCATCAGACACCCCGACGGTACTTTCAACTTTGACGATCTACTCGGCCGGAAAATAGCAGAAGGGAGCGAAAAGACAAAAAATGCAGAACAGGCCGTGCCGTCTCGGTCAACCCCGAAAAATGTTTCGTCAGGCACAAACATGAACCTGTTGGTGAATTCGGTTTCCGTTTCCGGCGGCCATCTCCTTTTTATCGATAGGTCGCAATCCAAACAAACACCTACCCGTTTTTCACTCGACCAAGTCACTTTTACGGCAAATAAAATCACCCTTGACAAATCCTTCCCGATCGAACTCTCAGCCGTGCTTAACGGAGCAAAGATTTCCATTTCAGGTGCCTATGATATAAAAGACAAATCAGGCAAGGTTGATTTCGATCTTCAGCCATTGGATCTTGTCGGTTTTGCGCCCTATTATCGTCAGGCCTTGCCGGGAAAACTCGGCTCCGGGCTTATTTCCCTCAATGTCAAAACCGACCTGTCTCCCGACCGAATCGCCGCAAAAGGCAAGGTGACGCTGGACAAACTTGACCTTATGCTTAACAAGCTCCCCAAGGCGGATTTGAAACAGGCGAAACTCGAGATCGACTCTTCCTTATCGTATCAATTGAATAACAAGTTACTGGATTTTTCAAGTTTGCTTATTAAATTCAACAAGATACCAATCAGAACAGTGGGGAAGATTAATTTAAGCGGTAAAGAGCCGAACCTGGCCATGGCGCTCTTCCTGGATCATTTGGATCTGGAAAGAATCAACCAGGGCCTGCCGGAAGGTCTGGCAAAAGATATCCGGAACTATGGTTTATCCGGGCAGGTGAATGCCTTGGTTGAACTGGCGGGAAAGCCCAGCTCAGGAGCACGGTTGTTGAAAAAAGCCGACCTCCGTTTTGAGGATGTCCAGGCGAACCTCTCAGGTGTTAAAACCGCGATCAACGGCAGTGTCGAATTTACCGGACAAGAGATCAAAGCTGACAAGCTGTTGTTAAATCTGGCAGATCAACCAGTCCAATTCTCTTTAGATGCCAAAAATCTCTTCGGTGATCATATCACAGGAAACTTCCAGTTGACTGCCGACACTCTGGACTTCAATAAACTTATGCCGGTTTCGAAAGAAAATGAAGCCGTTGCTGACAAGGGCGAAAACATAGCAAACCCGCAGGCAGTTCACGAAGATACCAAGGGACAGGGTGGAAATGTGAATACCTCGAACCCAGGACAACAAACAAAGTCCGGACGATCAGAAATCGGACCCATTTCCATACCGGCTGAAATAAATGGGAAAATTACTATCAATCAAGGAACATACAAGCAGCTGGGTTTTGACCATCTCTTTGTTGATATCCAACTTAAAAACAACCACCTGCAAATCACCCAGGCCGGCTGCAACCTGGCAGGTGGAAAAGTAAGCGCCTCTACCGATATGGATCTGGGCGAAAAAGGTCTTGCCTATCAGGGGAAACTTGATCTAAGTAAGCTGCAACTGGCTGTCCTTGATAACGGGCTGTTTCCCGATAGCGGCCAGAGGATAACCGGTATGATGGACTCAGGAAACACCTTTTCAGGGCACGGAACGCAGCCCCCTGAACTGCTCAAGGCTTTGCAGGTAAACGGACAAACACAGATTAAGGACGGTGAAATAAGCGGATCACCTTTGTTGATTACCCTGGCAAATTTCCTGGGCAACATCGACTTGGAGAATTTAAGTTTTCTCAGCCTTCAGAGCCGGTATGTCATGCGAAACGGTGTGGTTTCCCTCCAAGGCGCCTTGGATAGCTCTGTGATTAAACTGCAACCTGAAGGAACGATTGCCGTTGACGGCCCGCTGAATCTCAACCTCAATGCCCGTCTATCCCCTGTCGCTATGGCCAAATTGGGATCGGACAATAATTTAAAACAGGCATTGACGGATGAAAACGGATGGGGACTCTTGCCGCTGAAACTTGAAGGAACCTTGTCTGGCCCCCGGGTTGCACTCGATAGCAAGGCCCTGCAGAAACAGGCTGTCGGCAAGGCCAAACAGGAGCTGAGAAAACAATTATTGGAAAAAATTTCCCCGGACAAAAAAGACCAGAAAAGCGACCAAAACAAACAGCTCCTCGATTCGACTTTGAAAAGTCTGTTCGGCAATTGAGAGTACATTCCAGTGGTCTTGAATTGTCGTGGTCTGTAATTATCGTGTTTCAGAGGAATCCGTGATTGCGTCCATCAAGGGGTTAGCCAATGATTGAAAACTATTCCACTGGTAGATTCATGATTGTGGACGGGACCCGTTATGGCCAGGACTTGAAGATTTTAAACGGGAAAGTCTCAGCGGACTGGTGGCGTCAGGAAGGACACCGGTTAAACCGCTGCGATATTGAAGATATTCTTCTGGCAAGGCCTCGGATTATCGTGGTCGGCACTGGCTATGCCGGACAGATGCACATCCCCGACTCACTTCGCGAAAGCCTCTTAAAAGAGGACATCCAACTGATTGCCGAAAGGACCCAGGAGGCGGTCAAGACCTTTAACCGGCTTGAAGCCGAAGGAAAACCGGTGGCCGGGGCCTTTCATCTGACCTGCTGAATAACCTTCCGACAGACCAAAAACTGCATACCGACCCTTTCGTTATTCCGATGCCCCGCATGATTGCAGCCCTCGGGCCGCACAGCGAACCAATACGGTAAATCGATACAGGGCATGGACAAACTTATTATCAAAACATAATAGTTCTTTTTCAGATCAGCAACAACCGTGTTCTCACCTCAATTTTCAGACACACTATCTCATTTTCTCTTCCCCCTCACATGGCGGGAAGGTCCTTTTTTGTTTATTGCCTTAAATACTAATGGTGAGGCAAAAAGAATAAGCACCACACGCAACAGGTTATGGGCAGTAACAAAAGCCGGATCTATCTCTAAAGCCAAAGCAACAAGAGAAATCCCGGTAAGACCGCCTGGGGAAAAGGCAAGAAAGAGGGTATCCACCGGAAGCCCGGTAAGAGGCTGAAGAGCCAGACTGAATATCAGGGAAAGAGCCAGCATCCACAAAGTAACCAGGCAAGCCAGAGCCATGCCGTGCACCAACTCCCTGATCTTCACCCCGGCAAAGTCGGAACCTATACCACTACCGATCACAACCTCCGCCACCAGAAGCGGAAGGACAGGCAGAGGAGGGAGCACAAACCCCAATAATTGGACAATGGCAATTAACAAAAAGGGTCCGAGCATCGCAGCCGCCGGGAAATGCAGAAGACGCCCGACAATCCACCCGATCGCGCCGATCACACCCCAGAGCCCTATCTGCCACCAAGTCAGTTGCGAAACTAAACTGTTACCGGAACTTGCGGCTCCCCCTTCCCCAAACATCAGATGATAGCCAAGTACGATCGTAAACAGAACCATAACGACACGAACGGCATGGGTTAAAGCTATACTCCGCTCACGGCCGCCGAAAGCTCCCCCCAGAGTCGTCATCATCAGGATGCCTCCGGGTGAAGCGGCAAAGTAGGCGGTAACCGGATCAAAACCGGCAACACGCCGTAAAAAATGATAAATGGTAGCAATGACAACAGCTACGTATACGGTTACCCCGGCCATAGTGATGGGCCAACGCGAGATATTTGCCAGACTGTTATGGTGTATCCCCGATCCAATCATCAACCCGATCACAACCAGGATAATATTTCGCAGCCAGGACGGGACTTCTATATGAACACCTGCCATCGCAGGTATCGCCGCCCCACAGATAGCCCCAAGGAGCCAGGGCATGGGAAGCCCCAACAGGGCAAAAAGCGTTCCTCCTGCAGCACCACTGGCAAGTGCCGTGGACACAGCAAGATACTGCTTTCTAACCGAGAAGGACGATTTCTCCTTTGCCATCAGCCGACGAATCCGGGAAGCATCAGAGCTCTTTTAGGAAGAATCATGACAATAACAAGACCTATCAGCACGGTAAAGCCCGGTTGAGAAACCAAACGATTGAAAAGACCTGCATGATATCATGCAATATATTTCACGACACCTTTTTGCAAATAGAATCCGTGGAAAAAAGACAACGAAAGAAATCATTAATAGGATATATTGAAGACTGTTGCAAGAGAAGGATTTTTGTTCAAAATCAAGGCATGCGAAAAATTTTACCGCAGGCATGTAGTTACCTATCGAAGTCTACGCTTGCCTATTCATTGCCATTTTTCTCTTAAAGATTTACTACACTTTTGATTTCAAAAATACAGTTTTTTCTTCTTTGTGTATACATTCTAACAGCAGGGGGGTTTTTGATGACTTTGAACCAGTTCTTCTGTTCGCGCTTTATGGACTTCGCATGCCCTTTGAATACAGTTGACGAACAAAACCGAAAAATTTTTTTTTGGCGAGAATCCGAAAATTGCCAGGGCTTGGCATCAAAAGATAGACGACCCGCAGGATAAGACACTATGAAAACATCCGTATTGATCCCAAGACCGGAAGATGAATTTTACATGGAAGAAGGATGTTATATACTTGAGCTTTCCAATACATCCGAAGATCCTGATGTCTCGATTGCCAGGGCCCGGGTCAAACCAGGAGTGACGACGCGCTGGCACTCTTTGCGTGGAGTGACCGAACGTTACTGTATCTTAAGTGGCAAGGGAAGAGTGGAACTTGGAACCCATCCCCCCCGGAATGTACAGGCCGGCGATGTGGTGCTCATCGAACCCATGTGCAGGCAGCGCATTAGTAATACCGGCCAGGATGACCTTATCTTCCTCGCCATTTGCACCCCCCGGTTTACTCCGGATGTCTATATTGCAATCGCCCCCCCGCATTAAGACTCGATTCTTCACTTTGATTGCAGAGGGGAAAAGTGACGGTACCGGAGATTTCGCCTGACATACGTTGGTGTGAAGGGATGAAAAGTGATGTCATGTCTATGTTGGGGTTTTATGTCAATATGGCAGGAAACACTTTTCATATACAGCATGCGAACAGGCCTTGTGGCATATGCTGCATTCTCTTGCCTGGGTATTATTTTATCCTTCGGTAGAGTCGGTCGGTAGAAAAAAATTTGACAACGGATAAGATTCTGTAGATACTATCGAGGTACGTGGGAGGACCTGCATTTTCCTATGCTGGTGGGCGGGATGAGATTCGAACTCACGACCTTCGGCTTCGGAGGCCGACACTCTATCCAGCTGAGCTACCCGCCCAAATGAATCGAAAAATCTTCCTGGAGGCTCTCGAATGGCCTTCGGGGGGACATCTTACCACAGACTTTTTTTTTCGCAAGACAAACCGCCGAGCGTGCCTGCCATTCGTTGTTGTCAT
>Ga0210085_1000883_pt1 | contig 12263 bp, 12 predicted proteins | sample China_Galinas_PW_5_FD_184866 | JGI IMG/M metagenome (GOLD analysis project Ga0210085, IMG submission 184866) | Wetland microbial communities from San Francisco Bay, California, USA, that impact long-term carbon sequestration - China_Galinas_PWC_D1... | ecosystem: Environmental > Aquatic > Marine... | reverse complement strand
ATGTTCCTGATGGTTCTCTTATAATCGGGGATATATTCCGGAGAACAGCCGAACCAGAGGAGATATTCGGCCCCTGGCGTCTCCGTTATTTGCGGAAGAGCCAGGTCAAGAGTAAATTGGTGCCGATTTGCCGCACCAACCCCCTGAGCGTCCCCGTAGAGCTCGAGATTTCTGAGCATTGTGTGGGTTTCAGCCGGGAATTGTGCCTTCTTCAAAACAGTGCTTCGTCGTAACTCCAGGATAATATTGACATGGCCAATATACAGAGGGCAGTTCTTCACACAGGCCATGCACATGCTGCAGGCCCAGATTTCCTCCTGGGAAATCACATCATGCAAGGATTGAGGGTATGATTCTTTGAGAGTCGCATGGGTTTGGCGCAGAACTTTCTGGACAATCTGCCGGGGTGAGAGAAGTTTGCCTGACATTGAGGCGGGGCAATTATTCTGACAGCGTCCGCAATTGGCACAGGCCAGTCCATCCAATATACTTTTCCAAGGAAGGTCTTCGACGGTATCTGCTCCCAGGGGATCCGTGGCCAGGTTGAAAGGTCGGGATTTGCCTAAGGGACCGCGATTTTTATAGTAGATATTCACCATGGAGGCCAGACCATGTGGAAAAGCCCCGGCGGCGTAAAGGACTGCAAAATAATAGAGAAGGTGTTGTTGGTAAATGCCACCAGGAGAGGTATAGTGGTAAATCCGATTGAGAGCGAGAAGGGGCAAGGCGGCTATCGGCAACATATCCATCCAATAGCCCTCGCGAATTTTTTTAAGTACGGCAGATACGATGAACCACGAGCTTCCTGCAAGGACAAGGACACTCACGAGTAAGGAGCATTTTGCCAAAAGGGGTGCTTGCACATCCAGTATTGAAAGAGCAAGCTCAACCATGATATATGCACCGCCAGCCGCCAGCACGACCATATACCAGAGACCACCATCATTTTTATTGAAGGTTCTCCCTCTCCCGACAAGACAACGTATCACAGATCGAATAGTACCAGGCAGCTTCTCCTCTCTGCCTAATTTCAGGGCCTTGCGGAATTCTGTAGCTTTTAAGGTGATAAAAGCAGACGCGGCGATTGCCACAAAAACATCGATTATGAATATATTGTTTAACATGGCAATGTCTCTATTTCCTTCTGATTTTGTAAACGGGACAACAATAAAGGCAACACCTGTTGAACATCGCCGACAATACTGAGATCGGCAAAGCGGAATATCCTGGCCCGTTGATCGGTGTTGATTGCCACAACTACTCCGGCATCTTCAAATCCAACAGTTAATTCGTTTGCGCCTGAAACACCACAGGCTATCAATAAACGTGGCGCAACCGTCTTGCCTGTTTGGCCGATCTGCCGTTCAAAAGGCAGAATACCCATATCGATCATCGGTCTGCTGCCGCCGACAGAACCACCAATAGCTTCTGCCAGTTCATGTATGATTGCAAACTCTTCACCTTTCCCAACCCCTCGGCCTCCCACGACGATAACATCCGCTTCTTCCAGGTTCAGGTTCTCGGCGCTGGCGGTAATAATCTGCACGGATTTTGTTTTAAGCCTGGCAGGCTCTATGCGGGAAAGCACGCTGGAAATCTGACATCCGGCATCGGCTACCTGCTCCAGGGGGGTCAGAACAGAGGGCTGAAAAGAGATGACGGGCAACGGACTGCAATGAAAGCGAAGCTCTTCACTTAAATAGCCGTTGGCGATCATGCGAACTGCGTGGGCAATACCTTGGCCGTCAATCCTTAAATCCACAGCACCGCTGATAAAAGATGTTTTCAGCAAGGCTGCCAGTCGAGGTCCTAGATCCAGGTTTTCCGGCGACTGGCACAGAAGTATACAGGATGGGTGGTGCTTTTGGCACAGGTCGAACAGTATCTCTGCATGCAACTCACTCTCACAGCAGGGTATCTCCTCATAGCGGACAGAAAGAACTTTGTCAGCGCCATAACTTCCCAATGCTGCGAGTTCCGTTTCCTCCTCGACGCCCAGAACCACAACGGTCACCTGACTGTCTTTTTTAGCTTCAGTGAGTAGACGGCGTGCCTCGCCGATCAATCCGAAGGTGGATTTTTCAACAACACCCTCGCGGGTTTGGGCTAGTATCCAGATATCCTCAAGCATGGTTTCACAATGTCTTTGTGTTGAACGGTTATATATCCGGGTTACGCAATCTTCTTTGATATCCCGGTGAACGTATACGATAGTTTTGCCTGTACCTGTACTATATTGGATGATGCAGGCAATTGAGTAAGCAGCAACTACAACATCCGGCCGAGACGATTTCCCTCAACTATCGCCATATCAGTCTTCCTGGGTGCCAGACAATCGCCGACACGGTAGAGTTCGCCAACCTTGTCTTTCAAGGCAAAATACAGCTCATCCCGGACCTCGCTTGGCCCCACCACAATGACCGTATCAAAGGTATCAAACTCGACCATTTCCCCCGAATAGACACTGAGCCCTTGCACCTTCTTTCCCTGGATCGACAGAACCGCAATGTCCGGGGTAAAGGTGACCTTGTGGCTTGCCAGTCGGCGGCGGCTGAGCGCAAGATCCTGCAGGGGACCAAGTTGGCTGCCTACAGATAGGGATGTTGTGATGACATGAACTTTTTTCCCTCGCTCCGCGAGCCATTCTGCCAGACCATTGGCCTGGTGATGACCTTCATAGTCAATGAGAAGGACCTTCTCACCAGCCTCCACCTGCCCGGAAAGAATGTGGATGGGATTCACCACATCCGGGAAATCGTACTCACCGGGAAAAGGCTTCTCCTTCGGCGTCGAACCCGTGGCAATCACAACCACATCCGGCTGCTCGCCGAGAATCATCTCCTGGGTCGCTTGCACACCGAGTTTCAGCTCAAGGTCAAGCTTGCCAATCTGGCTCTTTAACCATCTGGTGACGCCGGTAATTTCCTGTCTGCCGGCAGCCTTGCCGGCAAAGATATTCTGCCCCCCGAGTTCTTCTTCTTTCTCGAAAACAACAACCTTGTGTTTTCTGAGGGCCGCAACTCGCGCCGTTTCCATGCCGGCCGGTCCGCCTCCGACAATAACGACTTTCTTCGGTCTGTCGCAGGGCGTAATGGTGCCGGTTCCAAGTTCTTTTTCTCTACCGACAGCAGGGTTCTGGATGCAGCCCAGCTGATAACCAAGCCCCATCCGGCCTATACAGCCCTGATTACAGGCTATGCAGTGGCGGATATCTTCGGCCCTGCCAACCATTGTCTTCATGGGCAGATCCGGATCACAGATCAGGGCCCGGACCATACCGATCATATCGGCTTGACCTTTTTCCAGAATTGTTTCCGCTAAATGAGGATCATTAATCCTGTTGGTGCAATAAACCGGAAGCTTGATAGCTGCTCTGACCGCGGTCGCCAGCGGTACGGTATAGGCCAGAGGGGTGTGCATGGAACCTTCCACAAGATAGAGATTATGAAAGGTACCGAGGCTTAAATCAACGAAATCAATCTGGCCGGTAGCTTCCAGACACTTGGCAATCCTTATGGCAATTGCCAGAGTGATGCCCCCTTTGGGATGCATCTCATCGGCATTCAAGCGTACGCCCAAAGGGACATCAGGCCCCACTGCCCGGCGAACCGCATCCACGACTTCCAGGCAAAATCTCATCCTGTTATCAAAACTTCCGCCATACCGGTCATCCCGAAAGTTGGTAGCAGGAGAAAGAAATTGCCTGATCAGCGAACTGTGGCCGATCTGCAATTCAATGCCGTCAAATCCGCCCTCAATCGCATGGTTGGCACATACGACGAAATAGTCGATGCATTCCGCAATTTCTTCAGGTTCCATCTCTTTGGCGATCTCCCTGAAGATGGGATCGCTGCCGGGAGAAGGCCCCCAGACCGGAAGTCTGGAGATTTTGCCGTCGGCTTGCATGCCATTGTGATTGAGTTGGGCGAATATCCTGGTATCGAATTGATGGATCGTCTTGGTCAGCTTTTTGAATCCGCTAATCGCGCGTGGATCAAAGGCCTCAACCAGCTTGTCATACGGGTGGTCCGAGGGGTGGACGCTCAGTTCTTCGGTGGTAATGAGACCACAACCGCCCTTGGCCCTTTCGCGGTAATACCCGATATGCTGGTCGCTTATCAGATGATCTTCCCCGAAGTTGGTCATATGCGCGGCAAAATGGATACGATTGGGTACAACCACCGAGCCGAGCTTCAGTGGTGAAAAAAGATATTTGAAATGACTCATACTATTTCTCCCACCGCTCTTCCTTCCAAAATGGCCATTTCGATGCTTCTCGGGGCAACAGCATCACCAACCCGGTATAGCTCCCGGATCTTGCCTTTTAATTGATGGTAGAGGCTGTCAAGGGCGACATTTCCGGCATCTACAACCACGGTGTCATGCCCTTTAAAAATGATGCTACGGTTGGAATACACTTCCCTTGCTGTAACTTTGTCCGGGCCAATTTCTTCAACCTCTACCTCTTGGGTGAACACTACTCCCTTTTGCAGAAGCCTCTGGCGCATGAGGTTCAATTCGCCGATTGGCGCCAACTCAACCCCGATAAACGGATCGCTGGTGATCATTTCTATTTCTTTGCCCTGATCGGCAAGAAATTCAACGGTGGAAGCTCCCTGCCTGCCGCCACTTTCATCAATATATAAAACCTTTTTGCCTACCGGATATTGGCCGTTCAGCACCTGCCACCCGTTCAAGACCCCAGGTGGTCCGTATTGGCCCCTAAAAGCTGCGGTTTTTGGCCTTGAACCGGTTGCCACGATAACAACATCCGGTTTCTCCCCCAAAATCTGTTCCTGATTAAGTTCCGAACCGGTTTTGACTGTCACCCCAGCTCCCGCAAGGGCATGAGTGAAATAGCGCTTGATCTCCGCCATATTCTCCCGGCCCGGTCGTTTTGTTATGAGGTTGACCTGCCCGCCGATGGTCTCGTTTTTTTCATAAAGAGTGACCTGGTGACCGTGGAGTGCTGCAACGCGTGCTGCCTCCAGACCGGCCGGTCCACCACCCACCACCATGACCTTTTTAACCTGTGCACTCTTTTTCGAAGGGGAGACTGCATCCTCTCCCGACAACTTTTCACATCCTACCGCAGCATTTAATGTGCAGCTGATGCTTTTTGACGAATTGACCCTGCCTATGCATCCTTGATTATCCCGAATACAAAAACGGATATCAGCGGTTTTTCCCTGTCCGGCTTTCTCTGGCAGATCCGGGTCGCAGATTAACGGACGTATCATACCGATCAGCTCGGTTTTCGGGCTGTTCATAATGTAAAGAGCAGCCTCCGGAGTGTCGATCTGATATTTCGCCATAACCGGCAGGTTACCCTGTTTTTTTATCTCGCATGCAGCTGCCACTGCCTGACCGGGTTCAATGAGCATGGATGGTTCGGAAAGATAGATGTTGTAGTAGGTGCCTATGTCCACATTGAAAAAATCGACATTCCGGTTCGCTTCGAATTTCTTCAACACCTGGCAGGAATCCTCAAGAGAGATCCCGCCCCAGAATTTCTCGTCGACACTTAACCGAACACCCACCGTGAAATCATTACCCACCGCCTTTCTAACCTTTTCAATGATCATCAAAGGAAAACGCATCCGCTGGTTGCAATCACCACCGTATTCGTCCTGGCGGTAATTACTGATCGGTGAAAGAAACTGCCTGAGCAGGGATTCAGGTCCCATGTCGATCTCCAGCCCGTCCATGCCACCCTCCCGGGCCAGGATGGCGGCACTCGCAAATGCCTCCCCAACAATCTCCATATCTTCAATTTCCATAGCCTTGCATTGTTCGCCAAAAACAACATCGGCCATGGCCGACGGACCCCAGGTCACCTGTCTGCTGATAGCACTGCTGCTTTGGAAACCGTGATGGGTCAATTGGGCGAAAATTCTCGTGTCATGGAGTTTCACTGCACCGGTAAGCTTCCGCAGATCTTTTACTACCGACGGATGGTAAAAATGGATCATGGATTCCCATGGCTGGTCACCGGCATCAATCGACAATTCTCCAAGAATGATCAAGCCGCACCCACCCTGGGCCCGGCGGCGATAATAGGCAATATGCCGGTCATTCAGCTGTCCCTGCCTGCCAAAATTGGTGCGGTGGGCCAGAAAGCAGATACGATTCGGCAAAGAAATACTGCCGAGGGGTAAAGGTGAAAAGATGCTGTTATTCATATGTATGTCAGAGAAAATTCGTTATCTTCGAAAACCACACTCAAGAGTAAAAAACTGTGGTTTCAGATGAGCAAGTGGCTCCCGCAATTTCTTCAGTTCATCTCTCGGCCCATGAATTTCTAAACGGGTAAGCTCCGAAAACTGCAGAGCTTGCTCCAGCAAAGGACCAATATTATCGAGATGGGCCAATGCGCCTTCGGCATCCGCGTAGCCTTCCCGGCAATGAGCCTCTTCCCCGTTGAAACAGTATCCGTAATAGAGACATTTCGGTTCGGTCCGACTTTTCTCAACAAGTTGTACGCACACCTCTTTAAAAGCTTCAAGTTTGCCGCTGGCAACTTGAAAATAGGGTACGATCGAGCAACATTTATCATCGGTTGCCATAATTTATTCCTGTTATTTTGCCGCAATATATGCGTTTGGCACCTGGCTTTGCAGATTGACCAGACATTCAGGGTCCGGCATGGCAATGTCGTGGTAGGTGTGATAAGCGACAGCCGGACATCCGCCCCGGCAGTATTCAAATCGCTGACATGTCTTGCATGTTTCGATATTGAGGCTGCGCAGCTGCTTAAATACTGGTGAATTATTCCAAATGTCCCGGAAACGGTCGGTCCGTACATTGCCGGCTTTGAAAGATACTTCCTGTAGAAATGCACAGGGAAAGACGTCGCCCACTGGCGAGATACAACAGGTCATTTTTGCTGCCCCGCACATGTCGAGTCCTTTATTTCGCCGATTTTCCGAGGTAAGGCAGAAAAATGAATCACCGGTCCTGACTAGATCGTTTGCCGCCAGCCATTCAGCGAATGACTCCAGCTGTTCTTTGCTTGGTCCCAGTGCCTGTTTACTGGTTTTGCCCCTTCCGGACGGGCGAAAACGTGAAACCCGCAGATCGGCGCCATACTCTTTGGCCAGCGCCCGTAGGGTATCCAGCTGATGAAAATTCAGCATAGTCAGTACGGTATTGATGCTGAACGGCACCCTGTGACGGGCCAGCGCTTCCACGGCTTGCATAATTTTCACATAGCTGCCTTTACCGCGAATTTGGTCATTAATTTCAGCGGTGGACCCATCCAGACTTACTTGAAGATAGAGCATTTTTAGCTTAGACAGGCGACTGGCCAGCTTATCATCCATCAGCAATCCATTGGTACTGACACAGGTTACCAGGCCTTTTTCGTGGGAGTAATCCAAAAGATCGAGAAAATCCTCACGGATAAACGGCTCACCTCCGCCGATATTGACCTGGAACACCTGCATAGCCGTCAGTTGATCAATCAGCTTTCTGCATTCCAGAAAACTCAGTTCGCTCACCTCCCTGGCTCCAGAGTCGGACAGACAATGGGCACAGCGTAGGTTGCACTGAAAGGTAATTTCCCAGGTTACATTGACCGGAGCCCGCAGACTCTTTCTTGCCATCTTAGCGCTCAATGATCACCCCCTTGTCTCTCAATTGACAGAGAACGTTTACCAACGCTGAACGCTGTTCACTGGTGATCGTATTGCCTGGGTCCCTTTCAGTCAGCCACTGCTCAATGGTCAGTTTGCCGATAAAGAACCGGCTGCCAAGCATGTTCCCCAGAGAAGTAAAATGAAGCCTGGGGCCTGGCATGCTGTAAAATAAAAGACCGAAATCTTCTTCTCTTACCTGAGTGCCAGGAGCCAAAACATATGTGTAATTCATTGTATACTCAGCGTTTATTTTAGACTTCTCAATATACACCGCAGATTCCATCGATAGCTACTTCCTCTATCTCAATTTCTCTTGTGGTGAATATGTCCGAAGTGGTGTTTTCGTTCTGTTCTTCGCTAACCCTTATCTTCTGTTCTTCTTTGTTTTCAATGTGTTGGTCGTTCATGATTTTCTCCTTGTTTCCTATTGGTTGAATTGTTAATTGGTTGCACTGCGTTAAGGCCTGCTAATATTCAGACAAATCCTCATGAAAAACAATCCCCCAAAGGGAGGAAAACCGTTCACCCGTTCAGGGGATTTCGAGATGCTCTTGATTCTTTAAAATTCACCCCCTTGAGGAATGCTAATTCACCCCTTTGGGGGATTGCGCTAGAAAGAGGTGCGTAGAATAATGACCCCGGAAGGGGTAAGCATCAACGAGGAAACCGAACTGATTGGCAAAGGCAACTTTGCAATAATTGAGGCCTTGGCCAAACGACTCGACGGTAAACCGGGAATAATCACCATCGGCCAGGCAGGAGAGATGAAAATGTCGAGCGCCAATGTCTCTATCAAAGATCCGGACGGCGGCCTGCGCTCCAGCGGACGTGGCGGTCTCGGGGCAGTCATGGGCTCGAAGAAAGTTAAGTTTATCACCGTTGACCCAAAAGACGAGAAGGTGGTCATTGCCAAACCGGATAAGTTTAAAGAAGCGAACAGAACCTTTGCCAAAGCTCTGGCCGATCATCCGGTAAGCCAGGCACTTGGCATGTACGGAACCAATGTTCTGGTTAATATTATTAACGAATCCGGGGGACTGCCAACCAGGAATTTCACTCAGGGGCAATTTGAGAGACATGAGGCTATCTCCGGAGAAACCATGCACGATACCATCGAACAGCGTGGCGGCAGGGTGAAACATACCTGTCATCCCGGCTGTTTCATTCAATGCTCCCAGATATACAACGACGTCGGTGGCAAAAAAGTGACCTCCGGTTTCGAGTATGAATCGATCTGGGCCATGGGTGCCGACTGCTGTGTCGACGATCTTGACAAAATTGCCGAAGCCGACCGGGATATGCCTGTTTATCGCCTTTGCTGCTCTCGACAATACGGTATGTCTCCCCGCACTCATCGACTGAATCAATGCTCGTTTCGACATTTCTTTGACAGGAGACGATGTGGTGAATCTTGGCAAATATATCCTCAAGACTGAAAGAGCATTTAATACTGCTGCGGGTTTTACCTCTGTCGACGATAGACTGCCGGAGTTTTTCTATAGTGAAAAACTTCCACCGCATAATGTCGTATTCGACTTCACCGGTGAAGAAATAGATACGTTCTGGAATTATTAATTGAAAAAACTTGATGGGTTTCGGTGGCTGATTACAGGTTTGTTAGTGTCTTTTTTTGGTAATCAGGCAATTCATGCATAGTGTTAAAAAATACGGGAGAAATAACATGCCTAAATATGTGATCGAAAGAGAAATCAAAGGGGCCGGAGATTTAACATCCCAGGATTTGACGGGAATTTCACAAAAATCCTGTGGTGTACTCAAAGAACTCGGCCCACAAATTCAGTGGGTCCAAAGTTATGTTACCCAAGACAAGATTTATTGTATCTATATTGCGCCCGATAAGGATACTGTCATTGCGCATGCCGAGAAAGGTGGGTTTCCGGCAAATTGTATCTCTGAAATCAAGTGTATGATTGATCCGACAACGGCCGAGGGTTAATTGTCACCCCCGGATCCTATCATTTTGTAATAATGCGTAATTTTCCATAATGACTTGACAACTATCTTATGTTCTGGGATATATGAACTAAATTAATATCTATATCAGAGGAACGGCAATGGTGAATGGTCTCCGGAAGTTTGTGGCGCCAGAGTGCATTATTGGCGTTGGTGCTCTTAGCCTTGTGGCAAAATACGCCAGGAAGTATGGGGCAAAAAAAACCCTGGTTGTCAGTGATCCAGGTGTCATTAAAGCGGGTTGGACGGATAAAATTGTCACCGCGCTTGAGGCGATAGGAATCTCCTCGGTTATATATTCAGACGTTTGTCCCAACCCTCGCGCTGAACAGGTGATGGCCGGTGCTGAGTTTTATCATAGCCACAACTGCGATGTCATTATTGGTGTGGGCGGCGGCAGCCCTATGGACTGCGCCAAGGGCATAGGTATTGTCAGTTCCAATAAAAGGCATATCCTGGAGTTTGAGGGGGTGGACTGTGTCGGTATCCCAGGCCCCCCCTTGATCTGCATCCCCACTACCGCCGGCACTTCGGCTGATGTCTCACCGTATGCCATCATTACCAATTCCCAGGAAAGAGTAAAGACGGCAATTCTAAGCCGTGCGGTAGTGCCGGACATTGCTTTGATTGATCCTCTCACCACCATGACCATGGATCCCTATCTGACTGCGTGTACAGGTATAGACGCATTGGTCCATGCCATCGAGGCCTTTGTTTCCGTTGCTCATTCGCATATCATGGACCTTCATGCGCTTGAAGCAATACGCCTAATCAGCAAAAATCTCACCCAGGTAATTGCCAAGCCTGACGACCAGGATTTACGCGGCGAACTTATGTTGGGTAGCCTTTGTGCCGGACTCGCCTTTTCAAATGCTAATCTTGGGGCGGTTCATGCAATGGCCCACAGCTTGGGGGGATATCTTGACCTCCCTCATGGCGAATGTAATGCCATTCTTCTCGAACATGTCATGTCGTATAATTTTGATGAAACACCTGAGCGCTTCCTGCGCATAGGTGAAGCTATGGGGCTAAAATTGGCAGGTAAAACGGCAAAAGGAAAACGTACAGCAATCTTAGCCGAAGTCAGCCGCCTGAAAGTTGCCGCCGGCATATCAGCCACGTTGTGTGATAGAGGAGCAAAGAGTTCAGATGTTTTTGAACTCTCTAGAAAGGCAATGAATGATCTCTGCCTTGCAACCAACCCTCGTCGACCAAACCAGAGGGATATTGAGGTGTTATTTGAGGAGGCGCTCTGAAATACGTTAAATCAAAAACATTCTTTCCTACCTCTCGTTGCCGAAATTGCTACCAATACCATGCCAGGGTTTTGGTTTTTTCTTCCGCAACACCAACTGTGATGGTATTGACGTTATATTCGCCAACCAGCTTAGAGAAATCAGGGTTCAGTAAAAAATCTCTTCATCACCTCGGTATGCATCGGAAAACCAAGCTCAATCGGTTCCTTAACCAGCAGTACCTCTTGGGTTTCAGCCGATGAGAATGGCTGGAACAGCTCAATCGGCTGCGGCTTGGCTAACCCAAAAATCACCAGCGTATTGTCAAGGCCGTTCTGTACATCATAGAGTATGATCTCCTGTTCGGTAATATCGATGCCCGTCTCTTCATGCAGTTCTCTGAGTGCTCCTTGCTGCCAGGTTTCGCCTATATCAAGGTAACCTCCAGGCAGGTTCAGGGTTCCTTTTCGTGGTTCGATATTGCGGCGGATAACAATCAGGCCATTCCCCAGAGGCAACAAGACAACGACCACGGGTAGTGGGTTCAGGTAGCTCGTGTTATGACAGCTCTGGCAATGTCTCGGCCAGGGCTCTGCCTCCGGATACCTGCTTCCGCAATAGGAGCAGTGGCTGTTTATTATCAACATAAATATTTGATGAGTCCGTTTCAGATCGGCAGTGACAGCATAAAATCGCATACGTTTAATTTATGTTGCCGTTCCATAGCCGCAAGGTCAAGAAAAACCTGTTTTAATTCTTCGTCCTTACAAGTTTCTGCAAGGGCCATATATTTTTTCATGGATAATTCTTCATTTTTCACGGCAATATCAATCGCAGCCTTGATATCCATATTTTCGTTAACTTCGGGCAGTTCAATGGTTTCTGAAACCTTATAATCCGTTTCAAAATTAAAATAAGAGGTGTTCGTTTTGCCCTGGATTAAATCACTTGTCAGCATTCTTTCATGTTTAGCTTCTTCGGCGGCAAGTTTTTTAAACAATTCTTTGAAACGGGCATCCTTGATTCTTTCGGAAATTTTTTCATAAAAGTGCTTTGCCTCAATTTCGCTTTTGATAGCATCTGAAATCGCCTTATTATATTTTTCTAAATCCATGATCATTCTCCTTTTATACCCATAATCACTCCTTGGCATACAACCTGTGATCAAATGACTGATAACTGATTGGTTATATTCCACGCTTTTCCTCCACGCACAATCCCTCAAATGGATGAAATCGTTCCCCCTCAATAGAGTGAATTTTAGAGGAATCATGATCATCTTTTATCCAAACAGCCGTGTGAGCTGATAAGCAAAGAGAACTAACCGCTTCATGATTCTTACTATTTATCCTGAAATATCTTCTTTTGCCTCTGTTGTTTCTGGATAATATGTTATTCTTTCCAAGTAGATTGTGCA
>Ga0210085_1000882_pt1 | contig 12265 bp, 13 predicted proteins | sample China_Galinas_PW_5_FD_184866 | JGI IMG/M metagenome (GOLD analysis project Ga0210085, IMG submission 184866) | Wetland microbial communities from San Francisco Bay, California, USA, that impact long-term carbon sequestration - China_Galinas_PWC_D1... | ecosystem: Environmental > Aquatic > Marine... | reverse complement strand
GGGAACCGCGATCCCGCCGATCCCTGGCTTCAGCCACTTATCGCCGAGCAACAGGACTCCGTGCAGGCCGATCATCGTCAGTCCAGCGAGCGCCAGGTGCTGGTGGACCTTGAGCAGATCGCGCTTCAGGCCGGGGCGCCGGTAGACGCCCGAGGACATGAAGAGGCCGAGCGTGACCGAGGCAGCGATCAGACAGAAGGCGACGATGCCGGCCGAGCGCGAAGCGAGCCACCACGGGTAGTTCGCCGGGTCCGGCTCAGTCACGTTCGCTCTCCGGTCCACCCTCGCCGGGCTCGGCCGGAGCGGCACGCTGGGGCGCAGCCTGGGGCTGGGCGGGGACGGGGACCGTTGTCGGGCCCGAGAACAGCGCGTAGGCGGCGAGCGCGGCGAGGCCGAGCAGCACCAGCGCCGCCGCGACCCGCGTGCGCAGCCCCTCCCGCCTCGAGACAGCCGCGGCGCTCATCGCTTTGGCGCCGCCGCCGCGCCGGTCGTGGCGGAGCTCGTGGGCGCCGGGGCGGCGCCGGGCGAGCTGCGGGTGACGATCGAGGTCGCCTGCGCGGCCTGGCCCTTGGCGCCCGGCTTGCCGACGACCTGGACCACCGGTCCGGGGCCGAGCGCCGGGTCCCTGCCGTTGCGGACCTGGATCGCGAGCAGGGTGAGGACGACGAAGAACAGGCCGAGCGTCACCGTGATCACGGCGAGCGGGCTCGGCGTCGGGCGCACCGCTCAGTCCGCCTCTCCGCAGGATCGCCAGCCGTAGCCGCGGGCGAAGGCCGAGAGCTCGCGGCCGAGTTCGTCGGACTGCGCTCTCAGCACCCGCAGGCGGGGCACGTCGACGGCGGCGAGGGCCGTGCGGATCCGCGCCCGCAGGGCGAGCTGGCGCCGGATCGGCTCGAAGACGTTGGCGCGCAGCAGCGCCGCGTCCCCCGGCGGTGGCGGCACGGCTTCGATCTGACCCAGCTCGTCGGCGCCGAGCGCGGTGTCCTCTCCGTATGCCTTCGCGGCGCCCGCGATGTCCGGCGCCTCGCCCGCTCGCTTGCGGGCGCCGGCCCGCTCGGGATCGAAGTGACGGCAGATCCGGTCGGTGCGGACGATGTAGGCGCGGCGGTGCGGGTTGGTCACGCGAGCCGCCGGGGCGCCGCCCGGAACGCCCGTCGAAGCGTCCGTCACGGGCGCCGGCGCGGCGGCGGTCTCGGTCTCGGTCTCGGCCCGCCGCGTTTCCGCGCCGCAGCCGCTCAGGCCGGCGAGCGCCAAGAGCAGGCCGAAGCCGATGAGCAGGAACAGTCGCCCCACGGCGCAAATCTAGACTCGGCAGGCCTGCGGGTCATCGGTAATCCTCCGCCGTCATCGCGGGTTTGCCGCGACTCCCATGCACCCGGCCCCGCAGCGCGCGCCGCCGACCGAAGGTGGGGTCGTAGGACCAACGTCCCCTTGAGACCGCGACCGCGGTCGGAGCATGCTGGCTCTTGTGAAGACCACCCCCCACAAAGGAGCCACCATGAAGAAGTTCACGCGAGTCCTCGCGGTCGCCGGAATCAGCGGCGCCCTGGCGGTCGGCGGAGCCGGCGTCGCCCAGGCCAGCCCCGATCGCGGACATCAGGTCAGCCCCGACAAGGCGCAGAGCGCGAAGCTCGACCGCAACAGCCGGGACAAGAGCGGCAACAGCCGCGACAAGGGCAAGGGCAACAACAGCAAGGACAAGGGCAAGCACAAGCACGATCACGGCAAGAAGCACAAGTAGATCGTGGGGCGTGTGGCGAAGGCGGCCTCGCCGGGCGGGCGGGGCCCTTCGTCGTTCCGGGACCCCTCAGTCGCCGGGCACGATGCCGTGGCGCTGGGCCCACAACGCGGCTTGCGTGCGATCGGTGACGCCGATCCGCTCGAAGACGCGGGTCAGGTGGGCCTTGACGGTCTTCTCGCTGATCCCGAGGCGGCGGGCGATCAGCTTGTTCGGCAGTCCCTCGGCGACCAGAGCCAGCACCTCGCGCTCGCGTCCGGTCAACTCGGCTTCCCGCCGGCCCGCTCGCGCCGCCAGCACCTCGCCGGCCGCCTTCGGTGCCAGCGGCGCCTCGCCGCGGGCGGCGGCACGCACGGCGCCGAGCAGCTCCTCTGGCGAGGCGTCCTTCAGCAGGTATCCGAGCGCACCGGCGTCGATCGCACCGAGAATCCGCTCGCGGTCGGAGAAGGCGGTCAGCGCCACCACCCGGGTCTCGGGCCTCGCCCGGACGATCCGCCGCGTCGCCTCGATGCCGTCCAACCGCGGCATCGAGAGGTCGATCAGAACGACCTCGGGCCGCAGCGCCGCCGCCAGCTCGACCGCCTCCTCACCATCCGCGGCGGCGCCGAGCAGCTCGATGTCCTCGGCGGCGCCGAGTAATCCTTCGAGACCGGCCCGGACAACCGGGTGATCCTCGGCCAGCAGCAGGCGGATCATCGCCGCGGCACCTCGATCGTCACCCGGGTGCCGGCCCCCGGAGCCGAATCGATGCTCAGCTCGGCGCCGCGCTCCTGCGCGAGGTCGCGCAGCAGCGCCAACCCGAAGTGCCCTTCGCCGGCGCCGGCGCCGGCCTGCGTGGGATCGAAGCCACGACCGTCGTCGGCGACGGTCAGGGCGGTGCGATCGGTATCCCGGCTCACGGTGACGGCGAGCCTATGCGCTCGGGCGTGGGCGACCGTGTTGCGCACGGTCTCCTGGGCGACGCGGAACAGCAGCGCCTCGTCCTCCGGCTCGAGATCGAGCTCGTCCGGGACCTCAACCTGCGTCGCCAGGCCGCGCGCGGTGACAGGCGCGACCAGATCCGAGAGGGCCGAGGCGAGCCCCGCCTGACGCAGGCTCGGCGGGTAGATCTCGACCAGCAGGCTGCGCAGCGCCCGCACGCTCTGGCGTGCCTGCTCCGCTCCACCGCGCAGCTCCGCCGCGGCATCCTCCTCCTCCGCCGCCGCAGTGCGCTCCGCCGCCGCGGCGAGGCCGAACGAGAGCCCGGCGAGGTCCTGGACGACTCCGTCGTGCAGCTGGCCGGCGATCCGCCGCCGCTCGTCCGCCGAGGCGTCGACCGCGCGCCGCAGAAGCTCCTCGCGCTCGCGGCTGCCCCGGCGCAACCGCCGCGCCAGGGAGGCGGCGAGCGGCAGCTGCACCAGGTAGAGGACGAGCAGCGCCGCGATCAGCGCCGGCAGGAAGGCGAGCCAGACGTCACGGGCGCTGGAGGAGATCGAGCTGAAGTGCTGGTAGGCCTCGAACAGCAGCGGCCGCCCGGCCGGCGTGCGCACCGGCAGGTAGACCTCGAGCAGCTTGCCGAGTCCCCGCTCGGAGCGATTCTCGGGCAGCGAGAGATCGCTGACGCCTGAATCGACGGTGCCGTTGCGCAGCGAGGCGACCTCGTCGGCGCCGAGCTTGAAGCGCTGCCCGACCAGCGTCTTGTCGTCCGAGTAGACGACCCGGCCGGCACGCGTCCACAGCTTGACGCGGACGATCGGGTCACGCAGCACCCTTTCCCGGACGACCCGGTCGAAGCGGGCGACCGCGGCGGGCCGCCCTCGCACCAGCCCTTCGGTGAGGTTCGGTTCGACGATCCCCCGGCCGACGAACTGCGTCAGGGCGCGGGCGTTCTTCAACGCCTCGCCGGTGCCGACGTCCCGCAGGATCAGAAAGCTGACGACGCCGACCACGGCGAACGCGATCAGCCCGGCGAGCGCAAAGCGTGCGACCGCACCTGCGACCGATGGCTCATCTCCGACTCTTCCCCGCGGGCTGCGTCTCATTGGGAGACTCTCACCTATATCCGCTTGACACGCTAGGTAGGCGTTCTCCTTGCAGCGAGGCGACCGCGAGACAGCCTCTTAGTGGGCCATCGCCGCCTGGCCGGAGAGCCGTTGATGCAGGGCGTCGCTGCGCTCGTTGAGCCCGGCGATCGAGACCGCGATGTCGTGGCGGCGGTAGTGCCCTTCGATCGCATCGACCGCGGCGATCGCCGAGGCGTCCCAGAGATGGGCGCGGGAGAAGTCGATGATCACGTGTGGGGGGTCCTCGGCGTAGCGGAACGCTTCGATCAGCTCCTGGTCGGAGGCGAAGAAGACCTCGCCGTGGACCGAGTACAGGCAACTGGACCCGTCCGGGTCGACCACGCGGTCGACCTGCACCAGGTGCGCCACCCGGCGGGCGAAGACCGCCATCGCGGTCAGCACGCCGGCGCCGACGCCGACCGCCAGGTTCTGGGTGGCGAGGGTGCCGGTGACGGTGACGGCCATGATCGCGGTCTCGCCGCGGGGCATCCTGCGCAGCGTCGAGGGGGCGACCGAGTGCCAGTCGAAGGTGGAGACCGCGACCAGGATCATCACGGCGACCAGGGCCGCCATCGGGATCACCGCGACGACGCCGCCGAGGCCGACGACGAGGATCAACAGGAAGGCCCCGGCAGCGAAGGTCGATAGCCGCGTCCGGGCGCCGCTGGCGCGGACGTTGATCATCGTCTGGCCGATCATCGCGCAGCCCGCCATGCCCCCGAAGAACCCGGTGATCATGTTGGCGATGCCCTGCCCGCGCGACTCGCGGTCCTTGTCGGAGCCGGTCTCTGTGATGTCGTCGACCAGCTTCGCCGTCATCAGGGACTCGAGCAGCCCGACGACCGCCAGCGTGAACGAGTAGGGAGCGACGATCGTCAGGGTCTCCAGCGAGAAGGGGACCGCCGGGAGGCCGAGGACGGGCAGGGCGGCGGGCAGCTTGCCCTCGTCGCCGACCGTGGGAACGCCGATTCCCCCCGCCACGCAGGCGACGGTCAGCAGGACGATCGCGACCAGCGGCGCCGGCACCGCCTTGGTCACCCGCGGCAGCAGGTACATCACCGCGAGGCCGGCCGCGACCAGGACGTAGACCGCGGCGCCGCCGTCGGTCAGGTGCGGAAGCTGGGCGAGGAAGATCAGGATCGCCAGGGCGTTGACGAATCCGGTCATCACCGAGCGCGGCACGAAGCGCATCAGCTTGGCGACCCCGAGCGATCCCAGCGTTATCTGGATCGCCCCGGCGAGGATCGTCGCCGCCAGCAGGTACTCGACGCCGTGCTCTTTGACCAGCGAGACGACGACCAGGGCCATCGCCCCGGTCGCGGCCGAGATCATCGCCGGACGGCCGCCGGTGAAGGCGATCGCGACCGCCATCGTGAAGGAAGCGAAGAGACCGACCCGCGGATCGACTCCGGCGATGATCGAGAAGGAGATCGCCTCCGGGATCAGCGCCAGGGCGACGACCAGGCCGGCCAGCAGCTCGACGCGGAGCAGGTTGGCGGAGGGCACCTGGAGGCGGTCGGGGAGGTACGCAGCGACGTTGGGCATCTCTCTCGTTTCGTGTGACTGAGAAGCTGGTCCTCAACACACGGCCACCGGGCGGCGGCGTTGCGACAGGATGCGCTCAGAGTTCTCGGTGATCGACTGGCCGGGTGCCTCGCCGATCTCGCCTTTGGCGACGCGACAACCCTACATGAACGCAAGGCGCCGCCACCGTGCTTGCGATACCTTCGAGCCGGTGACCGACGGAGTGACGACCGCACTTGCGGCGAACCGGGAGGCGACCGAAGCCTGGAACGGGCCGCTCTACGAGCGCTGGATCGCCTTCCGCGACCTTGTCACCGCCGGCCTCGCCTCGCACGGCGAGGCGGCGCTGGCGGCACACCCGCCGCCGCGCGGCGGGCGGGCGCTCGACATCGGCTGCGGCCTCGGCGACACCACGCGGCGCCTCGCCGAGCTGGTCGGGCCCGACGGTCACGCCCACGGCATCGACGTCGCCGAGCGCATGATCGACACGGCGGCCAAGGAGGCCCGGGAGGCCGGCGTTGAGAATGCGAGCTTCGCCGCGCTGGACGTCCAGGCGCACCACTTCGAGCAGACCTACGACTACGCCTTCTCGCGCTTCGGCACGATGTTCTTCGCCAGCCCCGTGGCGGCGCTGCGCAACGTGCGGGCAGCGCTGCGGCCCGGCGGTGTGCTCAACATCGTCGTCTGGCGCCGTAAGCTCGACAACGGCTGGCTGCACCGGGCCGAGCAGGTGGTCGAGCGCCACCTCGACGAGCCCGAGGAGAGCGACGAACCTACGTGCGGGCCGGGGCCGTTCTCGATGCAGAGCGCCGACACGGTGACCGACGTGCTGCTCGGCGCCGGCTTCGGCGAGATCGAGCTGCGCCGCTACGACCACCCGATCCGGATCGGCCACGACCTCGACCACGCGGTCGCCTACGCCGAGGCGCTCGGCCCGGCCGCCGAGCTGCTGCGGCTGTGGGGGGACCGGGCAAACGAGATCCGGCCGCGGATCGAGGCTGAGCTGCGCGAGGCGCTGGCCGAGTTCGCAACCGGCGACGGCATCGTCGGCCCAGCCTCGAGCTGGCTGGTCAGCGCCCGAGCAGACGCCTGACGCTGGTCGACCCGCTGCGCAGCGCGGCGCAGCGCGCCGCCGCCCCGGGGCTTACGGTTCAACCATGTCTTGGCGCACGCGCTGGCGCATCTACGAGTACGTCCGCAACAGCATCTGGATCGTGCCGGCGGTGCTCGGGGTGTTGGCGATCGCGGCGGGAATCGTCCTCCCCCACGTCGACGAACACACCACCACGACGATCGGGGTCTCCTTCGGCTCCGATGCGGCGCGCAACGTGCTGGGGTCGCTGGCCGGCGGCATGATCACCTTCACCGGCTTCGTCTTCTCGATCCTGCTGCTCGCCGTCCAGTTCGGCTCGAGCCAGTTCTCGCCGCGGATGCTGCGGCGCTTCCTGCGCGACCCGACGACCAAGTTCTCGCTCGGCATCTTCATGGCGACCTTCATCTACGCGCTCACGGTGCTGCGGGTGGTCGGCACCGCCGAGAACGAAGCCTTCGTGCCCGACAACTCGATCTCGATCGCGCTGCTCCTGCTGCTGGCGAGCATGCTGATGTTCCTGCGGCTGATCAGCCGCACCACCCAGGGGCTGCGCGTCGCCGCGGTGCTGCGCGAGCTGGGGCGCGACGCGCAGCGCACGATCGATCGCGTCTACCCGGAGCCGATCGCCGGCGACGGAGACGAGCCGAGGGCCGGCATCGAGACCCGCGAGCCGGCGCGGACGGTGGCGCATCGCGGCGAGTCCGGGGTGATCCAGAGCATCGACTCCAGGGGACTGGTCGCGCGCGCCCGGGCGGCCGATGCGACGATCGAGCTGGTACCGCGCATCGGCGAGCTGATCGCGCCGGGGTCGCCCCTCTTCCGGATGCACGGCGACGCCGGCGCAATCGATGACGGCTGGCTTCAGGGGGCGGTCGCGATCGGCGACGAGCGCACGATGCGCCAGGACCCGGCCTTCGCCTTCCGCCTGCTGGCCGACATATCGGCGAGGGCCCTCTCCCCCGGCGTCAACGACCCGACGACCGCTACCCAGGCGCTCGACCAGATCGAGCTGCTGCTACGGCAGGTCGGCGGTCGCCGCCTCACGCCGGGAATCGGCCGCGACGAGGAAGGCATGGTCCGGCTGCGCTATCCGGTCCCCTCCTGGGAGGACTACCTGAGCCTGGCGATCGACGAGACGCGCCACTACGGCGAGGGGTCGGTCCAGGTGACGCGGCGCCTGCGGGCGCTGCTCGAGGACCTGCGCGAGTCGGTCCCCAAGTCCAGGCGCGCCCCGGTCGAGTCTGAGCTGGAGCTGCTCGACGCGTCCGCGGACCGCGCCTTCGCCGAGCGTGGCGATCGCCTCTCCGCCGCGGCCAGGGACCGCCAGGGCCTGGGCGCGGCAGCTCCCCCTCCCGGCGCCGACCGCGTACAGGCCGGCTACTACCGTCGCGGACGGTGAAGGCCCTGCTCGCAGCAGTCGCGGCGACGATGGCGCTCCTCGCGACCGGCGCGTCGGCCGCGAACTCCAGCTTCCTCGAAGTTGCGCCCCGCAGGGTCGAGGCGGGCACCGCGGTGACCGTTCACGACGTCGTTCGTAATGGCTGCCCGCCGGGCTCTTCAGTGTGACCGTCTACTCCCCCGCCTTCGCCGGCGCGACCGCAGAGGAGTTCGCCGGCGTGCCCGCCCTGAGCGCGACACTCGGGACCAACCGGATGTTCCGGATCGAAGTGACGATCGGGCGCGAGGGCAGCATGCCGCCCTGCAGATGGGCGGCGAGCGCGAGGCCTCGCGGCGGAGCATGTAGGCGGCGGTGGCGAGGCGCTCCAAGTCGGCCCTGTCCAAGATCCCGGATCGGTCCGCGGCAACCAGCGCTTCGTGCGCTGAAGCCCACTCCTGTCGCGCATGGCACTCGCGCCCTCGATCGGGCTCGGCTGCGCCGGTCACAAGGCGATTATCGCGCGCCTGGGGCCGCCGGAGGATTGCCGTGAGGGCGTCGATCGCGCGTGGTCGACTGTCGGTTGCGTAGTCCGCCGCCGAACGGTTCGGCCTGCCACGGATGGCAGGAAGCGGCGCCACTGCTTGACTCATATGTGCGCCGCTGCCCGTGGCGGCGTCATACTTACAAGCTCCCGTAGCATGGAATCTTGATCGACGCACTGCACGCGACCTGCAGCAGGTGGACCCGGTGAAACGGGCCGAGGCCCTGCGGCCCCTTTCGCGCGAGCACCTGTTTGCTCTGAATGCGGCAAAGATCCTGCGCGAGGGAGACGATCTCGAGGCCCTGACGGAGGTATTCCTGGACTTCTGGCAAGGCGAGGGGCGCCGCCATTTCCGGATCGAGGAGGAGGTTCTGCTTCCACATTGGTCCCTGCACGCCGAAGTGGATCGGCCCAACGTAACGCGGATGCTCGACGAGCACCTCGCGATCCGACGCGGAGCACTGCGCCTCCAGGCCGGCAAGGCCTCGCTCGAGGAGGGGCAGGCGCTCGGCCGGCTCCTCCACGATCACGTCCGCTTCGAGGAGCGCCAGCTCTTCCCGGCGATCGAAGCGGCGCTCGACCCCACCGCGATCGACGACTTGGCCGCGGCGCTCGAATAGGCCGAGAGCGAACCGAACGCCGAGGGCAGGGTCACGCCGGCCGCGCGCGCTCTGCCGCAGCGGAACCTGACCGTCGCCACCTGGGACGCGCGACTGCGCCGCGCGGCCGTTGGACACGGTCTGCAAACGCTGTCGACCACACTCGGCCGGTCCCCTGCTCGGGGTGGCCGATCAGCGCCCGGGCGGTCGTCTGGCTAGATGCCCGAGTATCACGCTGAACGGCTCGGGAGACCGATCCGGACGGGTATGTGCCGCCGACCGGCCTCCCGTCGATCGGCCGGCCGGCACCGCTCTATCCACCGCCCCTGGAGAGATACCCGCGGCCAGCGCCCATATCTGGCAGAGGCACAGCATCGTCACCACGAGCGACGCGCAGCCCGCCGGGGTCTTCATATAAGTCAGCAGGTACCCGACCCGGTGGGGCGCCGCCACGACACGGCCGACGATATTGCCAACTGGCACGTGCCACGGGTCCACAGTCCGGTTCGCGTCGCCCTTCGTCGTGATCGTGCCGTTGGGCTTGATCGCCACCAGGCGATGGCTCACAACCGTGCCGTGCTCGATAAACGAGATGACGTCTCCCACCCGGTACTGACCCTCCCTTACGACGACCGCACTTTCGGATGGGATGGTCGGAGACATCGACCCGGTGTGTACGACGTACGCCCGGTAAGGCAACGCGCCGGCCTCGTACAGCACAACCGCAGCCGTCGACACGAGCAAGAAAAGCGCCACTGCGACAGAGGCCGGTCTCGGCAGCTTCAACCTAGCGGTCCCCTCTTTGGCCAACTTGACATTTCATCCATGCTCGCCGCCGCGCCCCCGGGGAGGGCGCCGCGCGCAGGACAACGTATCGCGCGACACCCTCCGGGGCCGCTATAGAACCCGGTGTCTATCCGGTTCTCACTTCGCGGTCGGCGTCTGCCGCGGCACTACGGTTCCACGCCCACCTGCGTTGCGACGACCTCGTACGGCAGGCCGTTGCCGATCCAGCTTGCTTCCGGTACTTCAGGCGGGTAGGTGTTCCACGGCTGTTCCTGCTGCGAGTTGCCGATGCCGCCTTTGTACGTCGTATAGCCGAACGTGAATTTGAAGTAGCTGCCCGCCCCAGGGCTGATGTTGGAGCCGATCTTGTACTTCTCCATCAGAGGCCAGCAACCCGACGGGCTGAATTCTTCCGTCGAGTACTGCACCGATCCGCAATAACCGGAGGCCGGCGCCTGGTTGTCGTTCAGGTTGGCGGAGTGGAATAGGGCGCCGCCGCTGTTGGCCAGCGTGACTTCCCCGTAGTGGCCGAGGTTGTTGAGCGCATGCAGCGCTTCGGAGTTGTTGAACACGACCCAGACATCCTGCGGGTTGTGGCCGACGTTTTTGTATTCCACCGTGGCCGTCTGCGGCTCTCCGGGCAACAGGTTTTTGAAGTTGAAGTTCAATCCGTTGGCCCCGGTACCGCCCGACGTATGGACGCGTATCGAACCCGTGGTTCCTTTGATTTCGCCTTCCTTCGAGTCACTGAAGTAGGCACCGGTCACGCCGGTCGCCATCACGACCAAGGCACCCAGGACCAGCAGCGAAGCACCCAGGGCACCGAACCTCACCTTTATTGCGCCACTCAAGACGTCACCTCCAGGTCGTATCTTTTAGATCGACGTCGGTTTCGCCATTTGCTCCCCGCGGGCCGGGCGACCAGATTGGGCCAGACGGTTCAATGCATCGCCACTTTGGCGGCGAACGTACCAGCAACTTTCGATATAGGAATTGCTGGTAACCCAAAGAGTTAGGTAGGTATTATCGGGATTTCTTCGTAGGCCTTTCGTCCAGGCTGGTGTGTAACTCCGCATGTGTGGCCGGTTTCGCCGGGTGGAGACCCCAGAGCGAGAGGCGGTTCGCCCTGGTATGAACCTGGTCGAATTTCATTCTTGATCTCATCCTGCGCCCGGCGCCGAGCGACCAGAACCGCCTACAGGCGGCTCGCGATCTTGCAGGATTGTGGCCCCTATAGGGCACACAATCCTTCGATCTGCCTGGGAGCGTGGACCGATGAACGGGGTCCGGTCAGTGGGACCGGCGAATCGTGGCAAGCCTCTCAGCGAAACCTCATCTGGGGTTTAGCTCCTCCTACAGGCTTTGATCGGTATGCGCAGCTCCAATCGCATTGCGCCCTGGCGACGGCTGCGGCGCATCGTGCTGCTGGCGACGGCGATCTGCCTGGTGCCGGCGGCGATCTCCTACGTCGGGGACGTGACCGAACCGCACAGCGTCCGCTTCGGCGTCGCCAGCGTCGAGTGGATGCGCGCCCACGGCGGCAACGGGGTCGTCTCCCAGATCGAGGACTGGTACTACACGCTGACCGCGCCGTCGAAGGGCGGGCCGGCGCTCAAGTCGCTGCCTCGCAACGGCGTGGTCGCAAGCGCGGACCCGCTCCCGGCGTCCCAGCCCTACCGGCCGCCTCGGATCAAGCCGCCGATCCATCCCGCGCTGCCCGGCGAGGGCGTCTGGCGCCCCGCCGCGGCGCACGCCGGGGCACGCCCGCCCGTCCTCGTCACGACCTTCCGCAGCGACCCCGAATACCCCCAGTTCGTCGCCGGGGTCGCCTGGGTCGACTCCAAGCGCACTCATCTCGCCTACGTGCCGGGACTCGCCGAGCCGCCGGAAATCGCCCATCGCGGCCCGGCCGAGATCCCGGCCGCTCGGCGCCACGACCTGGTCGCCACCTTCAACGGCGGCTTCCCGCTGGAAACCTCGAACGCGGGGCTGGTCATGCGCGGCGAAACGATCGCGCCGATGGTCAACGGCATCGCCACCCTGGTCGAGTACCGCGACGGGCGGATCGACATCGTCCGCTGGGAGCACGGCGCCGAGCCGAGCCGCCACGTCTGGTTCGCCAAGCAGAACCTGCCGCCGATCGTCTACGAAGGTCGGCTCAACCCGAACCTCAGCGACGGGCCCGAATGGGGCGCGACGGTCAACAACGCGGTGCGGGTCTGGCGCTCGGGGATCGGCGTCGACCGCCGCGGCAACCTGATCTACGCCGTCGCCGACTACCAGACGGTCGGCTCGCTGGCGGAAGTCCTCAAGCGGGCCGGCGCCGTGCGAGCGCTCGAGCTGGACATCAACGAAGACTGGGTCAGCTTCATCGGCTACCGGCACCCCGGGGCGCGGGAACCCGCACAGCTGCTGCCCGACATATACCGGCCCGCGGACCGCTACCTGACCCCCGACGAACGCGACTTCTTGCAATTTAATGTGGTGCCGCCATGAGAGAGGTCAATACGTCGAAGATGAACGAATGCCGGGACGGCGTCCTGCCGCCCCGGGTCCAGCCGGCA
>Ga0210085_1000881_pt1 | contig 12266 bp, 8 predicted proteins | sample China_Galinas_PW_5_FD_184866 | JGI IMG/M metagenome (GOLD analysis project Ga0210085, IMG submission 184866) | Wetland microbial communities from San Francisco Bay, California, USA, that impact long-term carbon sequestration - China_Galinas_PWC_D1... | ecosystem: Environmental > Aquatic > Marine... | reverse complement strand
GACGTCGTCCACCACGCCGGCGACGGTGAGCCAGACCTTGTGGCCCGGTCCATAGAAGCGCTTCCCGAGGGGAGAAGCTCCCGGCCAGTAGGCTTCGGCCGCGGCGAGGTTGATGACGGCGAGCTCCGGCTCTCCGGCCCGGTCGTCGGCGTCGGTGGGGAGACGACCGTCCACCAGGTGCGCGCCGAGGGCCTCCAGGTATCCGGGTGTGACCAGACGATGCCACGCCACGGGGCGGGGAGTTTCCTCGTCGAACCGCATGCCTTCCGGCTGCACGGTGACCTCGCTCTGCCCACCGGAGAGCGGGAGACGGGACCCGAAGCCCGCAACTTCCACGCCCGGTACGCGGGCGAGGGCCGCGCGCGCCTCCCGGAAGAAGCGGAGGACGTCGGCGTCGTCCGGGTAGGCGGCGGGTGGTGCCGTGACACGGAACGTCATCGCATGGCCCGGCGCGAAGCCGGGATTCACCTGATCGAGTCGCAGGAGGCTCTGGCCCAGAAGGCCCATCGCGGCCACGCCCGCGGTGGCCAGCGCCAGCTGCGATGCCGACAGCAGCTCCTGCAACCGGACCAGGCGTTTGCTCCCCGCAGCGCCCCGTCCACCGGCCATGGCGTGGGCCGGGTCGCGGCGTGAGGCCTGAAGGGCGGGGACCAGGCCCGACAGGACAGCCGCGGCAACGGCCAGGCCTCCCGCGGCGACGCCCCACCGCGGATCCAGCGAAATGCCCCAATCCGGCAGGGCCGCCGGAAAGCGGCTCTCGAGGACGCGGACGAGTGCAAGGGCCGCGCCGAAGCCTGCCGCGGTGGCCACCATTCCCAGGGTGGCCACCTCCATGAGAACCGTTTGCGCCGTGCGCAGTCTGCCAGCTCCGAGAGCAGCGCGGACGGAAAGCTCTCGCTCCCTTCCGACAGTCCGCGCAACCATGAGGTTCGCGACATTTCCGCACGCTACCAGCAATACCAGCAACGCAGCCGAGAGGGCGAGGAGCACAGGCGTGCGCCGGTTCCTCGTGATGTACGCGCCCAGCGACAGCGCGGTGGCGCGCGAGATGCGTTCCGGGGTGAACCACCCGGGATCCGACTCCGCCATGCGAGGCGCCCATGTACGTATCTCGCGCAGCGCGTCGCCGGGCGTCAGGCCCGGGGCGAGCCGTCCCACCGCCTTCATGTAGTACTCGTCGCGGTACCCGTCAGCGGATCGGTCCACGATCACGGGGACCCAGGCGGCCACTCCTTTCCCATCGAGCGGGACGTAGCCATCCGGCATCACCCCGACAACGGTCCGGCGGAGCTCACCCTCGCCACCAAGCGCGATGCTACGGCCGAGGATCGTGGGGTCGGAGCCGAAGCGCTCGACCCACACCCGGTGGGACAGGATCGTGACCGGCGCCGCTCCGGGCACGCCATCGTCGGGGAGAAACTCCCGGCCCCGTGCCGGTTTCACGCCGACGACGTCGAAGAGGTTCGTCGTGGCCATGGCAACGAAGACCTCCTCGGGTTCGCCTCCTTCCTGAAGCACCAGGAGCTCGCCTCCGGTCGCGGCCAGGCCTTCCACCGAGTGAAGGCCTTCGCGGGCGAGGTCCACCATCTGGTTGCTCCAGTTCTCCTCGGGCCAGAGCGCGACGAGGCGGTCGCCGTCCGGGTACGGGAGGGACTTCACCAGATACGCGTCGACGAGGCCCAGGGCCACCGTGCTCACGCCGATCCCCAGGGCCAGCATCGCCACCACCGCCAGGGCGAAGCCCGGAGACCTGCGAAGCCCCCGGAGCGCCCACCTCAGATCCGCCATCGCCCCCGCTCCCATCCCGTTGCGCGTCTCCTCGACGGTCACGTCCCACCACTCCCGCGCCACGGTGCCGGCGAGGTCGACCGCCAACCCACCCAGAACCGCGATCCGCCTGCCACCACTTCCCGCCTCCTTCAGCCGGTCCTCGGCCTCCTCGACGAGGGCCGCTCCGTACCGGCGGCGGAAGGACGGCGGCAGGAGGAAAAGGGCCGCACGGTAGAGGGACGGCACGCTCACGCCTCCCCGGACGGCCTCAGCGACTTGGCCCTCGCCGTCGCGAGAAGCTCCGAGAGCCGCGCCACCTCCACTTCCGCCGCCTCGCGGCCCCGAGGGGTGATCGCGTAGAAGCGTCGTCGGCCGTCGCCCTCCTCGCCCGGCGGTGCCTCGATCTCACGGATCCATCCCCGTCGGGCCAGCCTCTTGATGGCACCGTACAGCGTTCCGGGACCCAGGTCGACGCGACCGTCGGTGCGTTTGAGGACCTCCTGGCGGATGGCGTGCCCGTGCTTCGGCCCGTCCACCAGCGCCAGGAGGATGCGGAACTCCGCCGGGGGGACGAGATCGTCGGACATCGTACCACCTCCAAGAATATCGGCGGACGTTACTACGTTGCTCGATATTGTTGGACGGCGCAGACGCCGTCAAGGTTGCAGGGTTCCCGTGACGAGAGGGACGCCATTGCCGGGAGAGGCTCGACGGCGTCCTTTGCGGCAGTCGCAACCGGGACAGCACCGACCCCGACCGATCAGGGAGACTCCGATGTCCGGCCAAGCCCAGCACCACCTCACTCCCCTGACCCTGATCGTGACCCTCGCGCTGAGCGTCACGCAGATGGTGCCGGGCGCCGCGCAGCGCCGTCCGGTTTCGTCCTCCACCACCACCACCTCGAGCGTCCCGGGTCTCCGTCGACCCGTCGAGATCCGCGTGGACCGGTGGGGCATCAGTCACATCTACGCCGAAGACGAGCACGACCTCTTCTTCGCCCAGGGATGGAACGCCGCAAGGGACCGTCTCTTCCAGGTGGAGATGTGGCGGCGACAGGCCACCGGGACCGTCGCGGAGATCCTCGGACCCCGGGAGATACAGCGGGACCTGGGCACGCGCCTCTTCAAGTTCCGCCGGGACCTGGCGCAGGAGCTGCGTCACTATCACCCCGAGGGCGTCGCGATCGTCGGGGCGTACGTGGAAGGCATCAACGCCTACGTGGCCGAGGCCAACCGACACCCGGACCGCCTTCCCGTGGAGTTCAAGCTCCTGGGGATCCGCCCGCAGCAGTGGACGCCCGAGGTGGTCATCTCCAGACATCAGGGGCTTCTCGGCAACGTCGGCTCCGAGCTGAGATACGGTCGCGCGGTGGCGGCGGGAGGCGCCGAGACCGTGAAGCGGCTGGAGGACTTCGGCCCCGGCGATCCGGACCTCACACTGGATGCCGCCGTCGACAAGGCGGGGCTCTCCGAGGACATCCTCGGCGTCTACAACGCTTTCAGGAGACCGGTGGACTTCCGCCCGGAAGATGTCGTGCCGGAGCATCGAGCCGACGGAGGGGCCTTCGAGGAGCTGCAGGCGGCGGCCGGTGCCGCTGCGCATGCGCCGGCATACGATCCCGCCGCCGACGTCGGATCCAACAACTGGGTAGTGAGCGGAAGGCTGTCGGAGAGCGGCTACCCCATCATGGCCAACGACCCGCACAGGACGCAGAGCGCTCCGTCGCTCCGCTATTGGGTGCACCTGGTGGCGCCTGGTTGGGACGTCGTCGGCGGCGGAGAGCCGACCCTCCCGGGTGTCTCCATCGGGCACAACCAGTATGGCGCGTGGGGCCTCACGGTGTTCGCCACCGACGGTGAGGATCTCTACGTCTACGACACGAATCCGTCGAATCCCGACCAGTATCGGTACCGGGGCGCGTGGGAGCCCATGACGGTCATCCACGAGAAGATTCCCGTGAAGGGCCAGGCCCCCTACGAGGCGACCCTCAAGTATACTCGCCACGGGCCTGTCGTCTTCGAGGACAAAGCGCGACACAAGGCGTACGCAGTGCGCGCGGCGTGGATGGAGATCGGCGGGGCCCCGTACCTCGCGTCGCTGCGCATGGACCAGGCGAAGACCTGGGAGGAGTTCAGGGACGCGTGCGCCTTCTCGAACATCCCAGGGGAGAACATGGTGTGGGCCGGCCGCGACGGGACCATCGGCTGGCAGGCGGTGGGGATCGCTCCCATCCGCCCCGACTTCAGCGGCCTCGTGCCGGTGCCCGGGGACGGACGCTACGAGTGGGATGGCTATCTGCCCATCAAGGCCAAGCCCCATGTGGTGAACCCGGCGCAGGGCTACTGGGCCACGGCGAACAACGACCTGATCCCGCGGGATTACCCCTACGTGAACGCCGTCGGTTACGAGTGGTCCGACCCCTACCGATGGGCGCGGATCTCCGAGTGGCTGGGGAGCGGTCGCCGCGAGTCCATGGCGGACATGATGAGACTGCAGACGGACGAGCTGGCCATTCCCGCGCGGCAGCTGGTTCCGCTGCTTCGAGACCTGCCCGCCCCGGACAACCGGACGAAGCGTGCGAGGGACCTGCTCCTGGACTGGGACTACGTCATGGACACGGACTCACCGGCGGCGGGGCTGTACGCGGCCTGGGAAGGGCAGCTCCGTCGCCTCGTCGGCGCCGCCCTCGTGCCACCGGGTGTGCGGCTGACGCTTCCCCTGCGAAAGGTCGTCGAGACGTTGGAAGTTCCGCCTGGTGAGCTGGGCTCCAATCCGACGCAGGCGAGGGACGAGCTCCTGATGGATGCGCTGGAAGCGGCCATGGCCGAGCTCACCGACAAGCTCGGGCCGGACTCCGGCGGCTGGATATGGGGCCAGCCGGCGTACCATCACGCGACGATACACCATCTTCTGGGGAGCGCCGTGGACTCCGCGACCCGGGCCGAGCTGGAGGTGGGTCCGCTGCCTCGAGGCGGGTACGGGTCGACGGTGAACGCCACCGGCAACAGCGACAACCAGACGTCGGGAGCGTCCTTCCGCATCATCGTGGATACCGGGGACTGGGACCGGGCCGTCGGGCTGAACACACCGGGTCAGAGCGGAGACCCCGACAGCCCCCACTATCGGGACCTCTTCGAGAGCTGGGCAAACAACCGGTTCTTCCCGGTGGCCTACTCGCGGCCGCGGGTGGAGGCGGTGACGGAGAGGATCATCGAACTGAAGCCGGGAGGGTGAGGGAACGGGCGCACGCGTGAGGGGGCGAGGGCCACCGTGAAGGTGGTGGCGCCGAAGACCCCGATGGCACCCAGGGCGAGGTCCAGCGTGCCGAAGGAGGACAGCAGCAGGGCGAGGAAGCGCGTGGTCGCCGCCGGCGTGAGCGAGCGGGGAATTGGCACCTCGGGTGCGGGCCACGATCCAGAAGCCCATGGACCACCCCCACTGCGCCTGGGTGAAGTACATCTCCGGCTCAGGAGCATCCGAGAGGCTGCGCTGGTGTATGTCCCTCACCACGCCCACCACCACCAGGACGACCTTCTCGGCTTCCGCGTCGTCGCTGGGCATGAGCAGCCGTCCCTTGAGGAGGTGCATGCCCACCGTCCTGAAATAGCCGGGCCACACCACCCGGAAGTTCACTGCGGGCGGCGGCGTGCCGTCGGGCATGTTCACGCCCTCCGGCGTGGAGGGGAAGGAAGCAGGCCGTCTCGCGCTGCTCGACCATCCGTCTTCTCCGGGCGAGAACCCGTCAGTTCGACACGCTCGGTCGAATTCCATCATTCTGACAGTATCTGCCGAAGAAGGGTCCCTAGCGGCCGCCGCCGCTCAACGCCCCCCAGGCCACCTCGGCGATGGCGGCATCCTGTGCTCCCACCCCGGTGAGGTCGCAGACGATGGTCTCGTCCGCCTCTCGGCCGGCGCGGTCCCCCACGACCACCTGACCCAGCTCGGCGTAGACGTCATCGACGGTCATGAGGCCGGCGTCCACGGCGTGGTGGAGCTCGCCGAGCCGGATGCACTGGGCGGTCAGGTCGGTGACCAACTTGTCCGCGTTCGCGATCACGTGCGGGTCCAGCTCCCGCTTCGCCGGTCCGTCCGAGCCCAGGGCCACTACGGTAGCACCAGGCGCGAGCATGCCCGAGAGAAGCAAGGGCGTACGGGACGGCGTGGCGGTGACCACGAGGTCGGCCTCCCGGACCGCATCCGCCACCGACGGCGCGGCGGTCACCTGCGCACCAAGAACGCTACCCATTGTCGAAGCGTACGCGCTGCGGGATTGTTCGCGTGGCGACCACACGCGCACCTCCGAGAAGGAGCGCACCAGGCGCATTAGGCGAAGCTGCAGGCGCGCCTGCACTCCGGAGCCCAGGACGGCGACGACCAAGGGACGGCGCGGCGCGAGGCGCTGCGCGGCGAGCGTGCCTGCGGCGGCGGTGCGCAGGTCGGTGAGATACCCATTGTCCGCGAGGAGGCCGAGGGGGAAGCCGGTGGCCGAATCGAACACCAGGACGAGTCCCGCCCCGGTAGGGAGGCCCTGGTCCGCGTTCCCGTAGAAGCCCGTGGCCACCTTGAACGCGAAGATGGGCGAGCCTGCCAGCGCCGCCCCCTTGACGTGGATCTCGCCGGGAGGATCCGGGAGGTCGAGGCCCAGGGGCGCAGGCACTCGAGCGGCGCCCCTGGCCAGCGCCGTGAACGCCCGCTCCGCGCTGGCCAGGGCGGCCGAGTCGTCCACCACCGTGCGGATTTCCTCTTCACCGAAGACCCGGATGGTCGGTCGGTGGCCGCCACCGGCGGGCTCCCCGGGCTGGCTCATGGTGGGTGTTCCTCCTCCTGGCGTCACGCCGGCCGTTTCTCCTCCAGCCAGCGCTCGGGAGCTAGGGTGCGACGACGCTCCTCGGGGTGCAAGCGGAACCACCGGGCCACCAGGAGGATCTCGGCCGCGTCCTCCGGCTCCAGCCCCCCGGGCCCGGGATCGCGCTCGCCGTACACGTCTTCCACGGCCTGCGCCGCGCGCTCCCGTGCCTGGCGGCCCTTGGGATAGGGAAGATCCCTCTGGATCCTTCCCTTGCGGAGCAGATACAGACGATCGTCGCCGAGAAATCCAGGCACACGGTAGACGAAGGTCAGGTCCTCGACGCGACCTCGAAAGGCCACGAGATCGTCCCGGAACGTCCGCAACCGCTCGCTTCGGTCTCGCATGAGCGCAGCGTACTCGAAATCCATCCGCTCCGCCGCTTCCCGCATGCGCTCCTCGACCTCCCGGAGCGGTCCCTCGGCACGCCCCTCCAGAAAGCGCCGCGCCACCTCCACCGCCTGCAGGTACTCCTCCGAGGAGGTACGGCCGCAGCAAGGCGCCAGGCATGTGCGAAGATCGGCACGAAGGCACCGAGGAGGGCGCTTGGCGTTGAAGATCTCCAGCTGGTTGTCGAAGAAGATGGGCGTGGTGCCGGGACAGTCGCGGAGTCCGAGAACGTGGCTGACCTCGCGCACCGTCCTCAGGAGCGCCCCGACCCGGGGAAACGGGCCGTAGTAGGTGGCGCCGTCGTCCACCACGCGGGTCACAGGCAGGAGTCGCGGAGCGGGCTCGCGTGTCACCTTCACGAAGGCGTAGATACGCCGTCGCTTGTGCTGCACGTTGAAGCGCGGCTGCCAGCGCTGGATGAGCTTCATCTCCCGCACCAGGGCGGCGAACTCGTTTGGGATGTAGTCCCACGCGACACGGTTGGCCTCGTGGGCGAGCTCCCACGCCTTCTCGCCTCGGGGAGCCCGGAAATAGGAGAGGAGCCGCGTGCGCACGCGCACGGACTTCCCCACGTAGAGGAGCTCGTCCCCGGGCCCGAAGAAGCGGTACACTCCCGGCCGGTCCTCAGCCTGCGAACGCACCTGCTCTCGGAGGGCGGGGTTGGAGCTCACGGTGGCGACTCTGCGTGTGGGGTGCCGCGGACCGGCGCCGCGTCGTCCGGGCCGGGTTCGGCGCACGAGCGTCCACGGCGGATGAAGCGCAGTCGGCGGCGATCTGCCTTCGCTTTTCCTTCGGGAAGATAGAGCACGCGCCGCGAGGCCGCCAAGACGCGTCGACGTGCCGGTCGTGATGTCCCGTTTCGACATTGCTCCACCCTTGCGCGACACCTACTGTCGAGCATGGCCACGCCCACCCACGGTAAGCTCGTCCGCGATCCCCTGTGGAACACCATCAGGTTGGACCCCACGGCCGTCCGCATCGTCGACACGGCGGAGTTCCAGCGGCTCCGCTATATCCGGCAGCTCGGTCTGGGACACCTGGTCTATCCCGGAGCCACACACACACGCTTCGATCACGCGCTCGGTGTGTACCACCTGGCCACCACGGCCCTGCGGCATCTGCGCGAGCGCGGGGGGGCGCTCCCGGAAGCGTGGGAAGGGGAAGAGCTGGTGCCGTACGCGGCTCTGCTCCACGACATCGGACACTACGCGTTCTCCCACGCCCTCGAGGAGCTGGAAGGTGACGTGCCCGCCGACCACGAGGAGGTGAGCAGCCGCTTCTTCGAATCTCCGGCGCTGCGGGATGCGCTTGCCTCTCTGGGGCTGGGAGCCTCCGAGCGTATCCACGAGATCATCCGGGGCACGAGCAGGATGCCCCTCAGGGGTCTGGTCAGCGGAAGCCTGGACCTCGACAAGATGGAGTACCTCCGGCGGGACGCCCGCTTCTGCGGCGTCCCGTACGGCGAGGTCGACGTGGACCGGATGCTCCAGGGCCTCGTCCTCCTTCCGGATCCGGTGTCGCGGGAATGGGAGGTGGGCCTACAGGAGAAGGCGGTATCGGCTCTCGAATCTCTGCTGTTCGCCAAGTACCAGATGTTCCGGAACGTCTACTGGCACCACGGGGTGCGCGCCGCGACGGCACTCTACAAGCGCATCGTCGAGGATGCGGTGGGAGCAGGGATCCTGGATCCCGAGGAGCTGGTGGGCCCGACCGACGAGGAGCTTCTGTACGAGATCTCGCGGCGAGCCCTCGAGGACGACTCCGACGTCGCGGAGAGGCTGGCGTTACGGTGGATGCCCGCGCTGCGCCACCGTCGCCTTCCCAAACGCGCGGTGGAGCTCACCGCCGCCGACCTCCAGGGCCGCCAGGTCGAGGATTGGGTCGTGGGAGACTCACCCTGGAAGCGCTCCGTGGAGGACGAGTTGGCGCGGGAGCTGGCTCTGGAGCCCGGCGAGGTGATGATCGACTTTCCCGCCAAGCGCGCGATGTTCCACCTCGACATCCTCGTTGAGCGAAGGGGGGGCTCGGTCGAACGTCTCGGTTCCGAAGGACTCCCCGGCCTGGTCGACCTCCCGCGGGTGGCCCGGGAGCTCTACACCACCGCGCGGGTGCTCAGGGTATTCACGTTCGAGCGCAGAGAGCTGGACCCCGACGTGATTCTGCAGCGGGTCTCGCGCCCAGCGGGTGCCGCGTGAACGGGTGAGCCCCCTACGGGGGGTGAGGGGGTAGGTCCGGTGGAGGCTCGCGCCCCGGGCTCCTAGTCGACCCGCGCGACCACCACTGTCACGTTGTCGTAGCCCCCTGCCTCTTTCGCGCCTTCCACGAGCGCCTTCACGGCCTCATCGGCACCGTCGGGTTCCGTCAGCCGGGAACGCAGCACGTCTGCGATCTCCGCGTCCTCCATCATCCCCACGAGTCCGTCGCTGCACAGCAGGTAGGCGTCTCCTTTCTCCACCGTTCCCGTGGCGACGTGCGCCTGCGGTTCCTCGTCGAGGCCGATGCACTGCGTCAGGACATGGCCGAAGGGGTGTCGCCGCGCCTGCTCCGGCGTGAGGCGCGCGGCGTCCACCTGGGTCTGTACCCATGTGTCGTCGCGGGTGAGAGGGCTCAGTTCCCCTCCGCGGAGTCTGTAGGCCCTGGAGTCGCCCACGTGACCCACGGCGAACGCACCGGTAGGCCCGTCCACCACCAGGGCGGTGAGAGTCGTTCCCATACCGGCGAGCTCGGGGCGGCGCTCCGCTTCGGCACGCACGGCCTCATGAGCCGCCAGGACCGATGCGGCCATGGCACTGCCCAGGCCTGCCGCTACCTTGGCGACATCGGGGTTTGGGGGGCTCTCTTTCTGGACGTGTCGCTCGAGCACTGCGGCGGCAGTGGCCGCCGCAACGCCACTCGCGGTGTCGCCGCCGGGGTGCCCGCCCATGCCATCCGCCAATACGGCGATACCCAGGTCGGACGCCATGCGGAGGCTGTCCTCGTTGCGCTTTCTCACCCGTCCGATGTCACTCACACCGGCCAAGGTCACCCGATATGTCACGGCAGGAATCTGAATGTTGAAGGAGAGTCGACGAGCAGGCGAAGCCAAGGTAGAAGCACGGCATCCACGGCTGCAACAAGATGGGCTTCCCGAGGGTCTTGAAAAGGGGGCGCCGACCGGCCCGAAAGACCCGGAACTCCCCTCGACAGCAGGGTTACCAGGGGGTGGCGCTCGAAGGACTGCCGCCCACCCCGCCTTCCCTGGGCGGCTACCCTCCGCCGTAGCCGGGGATTCGGGGGAACACGGCACCCCTGTTGGAGTACCACCGCAACCGATGTCGTTGACAGACGGCAGCAACCCCAGCATCTTGCAGGGCTCAGGATCTTGCGCCTGAGCGAAAACCTCCCGAAGGCGACAACGGCACCGGATCCAGAACGGACCGTGCGATAGGAGCGTAGATACCGATGGCCACTGCCGCCACGAGCAAGCGCCGGAAGCGGAAGGGGAAGAACCTCCTTTCGGGCTTCGACGCAAGCGTCGAAGAGCAGAGTGCCCTCGATCAGTACCTTCGCGATGTGAGCCGCCACGAGCTCATCACACCCGATCGCGAGAAGGAGCTCGGCGCTCTCGCGCAGAAGGGTGACGAAGAGGCGATCCAGGAGTTGGCAAGGGCGAACCTGAGGTTCGTGATCAGCGTTGCGAAGAAATACCAGAACCGCGGCGTGTCCCTCACGGATCTCATTCAGGAAGGGAACGTCGGACTGGTCACAGCTGCCCGGAAGTTCGATCCGGAGCAGGGCGTGAAGTTCATTTCGTACGCCGTTTGGTGGATCCGCCAGGCCATCCTGGCCTCGCTGGCCAACCACGGGCGTGCGGTGCGCGTCCCCCTCAATCGTGCCAGCGACCTGGCGCGCATCTTCCGCGAGAAGGAGCGCCTGAAGCAGGAGAAGGGGCGGGAGCCCACTACCGAAGAGCTGGCGGCGGCCACCGACCTGACCCCGGAGCTGGTGGAATCGCTCCAGACGCTGAACGCGGCGGAGATCCGACTGGATGCGCCCATCGGCGACTCCGAGGACTCCCAGCTCGTCGAGCGCTTCATCACAGAAGAGGCGGCGGAGCCCGAGGTCGAGGTGGAGAGCCGCCTCCTGACGGAGGCCATCACCGAGGCCCTCTCGACGCTGGAGGCACGTGATGCCAAGGTGCTTCGCCTGTACTTCGGGCTGGAGGGCGAGCGCGAGCACACCCTGGAGGAGATCGGGAACATGCTGGGGGTGACGCGTGAGCGCATCCGGCAGCTTCGTGACCGCGCCCTCAGGCGCCTCCGTGAGGGTGAGCGAGGCAGCGCGCTGGAGTCGTTCGCGGCGTGACGCTGTCGCCGGCCATGCCGGTGCCGTGTCGGATGAGCCCCTCGTCGGAGCCGCACAGGGTCCGACGGGGGGTTTTGCCTTCGAGGGGGACGCTCCGATGACCGACGGATCCCAGGCCGCCACCCACGGGGTGGTGTGCGCCGCGGGAGGCGGGGTGTACGAAGTGCGGCTCGAGGGTGGGCGCATGGTGGAGGCCGCGCTCCGGGGACGCGTCAAGTTGGAGGCCCGCGCGGGCGACAAGGTAGTCGCCGGTGATCGCGTGACGTTGATGCGCTGGCGGGACGCGTGGGTGGTGGAGAGCGTCGAGGCCAGGACGACGGCCATCGTCCGTCGTGGGCGGGGCGGACGGCGTGCCAAGATTGTCGCCGCGAACCTGGACACGGCGCTGGTGGTCTTGGCCACTCGCGATCCGACGGCCTCGTATCAGCTCATCGATCGACTGCTCGTGATCGCCGAGACCTCCGGGATGCAATCGCTCCTCGTGGTGAACAAGGCGGACCTCGACCCGCAACGTCGCATCGTCGGAGAGTTGACGGCCCTGTACGGTGGAATCGGCTATCCGGTCCTGGTGACGAGCACGGCCACCGGGGAGGGCCTCGGCGCGTTGCGTACGGAGCTGTGCCGAGGCGCGGCGGCCCTGGTGGGGCCTTCCGGTGTCGGGAAGAGCAGCCTCCTCAACGCCGTCGATCCGGCACTGTCGCTGCGTACTGGAGAGCTCTCGGGACGGACGCGGAAGGGGCGGCACACCACGGTGGGTGTGAGGCTGGTGGCCCTGGCGTGCGGCGGCCTGGTGGCGGACACTCCAGGCTTCGGAGACGTGGGACTCTGGGATGTGGCACCTGACATAGTAGAGCGCTGCTTCCCGGAGCTGGAGGGTCCGCGGAACGAATGCAGGTTCGCAGGGTGCGCGCACCTG
>Ga0210085_1000880_pt1 | contig 12270 bp, 8 predicted proteins | sample China_Galinas_PW_5_FD_184866 | JGI IMG/M metagenome (GOLD analysis project Ga0210085, IMG submission 184866) | Wetland microbial communities from San Francisco Bay, California, USA, that impact long-term carbon sequestration - China_Galinas_PWC_D1... | ecosystem: Environmental > Aquatic > Marine... | reverse complement strand
AGTGCCTGGCACATTGGTCATGAGGCTTTCCAGCTGCTGATGGACCGGGAATTGCCGGATGAGCAGCGCCAGCGCATCCGCCGTACCGCACTCGCCCATAGCCAGGTGCGCGGCGTTCACGATCTGCGTACACGCCGTTCTGGGCACGACATTTTCATCCAGATGCATCTGGTGCTCGACGACGAGCTGTCGCTGTTCGATGCCCACGAGATCGGCGACGAAGTCGAGGCCAGCATCAGGGAAATCCATCCAGAGGCGGATATCCTGATTCACAAGGATCCGCATAGCCTGGATGAAAACGTCGCATTCCAGTGATGCGGCTGACCGCCGGGTCAGGCGGTCAGCGCGAGCCCCGGGGCTGTCGCATGCTGCGGGAGGGACGCCCGCCGAGCAGATAGGAGGCGGACGGATTGATCACGAATCGGTCCTCCATGGCGGTGCGTCCCAGCAGCATGCGAAAGCGCATGCTGTCGCGGTTGGTCAACGTCAGCTCGAGTGGCCAGCTAACATCCCCCAGCGTGGCCAGTGTTTCGATCACGTAGCGCTTCTCCCGGTGGCCGCCCGAATCCGTTACATCGCGCCGGTCGCACACCACGGCGGTGCACTCGATGATGATGTCCGTGCGTCGCTGCAGGGGGTGGATGCCGAAGCGCACCATCCGGACGCCCTGGTCGCGGTATGGTTCCACGTAGCAGGCATGCAGGGCCGAGGTGCGTGCGCCGGTATCCACCTTCGCTTTGAGGTGCGGTATTCCCAGCTGCGGGAACGACAGCCATTCACGCCATCCGATGGCGGCCAGGCCGTTGGTTGCGCTATCACTCATGGTGGCAGTGGTCGGCTGTTTGTGCGGGAATGCCGGAATGGCCTCTGCGAGGGTCAGGGTCTATAAGATAGCACAGAGGGTGCGGAGTCTTACGGCGCCTACTTTTGGCGCTCTACCTCCTGCATCCCTGAAGTCGTGCATGGCCCAGGCCAGTTTCTCGACCGGTTCCCGGCCTCACCTTCTCCCTGCTGTCGACGGTCCCTGTTCACAGGTCCCACACCCGCTGCCAGCGTAGCGGTGGCTCCGGACCCGGGCTGCAAGACCGTCTGCCGCAGGGACGATGCACAGGGATGTGCACGTGTCGCGTGAGGGCAGGATGCCCGTAGCGACTGCGGCAGTTGAGCCTGCAGGGAGGTATTTACGGCGCGTCTTGCCGTCCGGGTCCGGATGCCGCGTTTCTCCGTCGTGGCTGAGTTTCAGGGATAATCAGGATAACCCTTGATCGATGTCTGTGTTTATACCGGGAACGCACGGGTTCAACTTCCAGTCAGTATCCTGATGTATTATTGTCTGTGACACTGAGTCGGGCTTGTCTGGGCGACACCAGAATCGACCGTAGCAAGGGGGTTAACGATGTTTACATTCAGGATGTCCACGGTGGCCGCCGTACTGGCGCTGACCGTTGTACTGCCGGTTTCTCCGGTCGCGACGGCCCTCGAGGAGCAGGAATCCGCCAATATTCAGTCCCAATGCCGACGCGAAGCGCAGGATTATGGCATCGCGCCGGAGCAGATGGAGGACTATGTGAGCGGCTGCATCATGGCCTATGGGGGTATGCCGGAGGCGGAACCGGAGCCGGAACTGGAACCGGAGCCGGAACTGGAACTGGAACCGGAAGAGGAAGCGCCGCCTGTTGATAACGACGTGGATACGTCCGCTGTCGATGAACAGGACACCGAGGGCGCTGGCGATCAGGATACAGGCGCCGTGGTCGAATAGCCCGGAGCGGGCAGCATCAGCTTACGGCGCTTCCTGCCGGCAAACCCGTTCACGGGAGTTATAGTACGCACCCCTGCCTGCCGGAGCCGGTGATGACGGGACCCCCCTGTGCCAGGGTCTCCGATCACCGGTGGATGCGGCGGCAACACCACTGCCCCATTTTCCGGATCGCCGGTCGTTTTGCCTGCGACTTTCGGCGGCCACGCGGCGGGCATGAATACCTTTTCAACCCTGCGGTGATGACATGATCGGCAGTCAATCGAGAGAACCCTTGCGCCACCGGCCTGTCCTGGTCCTGTGGCATGTTCTGCTGGTGCTGTTTGCGCTCTGGCTGCCCGGCAGCGCCCTGGCCGAAGACAATCAGATAACGATCGCCGAACAGCGGCTGGGTGACATCAAGCAGGAACTGGAGCAGGGCGTCACCAGCGGTGAGCGCTACGATGCGATGAACCAGGAGATCAATCGCATCCAGAGACAGGCGCAGGTGTGTATCGATGATGTCGGGCAGCAGGGCGAGAAACTCGCCCGCGACCTCGAGTCACTCGGTGCCGAGGCAGCGGGAGAGGATGCCACGGTCACCCGGGCGCGGCGCGACCTGGGAAAAATCAAAAGCGCTGTTGAGAAGAAGCTGACCTTCTGCCGCCTGTTGCGCGTCAACGCCGATGAAGTCGCCGCCACGATCGCGGAGCAGCAGAAGCAGATTTTCAAACAGCAGATCATGGCCCGTGACCGGGCCTTTACCGATCTCATGCAGGACGACTGGGGCGAGGTCGACGAGTGGCTGGCCACCGTGAAAACTTTCATTATCGACACCCGCGGGCTGGAACAGGTTGGCGTCCTGCAGTGGGTGCTGCTGGTCTCCCTGGTTCTGCTGGGCGCGGCTCTGGGACAGTTCGGCAAACGCCGGCTGCTTGCCGTGCTGCCCAAGCCGACGGACAAGGACGATCTGATCTTCCTGGCCACGGTCGCCTTCGGCGCCACTCTGGCCCACTACCTGCCCTGGCTGCTGCCCCTGGCCGTTGCCAGCGGTTCGCTGCTACTCCTGCTGCAAGGCATCGAACCGCTGCCCAATGTGCTGCTGCTCGGCCTGGGCCTCACCTTCTACGTGTTGACTCTGGTGGTGGTGCGCGGCCTGTTCAATCCACCGCCGCCGGCCAGCCTCTATCTGCCGGTCCCGGAATCCGTCTGCCGCGCGCTTGCCCGCCGCCTGTATGTCCTCGCGACCCTGCTGCTGATCGGTTTTTTCATTTTCTCCACCATTCTGTTGCAGCAGCTGCCGGAGGCGGCGCTGCTGCTCACCCGGACCGCATTCAGCACCGTTCTGGTCATCAATCTCGGTTGGATCCTGTGGCTGGTCGGCGAACTGCCAGTGTGGCGGCATACTGCACCGGTGCGCCTGCTGATCATCCTGGCGCTGTTCGCCGGGCTGATGGCGGAGTGGGCCGGTTACCGCAATCTTTCCGGACTGATCATCGGCGGGCTGGTCAATACCCTGCTGCTGTTTGCGATCATTTTCCTGCTCGCGCGTGTCATGAATGAACTTTATGACGGCATGGACGAAGGCCGTTACCAGTGGCAGCAGCGTTTCAGGAACCACTTCGGCCTGAAAGCCGGGGAATTCGTTCCGGGGCTGGTATGGCTGCGGGCCATGACCCAGCTGATGTTGTGGGGCGGGTTCCTGCTGCTGCTGCTGCGCATCTGGGGCTACTCGGACGAAGTCTATGCCGCGGCGGTGAAGTACGTCGTCGAGGGTTTCGACATCGGGAAGCTGCACGTGGCGCCGCTGCGCGTGGTCACGGCGATAGCCCTTTTCTCGGTGCTGGTGTCGATCAACAGCTGGTTTAAACGCCAGCTGGAGCAGAACTGGCTCAAGAAGACGCGCCTGGACCGCGGGGCGCGCGATGCGGCCATGACCACCTCTGGGTATGTGGGCATCGCCGTGGCAATCCTGGTGGCGCTCTCCGTGGCCGGTGTGGAATTCACCAACCTCGCGATCATCGCCGGCGCGCTCTCGGTCGGCATCGGCTTCGGTCTGCAGAATATCGTCAACAATTTCGTCTCCGGCCTGATCCTGTTGGTCGAGCGCCCTATCCGGACCGGCGACTGGATCGTGGTCGGCAACACGGAAGGCTACGTGAAGAAGATCAGCATCCGCTCCACCCAGATCCAGACCTTCGACCGCGCCGATGTGATCGTGCCGAACTCCGAGCTGATTTCCGGACAGGTGACCAACTGGATGCTGACCGATCCCTGGGGACGGGTGAAGGTGCCGGTGGGTGTGGCCTATGGATCAGACACTGCCAGGGTCATGCAGATCCTGACCGATGTGGCGAACAAGCACCCCCAGGTGATGAACAACTATCCCGGCATTCCTGATCCAAGGGTGCTGTTTCTCGGCTTTGGCGATAGTTCGCTCGATTTCGAGCTGCGTTGCTTCATCCGCGATGTGGACAGGCGCCTCCAGACCCGCAGCGACCTGAATCTGGCCATCGTCGCCGCATTCCACGAAGCCGGCATCGAGATTCCCTTTCCGCAGCGGGATCTGCATTTCCGCAACGCTCCTCCCGCGGGAACGGTGACCCCTGCCGCCAAGCCGCCCGAGACCTAGCTCTGGACCGGGGTGAAGAAGAGATGAGCGGCAGTAAGGCGTGTTAAAGGAAAGCGATATCACGGGATTCGGGCAACGGCCATGAGCATGCGGCACTACGGCATGGCGCTGCTCTTGCTGCTGGCGCTGCTCTCTGCGGGTCCCGCCTGTCCCGCGGAAACGCCGACGATCGTCATCGACGGCGTAGAGGACGAGGTGGCCGCCAACGTCAGGGCCTACCTGTCACTCTACAAGGAACCCTGCGATGTGCCGCTGTGGCGTCTGCGCGGGCGCCTCAAACAGGCTGACGGCGAGGCGCGCGATGCCCTGCAGGCTTTCGGCTACTACCAGGCGACGGTCACGCGCCGGTTCGAGCCGGCCACGGCGGAGAACGCCTGCTGGCAGGCCGTCTTTACTATCGAACCGGGGCCGCGGGTTAGTTTCGGTATCATTGATATCGCCATCAACGGTGATGCTGCTTCCGATACCGCCTTCGAGAATCTGGTGAAAAAGGCCATGGCCCGGGCGGGCCAGCCGCTGCGCCAGGATATCTATACCGACCTCAAGCGACGTATCGCGGAGCTGGCCAGCACGCGCGGCTATGTCAGGGGACACTACACGCAGAGTGAATTGCGTGTGAATCCTGCGCAGGGAACGGCCGACATCATCCTCCACTACGACTCCGGTCCGCGCTTCGCCTTCGGGCCGATCCGGCGCGAACAGGACATCATCAATCCGCAGTTACTGGACCGCTTTCTCGCCTACGAGGAGGGCAAACCCTATGACGCCACGCTGCTCACCAAAACCACGCGCGCGCTTGCCGGCAGCGGCTATTTCCGTAATGCCTACGTACAACCCCATCTGGACGAGGCCACGGATGATGAAATTCCGACCGAACTCGTTTTGTCGCCATCCAAACGCAACCGCTACACGGGCAAGATCGGTTTTGCCACCGACACCGGGCCGCGCGTCGGCGTCGGTTACCAGAACCGGCGTGTCAACCGCGCAGGGCACGTCTTCTCGGCGGAAACTTCGGTCTCCAAAGTGCTGTCGACGATTACGGCCGCCTACACTATCCCGCTGCTGAAGAACCCGGTGACCGACAAGCTGAAATTCGAGGCCGGCTACAAACACGAGGACACCGACACCTCGAAATCGGACACTACCGCGACCTCCGTTACCTGGTACCGTGTGCCGAACGAGGGCTGGAGCAAGGAGCGCTCCCTCACCCTTGGCCACGAAGATTTCGAGGTGGGCAACGACAAGGGTAAATCCACTGTGCTGATGCCCGGCATCGGCTGGTCGAGGGTGATGGCCGACGATCGGCTCTATCCGCGCAAGGGGATGCGCCTGGGCCTCAAGCTGCGCGGCGCTACCGAGCAGCTGATTTCCACCGTCAGCTTTGCGCAGGCGATCGGCAATGCCAAGGCGGTGCTGGCGCTGCCGGCGCGGTTGCGGGTGATCACCCGTCTCGATGTCGGGGCTACGGCCATGAACACCTTCGAGGAACTGCCGGCCTCGGTGCGTTTCTTCGCGGGTGGCGACAACAGTGTCCGCGGCTATGCCTACCAGTCGCTCGGTCCCAAGGACAGCGACGGCGACGTGGTGGGTGGCCGCAACCTGCTGGTCGGCAGCGTCGAGCTGGAGCGGCAGCTGCTGGACAAATGGGGTGTGGCGCTGTTCGTGGATTCCGGCAATGCCTTCGACAAGTCCCATGTCGATCCCCGGACCGGTGTCGGCTTCGGCATCCGCTGGCGTTCGCCGGTCGGACCGATACGCCTGGATATTGCCCATCCGCTGACGGACAGCAAGGATGCGTTCCGCATCCACTTCAGCATGGGCCCGGAACTGTAGCACGCGTCTCTCGCCGGGCGGCGTAGAACCACATTAAAGTGCAGGAGATATTGAGTAGTCATCCATAAAGAAATGAACTCACCGCAGAGACGCCGAGAACGCAAAGTGTTTAATTGTTTTTCGTTAAAGAATCACTCTGCGTCCTCGGCGTCTCTGCGGTGAAAAGGGGGTTTATGGACGAGCAAACTAAAACCATGTCCACTCATGAAAAGTCAAAGTGTATCCGTGACATGCCTTTGCCGGTGAGAGATCCGGGCTAGATGCGGCTCGGACTATTCAGGGCAGTCGGGTCACTGCTGGGGCTGACAGCGGTGATCCTGCTGCTGGTGACCGCCCTGCTGGCAAGCCCCGCAGGCAGCCGCTGGCTGATCGAACGGGCCGCGGCCTTCGCGCCCGGCACGCTGGTCATCAGGCAGATCACCGGCAGCCTGCTGAGCGGTCTTGTCGCCAACGATATCGATTACCGACTCGACGACACGCGCCTGCAGGCCGGCCGGCTTGAACTGGCGATCGATCTTGCCGGTTTGCTGCACGGTGGCCTGCGTGTGCGCCGCCTGGCGATCGAGGATGCCGTCTACCAGACGCCCGCCACGAATACCGATTCCGCCGCGTTCACACCGCCCGAAAGGATTCCCCTGCCATTCGCTTTCGACGTCGAGGCGCTGAGCATCCGGCGCCTGTCCCTGCAGCTCGGTACGCAGGAAACCGCCATCGACGAACTGGACCTGTCCGCACGCGCCGGTCCGATCGCCGGATTGCACATCACCCGGTTGCATCTGGCGATGGCCGGCGCTTCGGCGGAGCTGGGCGGCCGGGTCGCCCTGCACACACCCTATCCGTTTACCGCCACGCTCGACTGGCATGGCCGCCTTCCCGACACTGTGGACGGTGCCGGTCATGCCACGCTCGAAGGCGATGTGAACGGTCTGCGCCTCGATCATCGGTTGACTGCCCCTTTCGTCATCGCCACGCGAGGGGCGGTGCGCTTCGATGCAGGCGCCCCGGCCGTCGCCTTGGAAGGCGAATGGGACGGTCTGCGCTGGCCGCTGAAGCACGCTGCGGAATACCGCAGCGCACACGGTCGCTACACCCTGAACGGGGTGCCCGGGAATTACAGTTACACGCTCGCCGGCGATTTCGAGGGCGCGGAAATCCCGCCGCTCGCGGTTCAGGCGAAAGGCGGCGGGACGACCGACGGGCTGGTGTTCGATCAGCTCACCGTGGCGGGGCTGGATGGACGGCTCGATGCATCCGGCACGCTGGACTGGAAGGCCGGACTCGCCATCGATCTTGGCGTCGAGGGCGGCGGCGTTAACCCGGGCCTGCTGTGGCCGGACTGGCCGGGGAAACTCGGAATCAGGACCCGGCTGCTGGTGGAGGTCGGCGACGAAGACTATTCCGTCCGGCTGCGTGATGCCCGGCTGCACGGGACACTGCGCGAGTGGCCGGTGAGTGCGCTGGGGGACGTGATCTTTCGCGCCGGAGGCGTGGAGAGCGAGCAAATGGCCATCCGCTCCGGCGACAACAGCCTCACGCTCTCCGGCCGGGTGGCAGAGCAACTGAACGTCGAGTTCACTGTCGATGTCCCGAAGCTCGTGCAGCTTGTGCCCGATCTGGCGGGATCGATCACGGGGACCGGTTCGCTGCATGGCGAACCGGCGCAGCCCGACGGGCGCATCGACTGGTCGGGGTCGGGGCTGCGTTACCAGGACGATGCCATCGGCGCGCTGAAAGGCCGGGTGGTACTCGATGCACAGCAGCCACGGCGCTCGACAGCTTTCCTCGAGGCGACGGATCTTCGCCTCGACGGGGTTGCCGCCTCGCGCTTGAGGCTGGATGCACAGGGCTGGATCGAGCAGCACCGGCTGCAGCTCACGGCGGTGGCGGATGCGGGCAGCGCACTCGCCACGCTGCAGGGGGGCTATGCCGGCGGGCGCTGGAGCGGCAGCCTGGCACGCGCCGACTTCGATCTCAAGGCGCTCGGCGACTGGCGGTTGCGCGCGCCGGTCCCGCTGGAGCTCGGCGATAACCGGCTGAAACCGGTTGCCGCTTGCTGGGTCGCTGATACTTCCAGCTTCTGCCTGGATGGATCATGGCAGACAACAGGAGGCTGGCGCGCCAAAGCCCGGCTCGCTGCACTGCCGCTCGAGCGGTTGTCCGGTCTGCTCGATGTCTCCGGCCGCATCGACGGTGTGCTCGATGTCGACGCCGATGCCAGCGGTTCGAAGGGCAAAACCGTTGCGAACCTGCAGGCTCGCTCCGCGCAGGGGACGTTGCGGATTGACACGGAGGGGGAGTCGCCGTACATCAGTAAATACCGGAACGCCGAGGTGATCGCGCGCTACGGGGAGGAAAGAGCCAGCGCGGATTTTCGCGTGGATCTGGCGGAGGGGCATGCCCGTGGAACAATCGGGGCGAAGCTCCGTGGGAATACGGTCAACGACTATCCACTGAATGGTGAGCTGGAGCTGGCGGCGCCGGATATCAGCTTCATCAATGTCCTGCTGACCGAGGTGAGCACAACGGGCGGATCCGCCGCCGCGAAACTCCAGCTGCAGGGCAGCGTGGGTGCGCCGCGACTCAGCGGTTACGCGGAAATCCTGCAGGGTAAGGTGCTGGTACCCGGTCTCGGCCTCGAGCTGACCGACATCGGGCTGCGGGCGCAAGGCAAGGGCACGGATCTGCTCACGCTGTCCGGCGCTGCCCGCTCCGATCAGGGCACGGTCAACCTGTCGGGCGAGGTGCAGCTCGACCCCGGGGCGCACTGGCCGTTCCACCTGAACATCGAGGGGAATCAGTTCGACGTGGCGCGCCTGCCGGAGGCCTATGTGACGGCAAATCCGGTGATCAAGGTGAGCGGTGACAGCCGTCGTGTCGAGGTCAGGGGCAGCGTCGATATTCCCACGGCGCGCATCGAGGTGAAACAGCTGCCCGAGAGTGCGGTGCGGGTGTCGAATGACCAGGTGATCGTCGACGAGAGCGGTACGCCGCCGCCGAGTGAACCCGGCACGGAAAAAACGGCGCTCGTCATCGACGTCAGGCTGAAGGTCGGCAATGCCGTGCATTTTCAGGGGCTGGGGCTTGCCACCCAGCTCACCGGTAATCTGCGGCTGCGCAGCCTGGCAGGCGGGGATATCGTCGGCGACGGCGTGCTGAACCTGAAAAAAGGGACCTATGAAGCGTATGGCCAGAAGCTCGTCATCGAGCAGGGACGGCTGCTGTTCACTGGACCCCTGGATAATCCGGCGCTCGATATCCGCGCCATCCGCACCGCCGGCAATGTCAAGGCCGGCATCCTGATCACCGGCACGCTGCAGTCGCCGCTCGCCACGGTCTACTCCGACCCGGTGCTGCCGGAGGCCGAGGCGATGTCCTACCTGCTGACCGGCAAGCCGCTCACGTCCACCGCCAGCACCGAGTCCCAGGCGATCACCGCGGCCGCCGGCCTCGGCGCGAGCAATCCTCTTACGAGGAACATCACCGAGGCGATCGGCGTTGACCTCGGTGTCGAGTCCGGCGCAACGGAAGAGGAGAGCATGGTGAGCATCGGCAAGCAGCTCAGCTCGCAACTGCGCGTGGAGTATCTCTACGGCCTCTTCAACGAGGCCTGGAAGATGAAGTTCACCTATGAACTCTCGCGCTATTTCAGCCTGTCCGGCGAATCGGGGCTGGAACAGGCGATCGACCTCAACGTCACGGTGGACAGGTAGCATACCGGACGCTGGATGTCGCCCCGGTTGCCTTGAGTCGCAGCAAGAATCGGGTGGGAACGCCAATCCCGCCGTGGCAGTATGCCGTCATGAACGATTACGAGCGCATTGCGCGGGTCATTCGCCATCTTGATGCGTGCCACGCCGGGCAACCCGATCTCGCGAGCCTTGCGGAAATCGCTGGCCTGAGCCCGTTCCACTTTCACCGCCTGTTCTCCGCCTGGGCCGGCATCACGCCCAAGGATTTTCTGCAGTGCCTCACGCTGGCCCATGCTAAAAACCTGCTTTACACAGGTCAGAGTGTTCTGGATGCCGCCCTGGATTCGGGACTCTCCGGTCCGGGCCGATTGCACGACCTCTGCGTGATCCTGGAGGCGGCTTCACCCGGTGAAGTAAAATCCGGCGGCGCCGGCTGGACGATTACCGCCGGCTTTGCCGACAGCCCCTTCGGCCGCTGCCTGATCGGCGAGAGTCCCCGCGGCCTGTGTCATCTCTCCTTCGTCGACTCCGGGGACGGCGCGGCGGCACTGGCTGCGCTTCGGGAGCACTGGCCGCGGGCGCGGCTGCAGCGTGACGATGCCTCGGCGGCGCAGGTAGCCGGGGAAATCTTCGAGCCGCGGGGCGAACGTCCTGCCCGCCCCGGTCTGCGCGCGTTCGTTAAAGGCACGGCGTTTCAGGTACGGGTGTGGCGGGCATTGCTGCAGGTGCCGCCCGGCACCCTCGTCAGCTACGGACAGCTGGCGGCGGCGATTGACAAGCCCGCCGCCGCCCGCGCCGTCGGCACGGCAGTGGGTCACAATCCCCTGGCCTGGCTCATACCCTGCCATCGAGTGATCCGCGAGACCGGCGTGATCGGCAATTACCGCTGGGGCGCGGTGCGCAAACGTGCGATGGTGACGTGGGAGAGCGCTTCGCGCAGCAATGGGTGAGATCGATTCAACTCGACAGATGACAATGCAATGGCTTCCATTGAGTCGAGCGGCGAAAGTTGTACAGAAATCTGAATCAGGGGGCGCGTCAGGAATGAAGAAAACTGCGGCGCTGTTGCTGGCGGTCAACCTCCTGACGCCGGCTGCCGTACTCGCGGTCGATCACGACGGGGACATTACCGTCGACGGCGCGGTCGACACGGCTGACCTGCTCTGGGCCCTGCAGGCGGTGCTCGGCAGCCGTACACTGACGGCCGAGCAGGAGCAGCACGGTGATGTGGCGCCGCTGGTGGCGGGAGTACCGCAGCCCGATGGCATTTTCAATCTGGGCGATGTGGTGGTCATTACCCGTCTCGTGATGGGCGGCCTCGTGTTTTCCGTGCCGACGCCCCCCGCCAACCAGTTCAACATCGGGGACTCCATCGGCGAAGGCGAGGCCGCTGACGGCACGATCGGTCAGGCGCATCACGAGAACGTCTGGTCGACCGGCTATGCCGGCGGCGACGGCGTGAATGCGTTCAACGAGCGCTATGAGAGCATTGCCCCCGATGACTACTACGAGAATAACTCGGGCCGTGACCCGGTCTTCAACAAGGCGGTCAGTGGCGCCGTCATGGCCGATTTTTCAGAGCAGGCGCTGGATGTCGTTTCGGCCGTGTCACAGACGCCTTCGGGGAATGCCGGGAGGGTGACGATGCTGCTGGGGAACAACGACGTCTGCGCCGACAGCCTGTCAGCCATGACCGACCCGGGCCTGTTCGAAACCCAGTATCGGGCCGGCCTCGATGTGCTCGCCTCGAACGCGGCGACCTGGCAGTCGCAAATCCACGTCTCCGGCATCCCGGCGATTTACTGGCTCTGGAATGCCAAACGCGGTGATTTATGGTGCCGTGTGGTTGCCTGGCCCTTCGTGCCCTGCCAGAACCTGCTGAAGAACCCCGCCGACGATTGCGCCAGCGGCACCTCTCGCAACGACCCGGACAACGATTATCCGGGCGACGGGCCCGACTGCCAGCGGCGCAAGCAGTTTCACCGCATCATCCGCGATACCTACAACCCGATACTGCGCAATGTACTGGAAGAATACCGTCAGTCCGGGGCGCTGCCGAACGCCCGCTATATCGATATTTATGACGTCAAGTTCGGCTCGGAAGATGTCAACGACGGGGACTGTTTTCACCCCAGCAAGGACGGCCATGCCCTGCTGGCGGATACCGAGTGGTGCAGGACCGCACTCGGCGGCAGTGACCCGCAATGCGCAAATTGACCGTGAGCGGGTACAGACTTACAGGACGCTGGCTATGATGAAGACACTGGCTGGAGGCGCGACATTACTCATGTTGCTCAGTTTGACGGTCGGCATGGCGCTCGCCGCCGGCGGTTTCGCCACCACCGCCAACGGCCTCCAGTACAAGGACCTGAAACCGG
>Ga0210085_1000879_pt1 | contig 12274 bp, 14 predicted proteins | sample China_Galinas_PW_5_FD_184866 | JGI IMG/M metagenome (GOLD analysis project Ga0210085, IMG submission 184866) | Wetland microbial communities from San Francisco Bay, California, USA, that impact long-term carbon sequestration - China_Galinas_PWC_D1... | ecosystem: Environmental > Aquatic > Marine... | reverse complement strand
TTCCTCGATTTGATCAAGTTGCTTAAACAGGGGTTCGAAGGATTTCTTGTCTCCATATCCCAGCACCTTGGCCATCTTCAATTGAGTCCGCGCCGACTTCAGCAGATCGTCGAGGGTGTCATTGTCCTCGGCGGTGCGCTCCTTGTTTTCCGCCAGAGCCTCGGCGCCATCCAGCAACAATTCTGCACGCAGTACCGGCAGGGGAACGATTTCGTCGGTGGTCACCAGGGTGCCGAGTGCAACCTGCAATTGAGACCTGGCTTCTTCCAGCTTGCCTTCATCGATCAGGGAGGCTGTCTCTTTAAGCGCTGCGGGGTAGGTCCCCAGGGGTATGCTGGTGGTGCGGAACTGGATATCGCTGCGCAAACTGGCCACCAATGGGCGTGCTTTCTGTACCTCACCGTCTTCCAGATATTCTTCGGCGTCATGAATCGTCGCCTTCACGGTATCGGGACTTGCCAGCAGGTCATGGGTTATCACTGCGACGTCGACCGGCGCGAGGGTGAGGCCGGGTTCGCGGGCCAGTACCACCTCCAGCTTGCCAGTCGCACTCTCCAGTGCCGCCAGGGCCTTGTCGGCTTTCTTCGCGTCAAGAGCGGTCAACGCGTCCCTGGTCTCGTTCAAGGCAGCAGTTGCCTCGGCTATGATGTGCTTGCGTTTTTCGGAAGCCTTGCTTGCGGACTTCTTGTCTACTTCCTTCTGCACCGATTCGGTTGCCGCCGATTTGGTCTTCGTTTGGGCAGATTCATCCGGGGTTTTGGCGAACAGCGGTGGTGACAACATCACACCAATGCAGATCAGAACGATATGCAGTCTGCTGAATACTCTCTTCTTCATCATGCGGTACCTCCATGGGTTATCGATACAGTTAACATGCCTGTTCATCATGAACAGCTGTCTCTCCGTTGATGCTGGAGATGTGGGAAAATAGCAATGAGGTCCGGTTCTGGCATTGATATATTTCAATGCCCGCATAATCTTTGAAAACGGGGGTTGTTCGCGTGAATGACAGGTCCTGGTTGTATTCGCGTTTTTACAATGGACATTCGCAGATGTTCTGGTAATTTGTCAGGCAGTATCGGGAGACGCATAATGGCGTCGTGTTGCGCAGCCGCCTTCCCGGACCGGCATAGTGGAAACGTCCATGTCACATTGCTCCATTCTGGCCGCGGATGCGCCGGCACGCTTTGCGCATCAGATATTCACCATGGTCCAGGGTGCGCGCCACCCAACCGAACTGCGACGCGATCAGCGCCAGGCCTGGCAACCACAGCAGGAATCCCGGCATCAGCGGCGGCAGGGACAGCAGAAAACCCAGCATCACAAGCAGTAGACCGGCACCCCCATAGACCGCAACATGCCAGCGCCCTGCGCGCCCCTTGAGGCGCTGGTGAAAACGGTGGAATCTTTCACCCGCGGGTGCGGCGATGATTTCCCGGTAGATGCTGCGAAGTTTGCTGATCACGCCGATCCCGCATCAAGAGAGAGCGGTGAATTCGCTTCTATCCCGGTAATCGGCGATTGCGTCATGGATTGCAGACACGACAACGCGCACATCGCGTGCGCTTCACATACGCTCCTTGATACCCGTGCGTATCAGCCACCAGTTGACCGGATAGCTGGTCAGAAAACCGGCGATCATTGCCAGCTGCATCATGAACCAGAACACCGGGCTGGTTTTGCTCAGCTCGTGATCAAAAATGACGAACAGCACCACGGCCATCCACCCGTACATTCCGATTTGCCAGGCGGTCAGAGACAGCACGTCCGCCTTCAGGGCCGACTTCAGCCCGTCACTCATCGAAAGCCCTCGCGCCGGCTTGATGGTGAAATACTGGAAGGCAATCCCGAAGAGAAAGGCCAGGGCATAGTCCAGCGCCCATGTCCCGAAAACCTGGCTGCCGAATAGCGTTACCGGCAGGAAGAAGACCGTCCATTCAGCCACGATATCGCCCAGCGTACAGCCACTGCCGCAATGGGTGGCGCCGATTGCGACACTTTGCCAGAACGGTTTGCGTTTGTGCGGAGGCGTCTCGCCCCGGAACCGGGCGGCCTTGACCCGCTTATCCGATGCCTGCCGTCCGAGCCGAAAGTAGGCCCATGCTCCCAGGGGACCTGCATACAGGGCGCTCAGCGGCCATACGACGTTCATAATCCACATATGCTGCGGATGACGCCTCAGATCAAGCACGACGGCCACGACAGAGAGTGTTGCCAGTGCAAGCGATATCCAGGCTATGACCACAAGGCTATCAGACATGTCCAGATTTCATGAACCAGTGCAGTTGCAACAGGATGACCATGACCGACGCCTTGTTCACCAGATCAGCAGCCGGGTCGTCGTCAGGCCGGCCAGGGCGCTCGCCAGCAGCCGGGTGATAATCACCGCCGGGTCGCCCGGGATGGCGGCTTCGCCAGGCACCGCCAGCGCACCGGGTACGAATCTCAGCCCGTAGAGCCCGACACAGCCGATGATTACTTACGGTGCAAAAGTATATCCGTCGTCCACGGCAACGACATTGAGTTTTATCAATGACTGGCATCCGTTCGCAGTCTGATACTGGCCTGACAGGGATTCAGGCCGAAGCCGCATCAGATTCCGGTGATGAGTGACGGCCGTATCACCTCAGCCGTGTGGAGATATTTATCACGCGGCGGTAGTATTAACGTATCCGCTTGAGAAATAATTGCGGAACCACACTTTCGCGCACGTCACACAGCGTGACATCGCGAGACATTCTCAACCCATTCTGATGGAGAAAGAGACAATGGCTAATACTGACGATGAGGTGGCCAAACTGCGTCGCGACCTGGAAGAGCTGCGTAATGATGTCAGCTCACTCCTCAATTCCATGAAGGATTCGGGCGCCCAGCGTGGCCGCGAGAGCTGGGAACGCGCTCGACGAGCCGGTGAGTCACTGCATGAAGAAGTCGAAAACCTGCAGCGGCAGGCGGAAGGCAAGATCAGCGATCACCCCATGACGAGTGTGCTGTCGTCATTCGGTCTGGGTTTCCTGATTGGCCTGTTGCTCGACCGGCGACGCTGATCCAGAGCCGTGTTCAGGCTCGCACAGCTGGCCCGGGGCCTGGTCGCAACCGAGGCCGACAGACTGAAACTCGGTCTGTTCAGGATGGCCACCGCGCTGCTCATGCTGACCGTTGCCGCCGTGGTTTTACTGACCGGAGCCATCTTTCTGCTGTCCGGAATTTACCAGTCCCTGTTACAGTACACCTCTCCCTGGGCGGCGGGCGGCATCATTACCCTGGTGTCGCTGCTCATCGCTGCCCTGCTGCTGTTTGCGGCACGACGTCGGCTGTCGATCAGGCCTCGAGCGTCTGCGGCCACCAGACCCCCGGATGCGGAGGCTGTGGATGAACTCAGAGAAGCCACCGAGCGCGGCATCAAGGCCGGCGAAGAGCTCAAGCAGGGTCTCCGACCGATCGATCTGCTGCTATCGGCCTTTATTGCCGGCATGGTCGTCAGCCGCAGCGCCCGCACACCGTCGCGGCGATGCAATACCACGGAAGATTCCAAATCATGACGGTTGCCCGTCATGGTCCCTGTACACAGGATAGATCGTCGTGTACGAAGATGGCATGCGAGATCCGTATCAGCGCCGCCTGATCTCGATATTCTGGGTCTTCGCCCTGGCGATTGCCTGTCTCTGGCTGCTGTGGAATATTTCTCAAATTCTGTTAATGCTGTTCGCCGCCATCCTCGGCGCCGTGCTTCTTGACGGGCTCGCCTGCTACTCAAAACGCAGACTCGGACTGCCGCATGCGCCGGCCATCACGCTGATTATCACGGTGCTCGGATTTATCTTCATTGGCTTCGGCTTCGTGGTAGGTCCCACGCTGATGAACCAGTCGCAGCAATTGACCAATCTGATACCCCAATCGCTGAACCAGATGTGGACATGGGCACAGGCACACCATTGGGACGAGATACTGATCGCGACGAAGCCGAGCAGGCTCGTTCCATCGGCCACTGACCTTCTCGGCGAACTTTCGGGGATCTTTTCGACCACCATAGGCGGACTCGCGAGCATGCTGATCATCATCGTGCTTTCAATCTACCTGGCGGTCAGCCCGCATCTGTACATCGACGGGCTGATTCGATTACTGCCCGCGCAGCGCAAGGACCTGGGGCGCGAGGTGCTTGCGGAACTCGCCCACGCACTGCGCGAGTGGTTGATCGGCCGCTTTGTGTCCATGTTTGCCGTGGCCATACTCACGGGTGTCGGCCTGTGGCTGATCGGTCTGCCCTCGGCGCTGGCGCTGGCGGTGCTTGCCGGACTAATGTCCTTTGTGCCCTACTTCGGGCCCATCGCTGCCACCGTGCCGGCATTACTGATTGCACTGCCCGGCTGGCCTGTCGAGCCGCTCTGGGTGCTGCTGCTCTACAGCGGCATCCAGTTTGTCGAGGGCAACCTCATCACTCCCCTGGTCCAGCGACGGATGGTGTCGCTACCGCCCGTCGCCCTGCTGGTTGCCCAGCTCACCATCGGCTACCTGTTCGGTCTGCTTGGTCTGTTACTCGCCACCCCGCTGGCGGTGGTCATTATCGTGCTGGTGCAGATTCTTTATATACGGAACGTGCTGGGTGACCCGATACGCGTGCTGGGTGAGCATCCGGATGCGACATGAACCCGTGATCGAAAACTGGAATCAATGCCCGGGGCCCGCACAGCCAGACGAATTCTGACGGGCAACGACAGGCACATTTCCCGGTTGCCCCTGAATACATGATAAATGCGCGCGCAGCTCAAAACCCGGACCGCACTGTATTGAAATATGTCAATGTCATTTCCCGGCTGTCCGGTTAGGTTAGATGTCATCGTCTGGCATGTCAGCCTGCGGAACACAGGAGAATAGATCATGAACACCCTGAATCGTGTCCTTGCACCCGTCCCTGCAGCGACCCGGGAGATAATCGAGGCAGGAGCCAGCCTGGTGCGTAATGACATGGTACGGGCGTAGCAGCATGGAATACATATGGGTTCTGGTGGTGGGCAGGGATCGTGCGAAGGTTCTCGAAGCGCAAGAGCCACAACTGCAACTTCGTGAATGCAGTGTCATCAAATGGCACGAGACCCCGGATCACCCTCTCGAGGAACCGGTGGTTATCGAACCGGAGCTTCAAGCGCAAGCAGTGCTGCATCGGCACGCAGGCACGTCGAGCGCCGACCCGAAAACGACAGCGTTTGCAGTTCAAATCAATGCCTACCTGGAACGCGAATTGAAGAACGGGGCATTCCAGCGACTGATATTAATGGCGCCCGAAGAAACGCTGGTTTTGCTCAAGGCCGCGCTCGGGCCGGAGGTCCGGAAAGTGGTAGCGCTTGATGTAGAGGTAAACCTGATCGATGAGGATGCCGCGGTAATACGCGCAAATCTGCCGGAAAGGTTTTAAGCCACATCGCCGTTTCCGGGCGATAGTTAGTACATGACGTTGCCGTTGGACATCCCGCTGCAATGGCACTATCAGATCAAACGCGCCCTGGTTGACGAGGATTTTGGCCGCGAATCTATGGACAATCAGGCACTGGAACAGGCAATTGATCTCTATGAGACCACGATCCTCTACCTTGCCCATAAATCGGTGTACGCAATCATCTGACTCACCATCGGCACCGTCTCCCGACCGTTCCATTGCACGCTCGTGACTGGTTCGTTTCTCATGTCCTGACCTCCACTTTCGGGCGTGTGCCGATGCAGATTGCGATTAAGACAGATTCACGCACCAGCCTACTAACCCTCTGGGTTGTAAACCTAACTCCCGCACCCACCGGCTGGCATTGAGATATCGCAATGACGGGCTATGCGTGCATGTGTAAGTTGCCTGTACATACGGCCTCGCCTGTTGCCTGAATTCCGCAACCGCCCGTTAACTGCAAGAAAGAAAAGAACACAAGTTATGCGATTACACAACTCTATACGCGTGCAGATGTTCCTTTTCGCCGCGGTGGTTACGTCTCCCTCTACGCCAGCATTGTCTACAGGCAGGTGAACAGCAGGCAACAATAGAACCCTGCTGGAGGAAAACCATGACAGCTACAGACACATCATTCGATCCGGACGGCTTCATCAAGGATCCCGGTGCCTGGAACAGAGAACTGGCCCAGAGCATCGCGACACGTGAAGGCATCCCGCAACTCAGCGACGATCACTGGCGGGTGATCGACGAGTTGCGCAGGCATTACTTTGAAACCGGAAGCGTGCCGGTGATGCGGCACATTTGCCGCGATGCCGGGATGGAGGAACACTGCATCAGTGACCTGCTAGCCAACCCCAGGCGAGCCTGGCGAATTGCGGGTCTTCCGAACCCCGGCGAGGAAGCCAAAGCCTACCTGGAAACCGCCGAGATTGTGGAGTGAACCCAATCCAGCGGTACCGCCGGGATGGCAGAGACGGGATTGCGTGCACTGTGTTTGCGCTTCTGCGGGCGGCTGTATGGCCACGCTGGCAAAGTTCAATCGGATAATTATCCCCGGGTTTGCGCCCCCGACGCGCTTAAACAGGTACGGGATAACGCGGGTCTCTCCTCAGAGAGCAGTCTTGTGGTGGTGAATGTCGTTGGTAACAGGGTCCTGCTGGAATATGCCAACGGCACGATAACCACCATTGACGTCAGTAAATGGTCGCTACTGAAGCCCAAAACCGCCGCCTGTCAAGGTTACTCAGAGCGTCAGGGTAAAATCGTTGACCAGCGCACCGGGCAGCCGCGCACTGGCGTGGGAGCGCCATACATAGCTGCCGGGATCCAGGATGTGCTCGTGCTCGCGGGTGAGGCCTTCCAGGCAGTCGCCGAGGATGTGGTAGATGCTCTCATCGAAGCGCATCACGTTGACAGGCGCCACCGGCCGTCCCTGTTCCACCCACAGGCAGGCGAAGCGCGTCATGCCGGTGATACGGCAATGGTTGCGGTCGGAGAAATTGCAGTACCACAGATTGCTGATGTACAGACCGGTATCCAGCGTGCTGAACACCGTGTCCTGGTGCAACAGGCCGCCACCGATTTCCAGTGACTCGGGAACTTCCGTGGCGCAATTGACCGTGGCGCCATACTCCATCGCGCTGCGACGACCGGTGAGGCAGTCACGGTAGACCCCTGACTCGATCAGCGTGACGTGGTCCGGCTTGATGAAGCCGGCACGGGTGAAGCGCGGCGCCAGGCCGGAGGCGTGGTTCTCGGTGATGTTTACGTCCCGGTGCAGCGTGAAGCCATCACGCGCCATGCCGAGCAGTGGCGTCTGCGCGGTACGGTGGCTCCTCAGGCTGAAGCCGCCCCAGCCGACCATTTCCAGCAACTCGTACAGCGCGGCCGGCGAGATGAACACGCGGTATCTGCCGGGCGCAAGCGTTCGCGGCTGTTGCCCGAGCAGTTCGAGGGTCTCGCGATCATAGTCGATCTTGCGGATGAGAAAGGTGTCGTTCCAGTCAAAACCCGCGTAGTTCTGCTTCACCGCCTTGTCGCCCTCGCGGTAGATACTCCAGTCGAGGTTGAAGCTGCGGGCGCTGTGCCAGTTGAACTGGCCGAGCGAGTTGGCAAAGCCGTGGCATTGTTCGCCGCTCGCCCAGATACCGACCAGGTCCAGTCCACCGGCGGCCTCCAGCAGCGTCTCCAGCGCGGCACCCGGTTCGGGCAGGTTGTCTTTACCGCGGTGGATACTGTCATGTACCTCGGTGGCGTAGTTGAGGTGCGGGTCCTCAGGCAGTAGCGGCAGCTGCCGGCGCAGCCGGTCCAGCAGCCGCCGCGCCTGTGCAAGGTCGACATCGCGGCTGCCGCAGAGCGGCATGGATGCCGCGCTCTCGCGAGCGTTGCAGATGAGGTCCAGCTCCAGCGCCTGCTGGTGTACGTGACCTGCCTGGCGGAGCCTGTTGTGATTCAGCCGCGCAAAATCCGACACCTCGCCGCGGTAATTCAGCAGCAGCATCTCGTTGTCGGCAAGATCCGCGCAGAGTGCGTCCCTGAGTTCGCGAAAACAGGTTTCCATTGCTAGAGCCGGTTGATCACAATTCCAGATAAACCAGACGGAGCTCCCGCGTGTTTATCACGCCACGGAGGTACAGGGTAATCATTCGGATTGCCTTGTTTCTTTCCGTGTTCTTCCGTGGTTTTCGTGGCCATCATCTTTGTCATCATCAGGACCAGGGAAAGCTAATCGCCCCCGAAAATATCAACGTTGCGAAATACACAGGCCGGCGTGGCGTGGCCGACCTGAACCAGCTGGTTGGGCTCGCCCTTGCCGCAGTTGGGTGTACCCCAGACCTCGAAGCTGCGCGCGTCGCCCACCGCGGCAAGATTGCGCCAGAAGGTTGCGCTGATGCCGCGGTAGTTGGGATTGCGCACCAGCCCCCCGAGCTCACCGTCCCTGATCACGCGCCCGAGTTCGCAACCGAACTGGAACTTGTTGCGGCTATCGTCAATGGACCATGAACGGTTGGCATCCATGAGCACACCGTTCTCGATACTGCCGACAAGCTCGTCGAAGCTGCTGTCACCGGGTTCCAGGTTGAGGTTGGCCATGCGGTCAATAGCGGGCCGGTTCCAGCTGCAGGCGCGTGCATTCGCCACCCCGGGCAGGCCGGCGCGGACCTGCGAGGAGGCGCTGCCCAGCGGGCGCAGCAGAATGCCTTCACGGATCAGGTGGCTGCGCCCGGCCGGTGTGCCCTCATCGTCGAAGGCGTAGCTTGCCATCTCCTGCGGCACGCAGGGATCGAAGGTGACGTTGAGCAGCCGTGAACCGTAGCGGTAACTGCCGAACATATCGGGAGTAACGAAGCTGGTGCCGGCGTAGTTGCGCTCGTCACCGAGGATGCGGTCGAGTTCCAGCGGGTGACCGATGCTCTCGTGAATCTGCAGCATCATCTGGCTCGGCATGAGCAGCAGATCGGCCGTGATCAGCGGACACTCGGGGGCCTCGACCAGGGCGATGGCCTCCTCGGCCACCTGCCGGGCGCCGTCGGGAAAACCGAAATCCGCAAGCTGTTCGAGCCCGCCCTGGCGAGCGGAACGCCAGCCGCCGCCGCTGCGCATCTGGGTCTGGGTACCGCGGTTCGCCACCGCGCTATAGCCGGGGATGATGTAGTGAAAGGTCTGCTCGATGGACACGCCGTCACAGCTGAGCAGCATGGTTTCGGTGTCGCGGCGGCTCAGGACGGCCTGCCGCTCGACAATGCACTCCCCTGCCTGCAGTGAACGGTTGATGTCCTGCAGCAACGCCAGCTTGTCCGCCAGACTCCAGGTGTCCCAGGGTACGGCCACCGTTGAGGCATAGCGGCCGGAACGCTGCAGCCGCGGCAGCTGCTGCGCCTCGAGCAGCGCATGGCGCCGGCTCGGCTCCAGCCATCGCAGCGCCTGATCGCAGGCGGCCTGCAGCCCCTCGCGGCTCACTGCGCTGCTGGCCGCATAGGCACACCCGCCACGGTCCACGAGCGTGATATGCGCACCGCGCTCCTGCGCCAGGCTCGGCGGCTGCACCACCCCGTCGCGCACGCAGAGTGTCTCGGTCTCTTCAGACACAAGCCGCAGCGACCAGTAGTCCACGCGCGGGACCACGGTCTTGAATGCATCGATAACGGGTTGCCAATACGGGTGCATGGTGCAATCGGGGCCGGGTCATGAACCGGGCTGCATTGTAACAACCTGCACGGGGTGTGCAGTACCTCTGTTATTGATCGAGACTGCGGCAGTACCTGCAGCAAGATTCATCCGGGCCGGGTGTCAGCATTTCTTTATGGCCACGGAATCCACGGAAGAACACGGACATATTTCCAGGGAACCTCTGAATAATTCGTCATTGCGAGGAACGAAGTGACGAAGCAATCTGTATTTCTTTCCGTGTTCTTCCGTGGATTCCGTGGCAATGATTTCTTTTATCAATATCGGGTTGAAATATCACCGTTTCGGCTTAGCCATGGGCGGCGCGCTGTGACGGCTGTACGGCAGCCGCTGCCTGCTGCTTCATCAGGTCGACGATGGCATAGACGCCGACATGCCGGTTGGGCGAGAGGTGCTCGCCGAGCTGGAGGCGCCCGAAGAACTCGTCCATGTCAAAGGACTCGATCTCTGCCACCGTCCTGCCGTCGGCAAGCTGGATAAGCAGGGCCAGCACCCCTTTGATGATGGCGGTGTCGCAGTCGCCGCCGAAATGAATATGGCCCGGCTTGCCGGGGTCTTCCCGGGCGTACACCCACACCTTGCTCATGCAGGCCTTGACCCGGTTGGCCTCGATGCGTTCGTCCTCCGGGATGGGCGGCAGTTGTTCACCCAGCTCCACCAGGTACTGATAGCGGGTATCCCAGTCGCCCAGCAGTTCGAAGGTCTCGATGATGTCAGGCAGCTGTGTCATGCCGTTTCCTCGAAAGCAACGGATTCTCCGCAACCGCAGTTCGAGCGGACATTCGGGTTGTTGAATTCCAGTCCCTCGCTGAGCAGGCCGTTCTTCACATAACTGACGATCATACCGTCGAGATGCGGCAGACTGGCACTGTCCACCAGCACCTTGATGCCACCGGTTTCAAAGACCGTATCGCCCTCCTCGATCGCACTGGCATAATCGACAACGTAGGCGAAGCCGCTGCAGCCGCTCTTGCGGGTGCCGAGGCGCAGCCCGATACTGCCCTCGTGCTGTTTCAGCATCCTGCGGACATGTTCCCGCGCGCTTTCGGTCAGCTGTATTGCCATTTTTTCCTCCTCTGCTGTCAAAGTAAACCCAGTTCCAGCCGGGTGAAATCATCCAGCCGGTCCTTCGTCCAGGGCGGATCCCAGACCAGCTCCACGCACGCCGATTTGACGCCGGGCACCTCGCGCACGGCGCATTCCACCTGGCCCGGCATCGATTCGGCTACCGGGCAGGCCGGCGTGGTCAGTGTCATGCGGATGACGACATTCCCGTCATCATCGATGTCGAGCCGGTAGATCAGGCCGAGGTCGTAGATATTCACCGGGATCTCGGGATCGTGGATACCGCGCAGGGCGGCGATCACCGCGTCCCTGAGCGGCTCACTGCCGTCAACCGTTTGATGCGTGTTGTTCTGCGGCATGGTCATGACTACACCCCCTCGGCACCGGTCGGGGCCTGCGCCAGCCGGTCGGCCACGGCCGTGCGGACGTGCTCGCCCAGGGACGCAATCCCGCAGCGATCCAGTATCTCGCCGGCAAAGCCCAGGCAGAGCAGGCGCCGTGCCTCGGCGGCGTCGATGCCGCGCGAGCGCAGGTAGAACAGCTGCGCCGGATCCAGCTGGCCGACGGTAGTGCCATGGCTGCACTTGACGTCATCGGCATGGATCTCCAGCTGCGGCTTGGTGTCCACCTCGGCGTTGCGGCTCAGCAGCAGGTTGGCGTTATGCAGCTGCGCATCGGTCTTGCCGGCACGGGATTTGACCTCGATGCGGCCATCGAACACGGCGCGGCCCTTGCCATGCAGCAGGCCCTTGTAGTTCGTATGGCTGCGGCAGCCGGGAACGCCGTGGCGGATGTCGATGTGGGTGTCCGTGAGCTGCTGTTCTCCGGTGACATACAGACCATTCAGCTCTGCGGCGGCGGCCTCACCAAGGAAGTTGATGTTCAGTTCGGTGCGCGCCCAGGCACCGCCAAGGGCAAAACCGGTATTGCGGTAGCGGCTGCGCGCATGCTGGTTGATAAACAGGCTGTGCAGGTGGAAGGCGGCAGGACTTTCTTCCTGCAGCCAGACATGCTCGAGTTCGGCGTCATCCTGGAGGATGATCTCGCTCAGGCTGTTGTTGAAATACAGCGACGCATCCGGACTGGCGAAGCGCTCCACCAGCGTCGCCTGTGCGCCGGCCTCAAGCAGCAACAGACTGCGCGACGGCACCACCAGGGCAGCGCCCGGCGCCGTCGTCAGGTGCAGCACCTCGACGGGACGATCGAGCTTCTGTCCCTGCGCCACGGTGATGACCAGACCATCATCGATGGCGGCGGCGTTCAGCGCACTGAAGGCATGCTGCGGCACGCCGGCCGCCCGGCCCAGCCACCGGGCCGGCATCTCCGGGTTGCATTCGATCTGCTGCTTCAGGCTGCCCACGTTGACGCCAGCCGGCAGTGTATCCAGGCTGGAGAGAGCGGCGACAAACCGGCCGTTGACGAACACCGCGCGGTGGGCATCCAGCTGCGGCAGCAGGAAGGCATCCAGGTCGATATCCGGCAGTGCGGCGCCGGCCGGCACAAAATCCTGCTGCAGCAGGCGATCGACGCTGGTGTAGCGCCAGGCTTCCTGGCGGCGCTGCGGGAAACCAAGCTGCTGCAGGC
>Ga0210085_1000878_pt1 | contig 12275 bp, 11 predicted proteins | sample China_Galinas_PW_5_FD_184866 | JGI IMG/M metagenome (GOLD analysis project Ga0210085, IMG submission 184866) | Wetland microbial communities from San Francisco Bay, California, USA, that impact long-term carbon sequestration - China_Galinas_PWC_D1... | ecosystem: Environmental > Aquatic > Marine... | reverse complement strand
ACGCGCCCCGGCAGGAAGTACCCCAGAGTTTCCATGAAGCCTATTGGAAAATGGCGTGCTTCCAACACCTAGATGTGATGCGTTTCCTTAAGTGAATGACGCTTTTCTCTTAAGTGAATGCCATTGACTCGCGGGGTGCGCCGCACATACATAAGTCGGCTCGCCCTCGTGCATGAGACGCGGCAGCTTGGTTAGGCATCGCATAAATCGGCAGGAACCACCAACCTACCAGGGCCAGCCGTAGGACAGCCGTTCTATGAAGTCGTCAAAGGCCTGGGAGTTGAGCAGTTCGTAGACGCCTGTAAACAACGTGGCTGCACCGATAACCGACCCGATCAGGCAACCGAGGCGGCTCGGGATACTCGTCAGGAGGTTCCACAGTATCCCGCGGTCAGGGTCACTACCCTCCTCGAAGCCAATGATCATGGCCAGTCCGTTGGTCAACAGGAACATGCCAGCCGGGACCAGTGCCCGCCAAGGTCGCTCCAGCAGTGCGTCTCTGATTTCATCCATGCTCTGGCCGCCAAGATGGGCGATTACTCCTACGCCCACCGCGATACCGAGAACAAGGAAACCAAAGCCGACCAGCACCGCGGCGCCGCCATGGTAGACGACGAGGTGGTAGCCCCGGATGTTGCGCAGGAAAACGATGCGCCGGGTAAGCATGCTGGCCAAACCGCTTACTACTGCCGAGGCGGCAATACCGGATGCTCCGGCATCCATGACCAGCGGCAGGCCGAAATTGTAGCCCGCAACCACCAGCAATGGGCCGAGTCCCGCCGGACCGACCTGCAAAGCCAAGAACTGGGGGTTTGGCGTCAACCAGTGCAGAGCACCCTTGGACGGCTCACTCACGGCAATCAGACCTTAGCTCGAGATCGCTGAAGATGATAAAACCATCTGCGTTGCGGAATAATTGCGCGACACCCTCCATCGCTTCCGGCGCTTGCCCTTGGCGAGCCTGCGTGCCCGCTGCGATATCGGCGTGTACGAGCGCCGGAGCCCGACCTCACCACTCCCTGTCGCCGCTCTCCAGCAGGACTTTTTCATCCGATTGGATCAGCGCCTCCAAATCCCGTCTGGACTCTTGGGAAATGCTGATGCGCTTGCTCAGATCCTGGCGGTGAACGGCGTAGATCCGGTCGTTGGTCTGCTCGTCGTAGGCGCGAAAGCGATGGGCCGCCTGCTTGGCCTGATAGGCGCCGAACCCCAGGGTGCGCAGCGCAGTCTCGCCCATCCGCAACGCCCCTTCGAAGCTCTCACGCTCGGGTCGTTCCACGCCGTGATCGCGAAGATCGAACGCGTGCACCAGATCCCAAGCGCGGGCGAGAACGGTGAGGTTGGGAAAGTGCTGGTGCACCAGATCGACAATCTCTGCAGTCTGGGCGTGGTCATCGACTGCCACGACGATGAGACGTGCGCGCTCCGCACCTGCCGCGCGCAACAGGTCCAATCGCGCTCCGTCGCCGTAAAATACCTTGAAGCCGAACTTGCGGATGGTCTCGATGAGGCTCGGGTCCCGATCAAGGATCGTGGTGGGGATGCGGTTTGCATGGAGCAGGCGTCCCACGATCTGACCGACACGCCCGAAGCCGACGATGATGACCGGGCTCTGCTCGTCGATCGCGTCCGCCGGACGCACCGGGGAGCGATCGGCGAAGCGGGGCTCGATCAGCAGCTCGTTGACCAGCAGCAGCAATGGCGTCGCTAGCATGGACAGGGCGACAACCAGCGTAAGCATCGCTGCCAGCTCAGGTACCAACACCCCGGCAGCCCCGGCCGCCGCAAACAGGACGAACGCGAACTCCCCGCCTTGCGACAGGAGAAATGCAAACAGCGCGCGTTGCCGCCCAGGAATGCCCGCAGTGGGAGCCATCGCTCCCAGGACCCCAATCTTGATTACCAGCAGAACAAGGACCGCCGTCAGGATCTTTGCCGTTTCCGTCTGCAGCAACGAAAAGTCCATCGACATGCCGATTGCGATAAAGAACAGTCCCATCAACAGGCCCTTGAACGGCTCGATGTCGGTCTCCACCGCACGCCGATACTCCGACTCGGCGAGCAGGACCCCGGCGAGAAACGCACCCAGGGCCATGGACAGCCCCGCAGCCTGCATCAGCAATGCAATGCCGACGACGATGAACAGCGAGAACGCCGTGAACACCTCCCGCAAGCCAGCGTCGGCGATGAAACGGAACAGGGGCCGCGTCAACAGGCGTCCCACCACCACTACCGCCAGGATGGCGCCAATCCCCTCGGCGACGTCGATCCAGACGGGGTTTGCACCTTGCGCCCCGCCCGATCCGCCGAGCAACGGAAGCAGCGCCAGCACGGGAATTACTGCCAGGTCTTGAAACAGAAGTATGGAGAATCCGGTATGGCCCGCCGGCGTACCCAGCAAGTGGCGCTCCGTCATGGACTGTAGGGCAATCGCCGTGGAGGACATGGCCAGACCGACCCCGATCACCACAGCGTCGCGCAGGCCGACGCCGGCAACCAGAGCCACCGCTCCGGCCAGAACTGCCGTGACGGTAAGTTGAAAACCACCCGCGCCCAGGATCGGGCGCCGCAGAGCACGCAGGCGCCGAGGGTCCAGCTCCAGCCCGATCAGAAACATCAGGAGCACTACCCCAAAATCCGCAAAGTGCAATATGCGCTCCGGACTCTGTACCAGGCGCAGACCCCACGGCCCGATGGCAATGCCTGCGGCCAGATAGCCGAGGATCGAGCCTAAGCCGAGCCGCTTTGCCAGGGGCACGGCGAGCACCGTCGCCCCCAGGTACACCAGGGCGCTTTCGAACACGCCGGGCTCGCTCAAGCCCGGTCCCACCAATCATCACCCACGGATAGTGGCGCGGGTCGCGTCTGCGGATAGCCGGCCAGAAGCGCCCGGTAACTGAATGCCTGCTCTTCCAGGGCCGGGCCGGAGAGCTCCCGGCCAGCATAGATTACGACAGGGCGCAGATAGTGCATCCGGCAGAAGCGTGCCATCTGTTCCACGGGCCGCAGCAGCTCGACCAGTGGGTAGCCGTGATGCCCGTCCGTCCGGTACGCGTCTCCCGGAGCACCCGTCGACACCACCTGAAGCAGATCCTTGCCGGCCAGCGCGTCGCCTCCCGTGCCGTAGGCAAAGCCGTTCACCAGCACTTGATCCATCCAGTGCTTGATGATGGCCGGTACACTGTACCAGTACACCGGGTGTTGAAGAACGACCAGCCGTGCCATACGCAGCCGCCGCTGCTCGGCGGCAACGTCGATGTAGAAATCCGGATAGGCCTCTAAAAGGTCATGAAAATGTACGCCGGGGAGGTTCCGGATCGCGTCCGACAGCACCCTGTTTACGCGCGACGCCCGGAACGCCGGATGAGCGAATAGAACCAGGATAGGTGCGTCTTTCTGCCCTGTCTGCATGACACGCTCCCGCACAACCAGGAATCGTTTAAGGTCGCCGCGACGACTCTTTCCCGAATGGGGCGAGCTCGGCGGTGTCCCGAGGCCATTTTATGCAAACTTTCGCGTTCGTTCCTGCGCGTTGATCGTTGGTCTTCTTACGCGGCAGCGTCCTCTATCCCCCCGATACCGAATATACAGATGACGCTACAACGTTAGAAACCGCCACCGGTACGGAAGCCCCCGCCTCCTCCCCGAAAGCCGCCACCGCGGCCATGACCACCGTGTCCGAGCTGGCCGAAGATATCCCCGAGATCCCCCACGCCGCCGCCCCACGGGGTACCCCTGCCGAAGCCGCCGGAGCCGAAGGTCGGATCGGAGCGTTGCGGCCGGTAGCGCTGCTGCTCCTGGAGCACCTTCCATAGGGTTTGGCGGTCGAGCATCCCGTTGAGGAAATTTCCCAGCATCAAGGCGATGGCGGCACCATCGCTGAAGGATGACCCCGCCCGGTCATAGCGTTGGCGTTTGAACTGGGTGCGCACCGCCTCGAGATCGGCGAGGCGCCTGCGGTGCTGCTCCAGGGTGTCCTTGATGCCTTGGACGGTGGCCTGCGTGGTCCGTCGCTCGTCGTCCCGCTGGAGCATCCGGCTGACGATCAGGTCGTCGTCCGGGAAAGGGGTTGCCAGGGCCTCGCGGCGTAGCTCCTTCAGGTCGTCGCGCCCGAGCTCGGCGGCGAGATAGTCCACGGCTTTACGGGTATGCTCGTCCTCTCCGGAGGCGAAGGCCGCCTTCTGCGCGAGCAGGGCCTGGTGCTCGGTCTCGGCGGCTTCGATGCGCTGGTCGATGGCATCGAGCTTGCCCTGTTGTTGCTCGAGATGTTCCTCGAGCGCCGGGATGCCGTCCGCTCCCCGCGCCTTGGTGTCCATCGCCCTGAGCGCCTGAAACTGCGCCTCGGATGCTGCCGCAAGACCGTCCGCGTGCTCCCGCAGTCGGCGTGGTATCTCGTTGAGACGTGCATAGTTCGCGCAGGCGTCCGCGAAGCCGATCAGGCGCGCGACCTTCCCGTCGAGCCAGCGGAACAGGGGATTGGCCCGGTAGGCCGGAAGTCCATAGCTGCGCTCCCAGAGGTACATGAACAGTGGATCGCTGCGGTAGGCATCGCCCTTCTGCTCCTTCTCCTGCTCGCTGCTCGCGGCCTTTTCTTCGGCATGCATGGCGGTGCGCTCCGCCTCCTGCGCCCGCTGTCGCTGGTCCTGGTAGGCGGGGTCGGCATCCAGCTTGGCCTGGGTGCGCGCCTCGGCTTCGTCCACGGCCTCGGCGGCACGGTCCACGTCACTCGCCTGGTTGCTCCGTTCCGCCTCTAGGGCTGTGCGCGCGGCCTCTGCCGCATTGATGCGCTCGGCGAGCTCTGCGACGGCGCTCTCTCGTCTCTCGAGCAGGGCAAGCATCTGCTGCTCGGTCCGGTCGAGGTGCTGGAGCAGCTGTCCGCCTACGGGGTGATCCAGCCGGACCTTCGCCAGCTCCCGATAGTCCTGGGCGTCGGCCTTTTGCAGCTCGACCAGGGAAGCGCTCAAGGCCTCGACGCGCTGACCGACCGCATCCGTCTTGTTCCGCTCTTCGGCGATGGTTTGCTCGATGGAGGCCAGGGTCTGTCGTCCCGAGATCATGTGAGCCTCCCTACCACTGGGTGATGGCGGCGCCGCTGGTGCGCATCTCGTACTTGGGCGCCAGATAGCCACGGCTCTTGTAGCCCACTCGGTCGTGCTCGATGATGCCGTCGTCTTGCTTGTCTCGGGCGACCCGCTCGAAGGTTCCCTCATCCACCCGCAGGCCCCACTCGGTCACCCGCTCGATCTTGCCGGTCTCCTCGTTGGTGATTGGGACGGTGAGCACCCTGCCGGTTGGATCGATGGCTTCGACGATGATGTAGTAGTTGCGGGCGCGGGTATTGATGTCGGGTACGCGCCAGACGCCGCTGCGCTCGCCGGGGCGGTTGACGATGCGCAAGGCGTACGCCTGCCCCAGGGTGGTGCGCATGTCCTTCAATGAGTTGAGAGCCTGGCGGGCAGCATCCGTATCCTCCTCCCGGAGGGCCGCCTTTCCGGTGTTGAGCAGATTCTCCGCGCGTTTCTTGGCCTCGTTGGATTCGGCGATCTCGACCACTTGGGCATGGGCCTGCGAGAGCTTCTCGGGCAGGGCGGCCCGCGGGGCGACCAGGACGAAGTAGTTGATGACCCAGGCGGAGATCAGGACACCGACACCGCCGAGCACCCACTTGCCCCAGCGGCCCCGGCTGACATAGAGGCGGGCGAGCTTGACACCCAAGCTGTCAGACGGTGGCTTGTAGACGAAGCGGTCCTCCGTTAGGGCCGCAACGCCTTCCTGGATGATGTGATCCGGGACCTCGATGCCCTGGGCGTGGTAGATCTTGCGCAGGTGCTCCTCGAGGTCCTCCTCACGCCCCTCCGCAGCGAGCTCCTGTTTGACCAGACGCTCCCTGCGGCGCAGGGTGTCCACCACGTCCATGGCCAGCATGACCTCGTCGAGGGGCGGTTTGGCCCCCGCCGCGGCGGGGGCTACGGCGGCTTCCGTGCTCACTGAGCGGCGCTCTCCAGGCCCTTGCCCTGCTCGGCCAGGCGTGCGAGCTTGCGCTTTCCGTCCTCCACGACATCACGGATCTCGGCGGCATTGGCGGTGCTCTGCTTGCGCATCTCCTCGATGATCTCGTGGGACTTGGTCTGCCAGCTCACCACCGAGTCGACAAGCTTCTTGACCGCATCGGCCCGAACGGTCGGTCCGTAGCCCGCCTTTACCGCCGCCTCCTGAACCTTGCCGCCGATGTCGGCGAGGACTTCGAGGGACTGACTCACCCCCTCCTTCATGGCCTCCACCGTTTGGGTGCCCTCGTGCAGGCCGAACATGCCGGTGAAGGAGGCGGTGAGCGCGGTCAGGACGACCTCGTTGGTGCTGAAGAAGCTCACCGCCTGGGCATAGACCCGTTCCTTGGCATTGGTGGTCTGCAGCAGGCGGGCCATGACCACCTCGGACGTGTTGTAGCTGACGGTCAGGTTGTCCGACAGGTCCTTGGCAATCTGGTAGCGCCTGTCCTCATTCTGCAGTGCCCGTACCTTTTCGTCGCGGGCCAGCTCCAGCTTGGCGCGCTCGGCCATGTCCTCTTCTTGATAGCCCTCCACCGCCTTCATCGCGGCGTCTACCGCTGCCTTGGCGGCATCGAGCTTGCCCTCGGCGGTCTTCAGCACCTCCAAGGCCAACACCTCGGACTGCTTGAGGGCGCCGCGAAAGTCCTGATAGGCACCGAGAATCTTGTGCTCGCGGTGAATCTGGTCTTGGGTGGAGGCGGTTACCTCCAGGTAGGTGCCCTTGATCTTGTCGAACCGCGACGCGATGTCGCCGCGGGTGACCTTCATCCAGATGTTGCCCATGCGCTCGAAGGTGTCGATCTTGCCGTCCTCGACTTGATCGACCAGGGACTTGGCGTCGTCGCGGATGCTGTTGAAGGCGTTGGTGATCTCCTTGTAGCGCTCGCCGAACTGCATTGTCTGGACCTGCTCGCGCACCACGTCGTTGAAGAGCGAGGCCTGGCTCAGGGTTCGCGCGATGGCGGTGACGCGACCCTCGTCCAGGTCGGAGATCTGATTGAGGAGGCCGATGATTGGCGCCTCCTGGCTCTTGCCTTCAGGCACGATGCCGAGGTCGTGTAGCTGGCTCATCGCCTTGTCGAGGTACTGCATGGGAGTAGCGGCGGTGGTCATGGCTCCTTCTGGGTGGTTCTTTCTTGTCAAACCGAGGGTACTGAAAGTGTGTCCGCCTAAGGTCCAGCGCGCAATATCACCGGAATGCTACTCGAGGCATGCTCGTCCCCAGAGCGCCATCTTCGGCAAAGGCTGGGGTCGACGGTTCGGAAGCGACCACCGGTCCGGCCCCAATGCAGGCTGGCCCATTCTGCCACATCGACGACTTCCAAGCCGTTCCTCCCCTACGCTGGGCGCCAGCAGGGCGTATACCGCTACGGTGATGGAGGCGAATTCGTCATGGACCCCATGCGTAGCTGCCGATAGCGAAACGTCAGTCCCGGTCGGTCACTCCGATCTGCGAGCTCCAGGACGCCGCCCAGGCGCACGGCAGCCTCGCGGGCAATGCTGAGGCCGAGCCCGCTGCCTGCCGCGCCTGCGTGCTGCAGGCGATGGAAAGGCTCCATGACGCTGATCCGCTCGGCAGCGGGAATGCCAGGACCATCGTCGATGACCTCGATGATCGCCTGATCTCGGTCCGCATCGATCCTGACCGTGACTTGCCCCCCCGCGCGTCCGTATTTGAGCGCATTTTCGAGCCCGTTGCGCAGCACCAGATGCAGAGTGGCGGGGTCGGCGGCGATGTGGACGGGTGCACCCTCCTCCAGACCCAGGTCGATTCCTCTGGTCTCCGCCTGCGGCAGGTGCTCCGCGATGAGCTCGCGTGCGAGTGCGGCGACATCCACGACCGCCCGCGTTGGTGGTGCGCTCGACTGGAGTCTGGCCAGGCTGAGCAGTTGCTCGGTGAGCTTGCGCGCACGCTCGATCCCGGCCTGCAGGGGTAGCAGCCGCTCGCGCATGCTCTCCGGGGTATGCGCCCGGCTCAGGTTCTGCGCCTGCACCGAGAGGGCGGTGAGCGGACTTCGGATCTCATGGGCCGCGTCGGCGATGAAGCGCCGCTGCTGCTGGACCAGCTCCGCCACGCGCTCCAGGAGTCTGTTGATCGCCTGCACGAACGGACGGACCTCGTCCGGGACCTCCCTGTCTACCATGGGACTGGGGCGGTCGGCCGGTTGAGCATCCAGGTGTCTGGCCAGGTCGCCGATGGGCGCCAGCTCATTGCGCACGATTCGCAGAATCAGCCAGGCGATGACCGGCAGCAGGAGGAGCATCGGCACCAGAGTTTGGACGGCGCTGCCGAGCGCGATCTCCTTCCGGGTCTCGGTCGGCTGGGCGGCGATGATGGTGCGCCCGAGACGCTCCTCCTTGCGCACGAAGACCCGTAGCGGTCCCGAATGCGTCTCGAGCTGATGAAACCTCGGCGTCAGCTCCGCCGGCATCCAGGCGGGCCGCCGATCACCGGGCAGGCGAATGAGGGTGATACGGGAGTCGGGGTCGCTGAGGGCAGGCCTCGGCTCGGCCTGGCGCGCGGAATCGACCGGTGCGCTCCCGCCCCCAAACGCAGCGACCTGCCGCAGGAGATCATCCTGAAATTCCGCAGCCTCCCGATACACCATGACCACGACGGCCAGGGTGGCGATAATGGCGGCGAGCAGGATTGCACCGCCGAGCATCAGGGTCAGCCGGCGTTGAAGCGAGCGATTCACCGCGGGCGCTCCACCAGCCAACCGGCGCCGCGCACGTTCTTGATGACGTCGGCTCCGAGGTCGAGGCCCTGGATGCGATCTTCGATTGTGTCCATGGCCGTGATGACGAGGACAGGGATGCGGATTCCGTCCCGGCGAAGCCGTCGCAGGACCTCCAGCCCGTCGCGCTTGGGCAGCCCCAGATCGAGCAAAATGGAAACGGCGTCTCCGCCGGTCTCGCCCAAGGTGGTGGCCGCGATCTTGATGACCCAGAAGAGCAAGGTCACCTCGGGAACCTTGCTCAGGGCGGCTTCGTGGGAATTCTTCATGGCTCGGGTGCTCCTCTGTGATTCGCATGGCTGAGATACCGGGTGCGGGATCCTGGGCGGTGATCCGGTCCTGTGCCGTCTCGAGCCCCGGACCACTGCGGCCGGACGATCAGTCGTCCGCCTCCTCGGCTTCGCTCTCGCCCTCGTGTTCCTCGTCGTTTCCTCGAGCGACCTTGTCAGTCACGGCGCTGAGCACCTTTCCGTTCGTTGGATCGACCCGGACGTCCATGACCTCGCTGCCCTTGACGACTTCGACCTCGAAGACGCCACGCCCCTGATCGCGCTCGTACTCGGCGCTGGATGCCTTGCCGCCGACATGCTTCTCCGCGGCCGTAACGGCCTGAGTGAGGCTGATTCCAGCGTCGGCGATGCCGAGAGCGTCGTTTTGCGTGGTGCTTGCGGCCTGGGCGCCGCCCAAACCGGCGAGACACAGGGCCGTCAGTGCTGCAGTGGGATAGAGCTTGGCTTTCATGATCGTCGCTCCTCTTCGCGTCACGCGGATGTTCGCGTGGGGATGACGATAGCGATAGAGAATTAGCTGAGACTTAGTTTGACGTGCCGAGCTCAGCCGGTCGCGGCAAGTCATCGACTACAATGTCGCGGCGTTTCCGATGTCGAAGGACTTGGGCCCTTGAAAGTGGGGAGGTAACCAGGCCACGGGCCTGCACTCGAATTTCCAAGACGCCCTCTTGCCGCGTCGGGACGGACCGTAACCCAAACTTGTTGCCATGAGAGGACATCCCATGTTTATGTACAGATGGCGAGCGAGAACGATGCTTGCTTTTTTTGCGATGGTGAGCGTGCTGGGCACGACCACTGCGCTCGCTGCGGAGCAGTCGACCGGGCCTTCGGTGAAGGAGCAGCACGCACTGGACCTGCTCAAGGGCATGAGCGACAAGCTTGCCGCCGCCAAGTCCTTCACCTTTCACACACGCAGTACCGTAGAAGCCCCGGGGGGAACCGGCCAGCTTCTCAACTTTTTTGCCCGGTCCGAAGTCGCCGTGAAGCGCCCGGACAAGCTGCAGGCCAAGGTTCGCGGCGACTCGCCGCCCTTCGACCTCTACTTCGACGACGGCAGGATGACAGCCTACGAGCCAGTGCAAAAGCTCTACGCCACGACCAGCGCGCCGAAGACTATCGATGAGATGCTCCCCTTCGCGGCCGAGAAGGCTGGCATCCTCCTTCCATTCGCCGACGTCCTCTACAGCGATCCCTACGCGGTGCTGACCAAGGATCTGACGAGCGCCTTCTATGCCGGTTTTTCGACGATTCAGGGCGCCAGGTGCGAGCACCTTGCCTTTGCCGCACCCGGTATCCAGTGGCAGATCTGGATCAACGCCAAGACCTCGCTGCCCTGTCTGCTGATGGGAACGATCCTCGACGTGAGCGACGCGCCGCGGTTCGCGGTCGAGTTTTCAGATTGGCACCTGGGCCCGAAGCTTTCGACCACAGAGTTCACCCTGGCAAAACCGGCCGATGCCGATACGATGGACTTTCGTACCCTGACGCACGGGACCCCGGGAAAATGACACCGAGTATCGGAAGGAGAACACCTATGTCCAAGCGCTTTCTCATCCCCTTGTTGGCAGGGATCTCGATCCTTCCCTCGCAGGCCGGTGCCTGGATCGGCTATCACGGCGGGGGTTACGTGCATGGTCCGAGAGGTGGCACGGCGGCCTGGCACAGGGGAGGTTGGGGCTACGGCGGTGCCGTCTATCACGGCCCCGTCTATCATGGTGGCTGCTGGGGCTGCAACCAGGGAGCGGCGGCCGCCGCCGGTGTGGTCGGGCTGGCGGCCGGGGCGGCCATCGGATCCGCTGCGGCAGCGGCGAGCAGGCCCACCACCGTGATCGAGCAGCCCGTATACGTCACATCACCGGCAATCGGCAGCACCGTCGTGAGCCTGCCCGCCCACTGCACCAGCGCCACGGTGAACGGAGCCAGGTACTACAGCTGCGGTGGCACCTACTACAAGCCGCACTTCGGCTCCAGCAGCGTTTACTATACGGTGGTACCGAACCCCTTCTAGGGCTGTGTGACTGCGCCGGATGGCGGCGTTGAGAGAAACGCGTCGGAGGCGCTCCGCCTCCCCCTCTCCCTTCATGGGAGAGGGCCGGGGTGAGTGCAAGATCAGGGGCGAGGCGACCTTTCATCCACCGGCGTGGCTCGCCTCGACACATGATCGTTAGCACTCACCTACCCCGCCGGGCAAGGCCTGATCACGCACAGGCCGCTGGGCGGTCAACGCTTGTGCTCGACTCCAGCTTTGAAGTTGGCATAAACTCTGACCAAAAGGGCACCACTACAGCCCATTCGGAGACGCTCGGATGCAACTTCTCGGCCCTCGATCCCCTCTTGTCGGCTACCCCGACGCCGACCTCAACCGGCGCTCAACCCAGCCAAACCGATACAATCTCCTTTCTACCAGGTGCCCACATCTAGGTTCCCATATTTGGGTACCTAGATTTGGGTTCCTATATGTGGGAACCAGTAGCTATATTTGGGAACTTGTTCCTAAATATAGGAACTTTAGTGCGGCGGGTGCGTCGTCGATTGCATGTTGGGCTGTCGAAAAACTGAGACTTGGTAATCTGCGATGAGCAAGAACAAACTCGGACTTTTGAAAAGTGTCGGATTATGGGGCTCTATAGCCTCAATAATAGGGCTATTATTTATATTCATTCCCCCTAGGAACACTGTTCCTGTCTCTTTCTCTCAAAAACAGGAAGGTGTTGGTAATCAACAAGCAGGACGAGATATTTTAATAATCGAAGGCAAAAAGGAAGAAGCAACTTCATTACTTGAAATTACAAAAGTGCAATATAGAAGAGAAAGCCAAATGGAGTTTTTGTTAAGAAACTTAGGCAACACTGATTTAATTATTCACGAAATAAGAGTGTTTAACCTAATTCCCTCAGAGCATCGAATGTGTATATCGCCTATTCTAAAACCAACGGCACGATATGAATTCCACGTAGACCGCATCAAAGATGGCGAAAGCGAATCTGTCAGTGTGTCTCACTATATCCCTGCGCATTCAGCAGACAACATATTGATCGCTCTTAATTCTACTTGTACTCATAGATTGAGATTTGATTGACAACGTAGTAAACCACGCCCTGTGGGCGTGGTCACAGTTCAACGGCTTTGCCGGTTGAACGGCTCGTTTGGTACTCCTACGGCTTGTTGTACCCACAACATGACCGCAGGAGAAACCA
>Ga0210085_1000877_pt1 | contig 12288 bp, 11 predicted proteins | sample China_Galinas_PW_5_FD_184866 | JGI IMG/M metagenome (GOLD analysis project Ga0210085, IMG submission 184866) | Wetland microbial communities from San Francisco Bay, California, USA, that impact long-term carbon sequestration - China_Galinas_PWC_D1... | ecosystem: Environmental > Aquatic > Marine... | reverse complement strand
CTCCCTCCCGGACGCTCCCGGCAGACTCCCCGCTCCGGCCGCTCCCGGCAGACCCCTCCTACACCGCTTCCAGCTCTTCTTCCAGCCTCTGCCGCTCGGCCAGCTCCGCGTACAGCCCCGACCCCGCCAGCAGCTCCTCGTGGGTCCCGCGCTCCACGACCTCGCCCCCCTCGAGCACCAGGATCAGGTCCGCCCGCCGCACGGTCGAGATCCGGTGGGAGACGAGAAATACGGTCCGCCCGGCGAACACCGTGCCGAGATTCCGCAGGATCTCCTCCTCGGTGCTCGTATCCACCGCCGACAGGCTGTCGTCCAGGATCAGGATGCGCGGCTGCCGAAGCAGCGCTCGGGCCAGCGCCACCCGCTGCTTCTGGCCGCCCGAAAGCGTGATCCCCCGCTCTCCGACCAGCGTCTCCAGCCCCTTCGGGAACCCTTCGAGGTCCGCCCCGAGCCCGGCCATCGCCGCCGCCTCCTCGACCTCCTCCCGGCTCGCCTCCGGCCGGCCCAGGGCGATGTTCTCCCGCACCGTGGTCGAAAACAGGAAGCTCTCCTGGGGCACCATGCCGATCGCCCCGCGCAGCTCCGCCAGCGGCAGCCGCTCGACCGCGATGCCGTCGACGAACACCGTCTCCGGCGGCGGATCGACCAGCCGGGGGATGAACGACAGCAGCGTCGACTTGCCCGACCCGGTCCGCCCGACCAACGCCACAGTGGAGCCGGCCGACGCATCGAACCGGATCCCCCGGAGGATGGTCTCGGTCTCCGCGCCGTAGGCGAACGTCAGGTCTCGCACCGACACGTCGCCCCGGATCGCCGTGACCACGGCCGGCGTCTCAGGGTCCGCGATGTCCGGCTCGGTGTCCAGGATCGAGCGGATCCGGCCGAGCGACGCCGAGCCGCGCTGGATCAGGTTGATCACCCAGCCGATCGCGATCATCGGCCAGATGAGCTGGTTCAAGAACAGGTTGAAGGTGACGAACTCCCCCACCGTGATCGAGCCTCGCACCACCAGCACGCCGCCGTACCACAGCACCGCCACGAAGCCGAAGCCGACCAGCACCTGGAGCAGCGGCCGGAACGCCGAGTCCCACAGGATCAGCCGGCGATTGCGCTCCACGTGGCGCAGGTTGACCCGGTCGAAGCGCGCCTCCTCGCCCGCCTCCTGGGCGTAGGCGCGTACCACCCGCAAACCGGCCAGGTTCTCCTGTACCCGGGTCGAGAGCTGGGAGAAGTTCTCCTGGACGCTCTCGAAGAGCCGGTGGATGCGCTCGCCGAAGATCTTGGTCGCCAGCGCCACCAGCGGCATGGACGCCAGGGAGAGGAGGGTCAGCGGCAGGTGGATCTGGATCATCAGCACCAGCGCGCCGATCGCCGTGAAGATCGTGTTCGAGCTATACATGATGGCCGGGCCGCACATCATGCGGACCGCCTGCAGGTCGTTGGTCCCGCGCGCCATCAGGTCGCCGGTATAGCGGTCGGTGTAGAACCCCAGGGAGAGCCGTTCGAGGTGCTGGAAGTAGCGGTTGCGCAGGTCGAGCTCGATGTCCCGGCTCACGGTCACCAGGATCAGCCGCTGGAGAAAGGTGAAGATGCCGCGGACCAGGGCGACCCCGACCACCAGCGCGGCGTAGGTCACCAGGACCCGGACCGAGAGGTTGGCGTGCAGGGCGTCGACCGCGTAGCCGACCAGGAGCGGCGTCACCAGCCCCAGCGCCACCGCCAGCAGGATCGACACCACGCCGATCGCGACCCGGCCGCGGTGCTGCCGGAAGTAGGGCAGCAGGAAGCGAAAATGGCTCAAACCGACTGCCACCCTTCGAGCGTCGCGATCCGCCGGCGCAGGTCGTCGGTCACCGGCACCGTCCGATCCGTCGAGTAGTCGAAGCAGGCCTGGACCGACCGGGCCTCGGCGTAGAGGGTCTCGCCGTCGGTCGACTCGATCCGGTAGTCGAAGTCGAAGCTCTTGGTGCCGATGCGCGGGCAGCGGATGCGCACCTTGACCGCGCCGCCGAACGGGATCTGGCCGCGGAAGTCGCACTCCATCCGCGCCAGGATGAAGGCGACCTCCTCCAGGTGCTCGCCCAGGCCGAGCCGGATCCAGTAGGCGAGCCGGGCGCTCTCGAGATAGGTGTGGAAGACCGCGTTGTTGACGTGGCCCATGCCGTCGACGTCCCGGAACCGGACCGGGATCTCGATCTCCACCGGATATGCGCTCATCGTCCTGTCCCCGCTTCCATGGCCGAGGGTTCCGGGCCCCGGACCGCCGAGAGGATCCCCGTGCGCCCGTCCGGGTGGAGCGACTCGTCGGCCGGCCGGAGCGTCACCACCAGCCGAAGGATCGGCCGCCCCTCCTCCACGTACTTGGCCTCGTAATTCGTCCGCGGCCCGTCCGGCCACGGCCCGTCCAGCCGCTCGACCGTCACCGCCGGATGACGCTCCAGGATCTCCACCACCAGCTCACCGTATTCCAGGTGGTCGGTGCCGAAGAAGAGCGCCCCCCCGGGCCGAAGCGCGCCGAGCACCAGATCCACCGTCTCCGGGTCGAACAGCCGCCGCTTGTGGTGCCGCGCCTTCGGCCACGGGTCCGGGTGGTAGACGTGGACCGCCTCGGCGAACCGGCGCGGCAGAGCCGCCGACAGCGCGTAGAGCGCCTCGCCCCGGAGCGCCAGCACGTTCCCCAGGCGCTTGCGACGGGCCCGCTGGACCAGGATGCGGAAGTACTCCGCCGCCATCTCGATGCCGAGGAACCGCCGCTCGGGGTGCTCCTCCGCCCGGCGCAGCAGATAACGCCCCTTGCCGAACCCGATCTCCAACTCCCACGGGCTCTCGCCCTCCGCTCCGGCCGCAGGCGGCACCAGCCGGTCCAGCTCCACCGGCGCCCCGGTCTCGGCCAGAGTCCACTCGTCGTCCGAGCTACCGGAGGCGAAGAGCAAAGGTCGGGTCACACGGTCCTCGAGCAGGGTTGAGCGTAGGGTGGACGCGCCGCTGGGGGGATGCGGCGAGACCGGGCTGGGCAGTATATCGGACGGACACAGCGCCCCGTACCGGAGATCGGCGCGATAGGCTCACCCCACCATGCCCGAGCGACCGATCGACCGGACCCGCCCCCCGATGCCAGCCGGCCAGACGGCCGACCCCGACCGCCTCATGCGCACCTGCCCGATCTGCGGCAAAGAGCTCGCCGAGCGCAAGTGCAAGCTCTACTGCCCGGACCCGGTGTGCGGGTACTTCCTCTCCTGCGCGGATTACTTGTAGAGAGGCGCGAGAACGCACGGCGTGGAGGAGGTGTCCTGCGGCGCGGTGAGCCCACAGCGAAAAGACACTCCGGGCGGGTTCAGCCTGCCGTCCAGACGATCTTGGTGTTGCCGTCGCGGGTGCTGTGGCCGCCGCCGGTGCGCTGGAAGTCGGGGACGCCGAAGGGCACGTCGAACCGTGGGATCGGCCGCATGGTCTCGTCGCCCAGGGGGGCGGCGTAGGCCGTGGGGTCCGGCTGCCCGTCGTCGTCCGGCCCGACCGTTGTAGAGAGATCCTGGAGCCCCTCGTTCCACGACGGGACGACGAAGTCATCGTCCGCCGCCGGGTGGGTGAGGTGGAAGAACGGGAGATCCCCGAGGCCGGGCCAGTGCTCTACCGCGTGGCGGGCGCCCGCCCCGAAGGCGATCACCGCTTCGATGGGGTTGCCCTCCTTCAGCCGGTCGAGGAAGGCGTTGCGGTAGTCGAGCACCGGCGCCTCCAGCGAGATCGCCCGGAGCTCCGCGTCGACCTGGCCGAAGACGCTGAACAGGAAGGTGTTGAGCATCGCGTAGGAGCGAACGATGCCGAGCTTGGCGAGGAACCCCTGTACCCGCTGGCCCGAGCGGCCGATGAAGATGCGGTGCGCGAGGATCTCGTTGGTGGACGGGTCCTGCCCGACGACGATCACCCGGGCGGTGCCGTCGAGCCGACCGCGGTAGTAGACCGGCCCGAAGTCCAGGCGGAACCGGCCCGCGGGGTGATTCCGGTAGTGGTCCAGCGGCGCCCGGGCGAAGAACGCCTCCCAGGCCGGCGGCGGACCGGGATCGAACGCCGGCGTGCCGGCGGCCGCCCGGATCGCGCGCGCCCCCTCGTGAAACGGGTCGTCCGCCAGATCACCCACGGTTTCGATGCCGAACGCGGCCTTCAGGTGCTGGGCATCCCCGGCGGAGAGGCCGAGGAGCGCATCCGTCGGCGCCTGCAGCAGGTCGGAAGCGGTCTTGCCACGATACGCCGCGTCGACCAGATCATCGAAGGAATGGCTCATCGGGTCCTCCTCGGAACGTCGTCTCAGGTCTCATCCAGGGTTTCTTCGTGGAATGAGGCGGCGCTGGCGCAGAATCTGCCCCTGGTATCCGAGCACCGCCGCCTCGGCCCAGGTCGGCGGCAGCTCCACCGTCAACAGGTCCCCGTTCGCCGCCAGGGAGGGGCCGGTGGGCCGATCGTCGGCGAAGACGTCGATCCGGTCGAGCCCCGAGGGCACGACCTCGATTCGGGCCTCGCCGACCCGCTCGACCGAGAGGTCGGTGAAGGGCTCGGAGGCGAGCAGGGCGCCGCATAGGCTCAAGAGGTCCCGGTTGCCGAACATGAGATCGTCGCGGGAGAGGCCGCGACGAATCTGTCCGGGGACTCCCACGTCCTCGATCAGGGTGCCCGCGGCGTCGCCGCTGCGCACGGCGCGCCGGACGGCGAGGGTGAACCCGATGCCCTCCGGAAGACTCTCGAGGGCGTGCTGGGTGCCTGCCAGGGCCCGCTGCACGTCCACCGGCGTCCAGACGTTGGCACCCCCCGCCCCGGTGGCCTTGCCGACGGAGATCAGCTGGCCGACCTGGTTGTCGACGAACCCGGCGGCGAAGAGATCGCCGGCGGAATAGGTGTTGGCGTCCACCACGCACACCACCGGACCGCCGTAGCACTGGCCCAGGTTGTTGCACAGCGAGAAAGGGGTCAGAGGCACCTCCCGGGAGTATGGCTCGCCGTTCTCGACCGCTTCCCGCAGGCTGCGGCGCCACGAGCCCAGGGACGTCACGTTCTGGGGTGCGTCCGCCATCTCCCGGGTGAGGTCGGTGGCCAGGAAGGAGAAGCGCGTGGGGACGATCTCCCGCGGCGTGAAGAGCTGCAGCAACCGTTCGGCGGCCCAGATGAGACCGCCGGGGTTGGCCCGGGCGTCGACGATCAGGCCGCGCCGGGGCAACAGCTTCAGCAGCTCCTGCACCTCCGTGAGGAAACCGTCGGCGTCGAGCAGGTCGAAGCTCCACAGACGGAGATAGCCGAACGTTCCGGAGGCGGTCTCGACCTGCTTGGCGGCCACGTTGTCCTGAAACCGCCCGGTGGTCCAGTGGTCGGCCGACGGCGCTTCCCTCCCGGCGAGGGCCGAGGGCCCCCCGTGTTCGTGCTCGTACCAGACTTCGGGCGCGAAGAGGAGCTTCTTGGCCCGCCGCGCCGACTCCGCCGCGGGATCGACCGCCAGCGCGCAGTGCGCCGCGCCCGGGGCCGGCGCCTCCTCCCGCTCCTTCGTGCGGGCGATGTCGACCACGCGCCAGTCGATCCGGATCTCCTGCTCTCTCCCATCCGGCTCCGGCGTCTTGAAGCCGACGTAGACCCAGTGCTCGTCCGGCGGCAGACCGTAGCCGAGGGGCCGAAAGGTGAGGGACTCGCAGGCTCGGGCCAGGCGCGCGTCGGGCCGCCCCCCGGTCTCCCGGTCGGCGTAGCGCTCGAGGGCGCGCTCGATGGGGACGCCGTTCCACCAGAGCACCTCCACGCCCTTGCCGAAGTGGGTGCCCTCGAACACCGGGTCGCCCTCCGCCACATTGGAAACCAGGCACCCCGGCCCCGCGGTCGACTCGAACAGCTCGACCATGAACGGCAGCACCGCGACCTTGCTCCGCCAGTCGGCCGGCCCCAGGTAGCGGGTGTGGGCGTCCCGGAGCTCGGTCAGGATCCTCGCCAGCTCGCCGTGGAACGCCTGCCGGGACAAGGTCGGGGACCGCTGGCGCAGCAACCGCAGCTGCTGGACCGGATCCCTGCCGTACATGGAGCGCTTCAGCGGCAGGTGAACGTAGAGCCCCTCCATCAGCGCGAGGAAGGTGTCCACCAACCTCTCCCGCGCGGCGCCGCCCAGAGGCTCCTCGGCCGCCGCCAGCTCGCGCGCATAGAACTCCGCCAGGCTCTCGCCCCGCTGGGCGGCTCGGATCGCCTCTCGCTCGGCGGCTTCTCGGCTGGTTGGCGGCTCGGACACGGGGCCTCCTAGGAGCTCTCCGCTTCGACCTCAGGTGAAGAAGCGGTCCAGATCGTCCAGCACTCCCTGGTGGAACGGGTTGCGCTTCACCTCCGCCCGCCACGGCAGATCGTGGCGCAGGGACAACGGCTGGGGGACCACGACGGAGGACGGGTCGGGAGGGGGTCCGGCCTGGACGCCGCCGGGCCCGGGCATGTCGAGCTCCAGGATCAAGGGGGCCTCGGCGGAGGCCACCGTGGCGGCATCCATGGAGGCGACGGCGCGGAGGGCTCTCAACCCGGTGGCCATGGCGCCCGCCGGGTCCCTCCGAACCGCGTCGATGCGGTCGAGGGCTCGAGACCAGAACCACTGCCGGGTGGGGTCGTCCGGATCGACGAGAGGGATCCGACGGTGGTGGCCGCCCCCCAGGTGGACGGAAGTGGTCGCGGAGACCCCGGCGGCGTCCATCAGATCCTTGGTGCCGAAGCGGGCCTGCCCGCCGACGATCACCAGCAGCACGTCCTCCTCGCGGGCGAGCACCAGGTTCTCCCACGGATCGGCGTCCCGCGCGGCGGCGATCACCGCGACGTCGCCGAGGGCGTCCGGCACCAGGCGCCCCGCCTGGGCGGGCCAGCAGCGGGCGAGGGTGTCTCCGGGGTTGGCGGTGACCATCTCCGCCAGGTCGAAGGCGGTCAGGCCGAGGCCGGCGTGCTCGGACCACAGCCGCGCCACCTTGATCTCGCCGAGCAGGTTCTTGGTGCCGGAGGGTCCCCAGTCGCTGCCCAGACAGACCGTCACCCCCGCCGCCCGGGCCGCGGCGACGTCGGCAGTCTGCAGCCCGTAGAGCCAGAGGTTGGAGAACGGCGACCACACCAGGCTACCCGGACCCTCGTCTCCTGCCAGCCGCGCGCGCTCTGCCCAGCGGCGGAACGCGCTCCCCTCCACCGCGTTGAGGTGGATCGCGATCAGCTTCTCGCGCAGGCAGTTGGTATCCGCGACGTCCTCGAGCTCCCGGGCCACGAGGCTGCCGAGTTGGCCTTCCGCACAGTGGTAGAGGAAACCGCTGGACCCGCTGTCGAGCGCTTCGGCACGCTCCCGCAGCCCATCCTTGTCGAGGGTCAGGGCGGAGGTGCGGATGAGGTTCCTGTCGCCGGTCCCCAGGTCCTCGTCGTCGACCGACCGCACCAGGGCGTTGACCGGGTTGCGGTTGCGGCTCGGCCAGCCCTGGATGGCGGTGGTCCCCCCGGCCAGTGCCCGGACCTGGACGTAGACCAGGAGAGCCTCCGGGGCACCGGAGGCGATCAAATACGCCGGCCACGACACGCGCGGCCGGTAGGAGGGCTCATCGGGCCACCGGTCATGGTGGAGGTACGGCGTCTCCTGGGTCTCCTCCCGCCAAAGGGGTAGCGTGTTGTACCCGATATGGGAGTGGAGGTCGATCAGCCCCGGGTAGACGAACGCCGAGCCGACGTCGACCTCCGGGGCGGTGGAAAAGCCGCCCGGCGGCGACTCTCCCTGGGCTCGGACCGCGGCGACGCGGCCCTCGTCCGACAGGAATACCTTTCCTGTGAATGCTGCGGGGGGATCCTGCGGGTCGAGCGGGGCGACCCGTCCGGAGACGATGAGCGCCATGACCTCCTCCCCGGGGAACGAGCTCGGGACTTCGGCGCCGCTGGCGGCACCTGTCAAGTCTCAATATTTACTTGACTATATGAGAGCTCAACTGGCACGTCAAGCGCGCCGGCCGTGAGCCGGGTGACCGGGATGCCGGATTGCTCCCGGCGGACTCTTCGCCGCGACCTACGGTTACTTTCCCGGGTTCCAGATCGCCACGTCCTCGAGCGGCTTGCGCTCCAAGTCCGGCACCTCGCACCCCTCCGCCGGATACCCCACGGGGAAGAGGATGAACGGCTTCTCGTTCTCCGGCCGACCGAGGATCTCGTTCAGGAACTTCATCGGGCTGGGCGTGTGGGTCAGCGTCGCCAGCCCCATGCGGTGGAGCGACGCGATGAACAGCCCGCAGGCCAGCCCGACGCTCTCCTTGACGTAATAGTTCTTCCGCTTCGAGCCGTCCGCCTCCACCCCGTAGAGCTCCGCGAACACCACCACGATCCACGGCACGGTCTCGAGGAACGGCTTGCGCCAGTCGGTCCCCAGCGGCGCCAGCGCCTCCAGCCACTCCGGCGGCATCCGCCCCTCTTCGTAGCTGGTGTACTCCTCCTCCTCGGCGGCGACCCGGATCGCCCGCTTGGTCTCCGGGTCGTCGATCGCCACGAAGCGCCACGGCTGGCGATGGGCCCCGGACGGGGCGGTCGAGGCGGTCCGGATGGCCAGCTCGATCGCCTCCCGGGGCACCGGATCCGGCGCGAAGTGGCGCACGCTCCGGCGCCGGTCCATCGCCCGGTAGAAACGCCGGGCGCGCTCCAGGGTCTCCTCGGTCGAAACGCGCTCGAAGTCGAGGAGAACGGGCCGGTAGCTCACGGATCCTCCCGCGCCATCTCGCCGCTCTCTCCTCGCCGGGTCAACTCGTCGTCGATCGTCTCGGCGAGGCTTTCGTAGGTGACGGTGCCGATGATCATCCGGCCGTCGATGTAGAGCGCCGGCGTGCCGGAAACCCCGGCGATCGTCCCCTCGCGCACGTCCTGGCGCACCGCCTCCGCCTGCTCGCCCGAGGTGACGCAGGTGAAGAACGCCCCGGGCTCGAGGCCGACCGCCTCCGCCTTGGCCTGGAGGTCCTCGGTCTCGAGCGCCTTCTGGTCGGCGAACACGGCGTCGTGGAACGGCCAGAACTTGCCCTGGGCGTGGGCGCACAGCGACGCCTCCGCCGCCTGGCGCGCATGGGGATGGATGGCGAGCGGGAACTGCTTGAACACGACCCGCACCTTGTCGCCGTAGTGCTCCCGCACCTTCTGGAGGATCGGCTCCAGTCGGGCGCAGGAGGGGCATTCGAAGTCGGAAAACTCGACGAGGGTCACCGGCGCGTCGGACGCGCCGCGGGCCGGCTCGCCCCCGGTGTCGATCGCGACCCGGAACGGCTCGAGCTCGTAGGTGACGTGGTACTTGTCCTCGAGCGCCTCCATGAAGTCCTCGTACGCCCGGCTCAGCCGCTGCTGCTCGAGAAACCCCTGGATCTGGGAGGAGACCTGCTCGAACGAGCGGTCCGGGATCTGGCTCTTGTTCTCGTCGAAGAACGCGCGGGCCTCCTCCTCGGTGACCTGCGCCACCTTGCCCTGGACCTCCTGGGCGAGGAGCTGGTCCCGGCTCAGCCCGCGCGCCTCGGCCTCGGTCTTCATCAGCCGGTCGCGCACCAGGTTACGCGTCGTGTCCTCGAGCACCTGGTGCCCCTGGCGCCGGGACTCCGTCTGGCACTTGAGCAGCTCGACCCGGACCCGCTCCAGGCCGTCGGACGCCGCCGCCTCGACCTCGGCACGGGTGACCGACTGCTCGCCGATGTGGGCGAGGACCTCGGGAGTGGACGCCGCCTCGGCCAGCGCCGGGACAGCCAGGGTCAGGATCGAGGCCAGGGTCAGGGTCAGGGTCAGGGCCAGGGTCAGGGTCAGGGCGAGGACCGGGACCAGGGGCGGCACCGGGCGGTCCGACCGGACCGGTCTGCGTCGTGGCGTCATGGGCAAAGCTCCTGCATCAGGATCGGTCGATCGAGGGCGAACGAATCGCCCGATGGCGACCTGGTCATTGCTTCAGGAATGCCAGTCTACCGTCGCCCCCGCCCTGGTCGGGGCCGGGTTCGGGGCCGGGACCGGTGCCCGGCCGCCGCGACCTCCGCCACCTGCTCCGGCGGGGCGAGCGGAGCCAGGTGGCGGGACAGCACGCCGTCCAGGATGCGGCCGGCCTGGATGCCCCTGAGACGCAGCGCCGGCGCGCGGAGCAGCTCCTCCGCCGCGGCGAGGACCGCGCGAGAGAGCGCCGTGCCCGGAGCGCCCCGGTCGTCGGGAACGCGCTCCCGCGCCACCACCAGGGCGCGCGCCGCCACCGCCCAGGGGCGCCCGGCGCGGGGGTCGGACCAATCGCCAGCCCCTTCGATGGCCCGGGAGGCGGCGAGGATCCAGGCCGGCGACGCGCTCGCCGCCCATCCTTCGAGACACCGGGCGATCTGCCCGGCCAGCGCGTCGACCTCGTCCTCGGGCAGGCTCGCCGCCGGTCCCAGGTAGACCGACAGGGCCCGGCTCCGCAGGGTCGGCAGCAGGTCGAGCCGGGACGGGGCGAGCAGCAGGAAGTGACGTGGCGCTGACGTGTGCGGCTCTTCCAAGGTTTTGAGCAGCGCGTTGGCCGCCTCGCCGGTCAGGGTCTCCGCGTTGGTGACGATGAACACCTGGCCGCGCGCCTCGAACGGCGACACCTGGGCGGTGCGCAAGAAGGCCTTGGTCGCGTCCACCGAGGTCGAGGTCTTGAGGTCGCGCTCGAGGATCTGGACGTCCGGGTGGAACGCGCCGTCCGCAGCGTGCGCGGCGTCGGGCCCATCGGGTAGGGGGATGCGGTGGCAGTGGGCGCAGGCGCCGCAGGGACGCTCGTCCGCCGGCGCCGCGCACAACAGGGTCCGGGCGAGGTCCAGGGCGAGGCGGCGGCGCGCCTCCTCGGTCGCTCCGTGGAGGATCACCCCCGGATAGAGGTCCCCTCGGCGGGCCAGCTCCAGGGCACCCTCGGCGTTCATCCGCCGGTCTCCTCGGCGCCTGCCGCCGCGTCGCCGGGCCGGCCCGGCTGACCCGGCTGACCGGGCAGATCCAGCAGATCGGCCAGCGCCGCGCGCACCTGGCGGGCGGTCTCGGCACGAGTGCCGGACGAGTCGACCACCCGGAAACGCTCCGGCTCGGAGCGAGCGAGCTCCAGGAAGCCGTCGCGCGCCCGCCCGTAGAAGGCCAGGGTCTCGTCGTCCAGCCGCCGCTCGTGAGGCTCGGTCGAGCGACCGGGGCAGGCGCCGCGGCTCCGGGCGACCGCCGGCGGCAGGTCGAAGAGGAGCGTCCGGTCCGGCACCCGGCCGCCGGTCGCCACCTGGTCGATCCGGTCGATCAACTCCCGCGGCACTCCCCGGCCGGTGCCCTGGTAGGCGCGGGTCGAGTCGGTGAAGCGGTCGCAGAGCACGTGCTTGCCGGCGGCGAGCGCCGGCTCGATCACCTCGATCAGGTGCTGGCGCCGGCTGGCGAAGACCAGCAGCAGCTCGACCGTGCCGTCGACCTCACCCCAGCGGGGATCGAGGAACACCCGGCGCACCGCCTCGCCGAGGGGGGTGCCGCCCGGCTCATGAGTCACCAGGCAGCGCTGCCCGCTCGCCTCGAGCTCCTCGGCGAGGCGGCGCAGGTGGGTGGTCTTGCCGCTGCCGTCGAGGCCCTCGAAGGTGATGAACAGGGGGCGAGCCATGGGAAGGTGAAGTTAGCACGCCGCCTGGCCCCGAGTCGGCTCAAGGACGGCCGCCAGGCCGGAGCCTCACCCCGCCTCGCCGAAGACCTCGTGCTCGAGCGCGGTCTTGCGCTCCGGCGCGATCTCGAACGCCGCCGCCAGCCGCTCGAGCCAGTCCCGCTCGGTCGCGGTCGCCTCGCCATCGGCCATCAACACCGCTGCGGCGAGGCGGTAGAGGGTCTCGTGAGCCTCCGGCGTCGTCGCCAGGGCGGCCAGCTCGTCCGGCGTCGGCGGCAGCACCAGGTCCTGGTGAATGCGGCGGACCGCCTCCTCCGGCAGATCCGCGTCATCGATCCGCCCGAGCACCATCGAGCGCTCCTCGCCGCTCAGCTCGCCGTCGGCCAGCGCCGCCGCCACCATCGTGCGCACCGCCGGCAACACCGCCTCCGCCGGCAGCACGTCGATGTCCAGGTCGTCCTCCTCCGGAGGAGCGGCCGGCGGAGCGGCTGGCGGAGCCGAGGGCGGGGGCGGGGGCGGAACCACGGCAGCCCGCTCCGGCTCCGCGACCGCCGGGGGCGGAGGTGGGGGCACGCCGGGAGCCCCGGGTGCGGCCGGGGGCGGTGCGCCGCCGCCGGAGCGCGGCGGCACCTGCGTCCGCGACCGACCGCCCGGCGCCGACCCGGCCGCGGCCGTCGACGCCGGCCCCG
>Ga0210085_1000876_pt1 | contig 12289 bp, 10 predicted proteins | sample China_Galinas_PW_5_FD_184866 | JGI IMG/M metagenome (GOLD analysis project Ga0210085, IMG submission 184866) | Wetland microbial communities from San Francisco Bay, California, USA, that impact long-term carbon sequestration - China_Galinas_PWC_D1... | ecosystem: Environmental > Aquatic > Marine... | reverse complement strand
TCGCTGGTCGTGGTCGCCACCGCGATCGTGCTCCAGTGCCACACCCTGGTCGTCCGCGAGCCCGGCGCCGCCAAGAACGACCTGATGGCCGCCGCCCTCCTGCTCGCCGCGATCGCGATCCTCGTCACCGCCTGGAACTCCCGTCGCCGCTACCCCTCCTCCGGTGTGGCAGAGGTTGGTAGCGCCATCCGCAACCAACCTCTGCCACGCTCGTCGGGGCCTGGGTGGCCGCTGGCGGCGGCGGGGCTGGCGGTCGGTTTGGCGGCGGGGACGAAGGTGACGGTGCTGGCGCTGGCGGCGGCGCTGAGCGTGGCGGCGATCGCGCTCAGCCCGGCGGGGCGGCGCTGGGCGGCGGCGGCGTGGTGGTTCGTGCCGGCCCTGCTCGGCGGCGGGTACTGGTACCTGCGCAACCTCGTCGTCGCCGGCAACCCGATCCCGGAGATCGAGCGGCTGGGGCCGATCTCCCTGCCACATCCCGAGCATCTGCAGAGCGGCCGCCCGGACTTCACCGTCTTCCACTACGCGACCGACACCGGCGTCTGGAGCGAGTACTTCGGGCCGGGGCTGCACAACGCCTTCGGCGCCCTCTGGCCGCTCGTCGTCGGCGGCGCGGCGCTGGCGGCCGTGCTCGCGCTGTGGAGGGGCCGCGACCGGGTCGTGCGCTGGAGCGGCGGCGTCGCCCTGTTCGGCATGGTCGCCTACCTGTTCACGCCGCTCAGCGCCGCCGGCGCCGAGGGGGAGCCGGTCGCCTTCGGGATCAACCTGCGCTTTCTCGTCCCGGCCCTGCTGACCGGGATCGCGCTGGCGCCGCTGCCCCGCTTCTTCGACCGCGAGCGGCGGCGCTGGTGGCTGCTCGGCGCCCTCCTGGCCGTGCTCGTCGTCACCGACCGCACCGACCTGGTCGCCCGCGACCCGGCCCGCGGCTTCGCGCTGCTGCTGATCGTGCTGCTGGTGCTGATCCCGGCCGCCCTCCTGCTCGCCCGCGCCCGCGGCGTCGGCGACGCCGTCCTCGCCGGGGGCTGCGCCGCCCTCGCCCTCGCCGTCGTCGCGATCGGCTACCCGGTCCAGCGCGACTACCTGGAGGCCCGCTTCGCCAACGACGGGCCGCGCAGCGAATGGATCCCCGGCATGGACCTCGGTTCCGCGTACCGGTGGGCGCGGGAGGTCGAGGGCGCCCGGATCGGCCTGGCCGGCACCAGCGCCGGTTTCGCCGGCTACGGCTTCTACGGCACCGACCTCTCCAACCGGGTGATCTACCTGGGCGAGGAGGGACCCCACGGAGCCTTCAACGCGATCCCCACCTGCCGGGCCTTCCGCGCCGCGGTCGACGAGGCCGACCTCGACTACCTGGTCACGGCGCCCTTCCTCAACTTCCTCAGCCCCAGCCACCCGATCGCCTCTCCCGAGGCGCGCTGGCTGCGGGGCGAGAGCGCGGTGCGCCCGCTGCTGCGGGAAGGCGAGGTCACGGTCTGGAGGGTCGACGGGGAGCTCGACCCGGCCGGCTGCGGCCCCGCCAACGCGCCGCTGCGCGAAGTGCCGAACACGCCGGGCGCCTGAGCGCCGGCGGGGCCGGCTCGAGGCGGCGGGTAACCTCGCCTCCGTGAGCTACCCGATCGAGAACGCGATCTTCCAGTGGGAGGACGGCTGGCGCCAGCTGGACTCGATCGCCGACCCGCGCGCCCGCCGTCTCGCCGAGCGCGTGGTCGACGCGATCCGCGACGAGCTGCGGCGGCGGGTCGGGCCGACCTTCAGCAGCGCCGAGCTGGCCGAGATCTACGGACGCGGCACCGACTGGTGCCAGCAGGTCGCGTTAGACGTCGCCCCCGCCGTCGACGACCCCCAGTCCCTCGCCGACGCGGCCTTCTGGCTGTACTTGCGCGGTGCCGTGGATTTCGCCGGCGGACGCCAGTTGCCCGTCTGACCGCGACGAGCCCGCCCGACCAAGCAGTTCAAGGACGCAGGAGGCGAAGCGTGCTCCGCACGTGAGCCGACGAGGACGCAGAAATGCGCCGGTCAGGCGGGCTCGTCGCCGGCTCTACGGATGACGATCTGGTCGGCCTCGATGCGGACGGTGACGTCGCGCTTGCCGGCCCAGTGTTCCTTGTAGACGTTGTCGTCCTTGACCGAGGCGTCGAGCCAGAGGCCGTAGCCGTCGGTTTCGCCGTGGTCGAAGGTCGCCTCCAGCTCCTTGCGCCGGCCGCGCCCGCCGCGGCGGCCGCGACGGCGACGGCGACGGCGACCCGAGCCACCTCCAGCGGAGCCGCCTTCGCCCCCTTCGCCTTCTTCGCTGCCGTCCTCATCGTCCTCTTCGGACTCGGATTCGGATTCGGACTCGGGCTCCTCGGCCTCCTCCTGTTCGGCGGCGGCTTCGATCTCGGCTTCGATCTCGTCGCGGAGGTCGACTTCGCTGGCGCCCGCGCTCTCGTCGTCGGGCGAGAGCTCGTACTGCTTGCGGAACTCGCGCAGCTCGGTGGTCGAGACCTCCAGCTGGTGGGCGATCCAGGCGTCGGTGCGGCCCTGGTGGACCCAGGCGCGGATCTGGTTCAGTTGTGGCTTCAGTGAGCGTCGGGGCATCGGCGCGCGAGTCTATTCAAGGTCGGCACTTGGGCGCGGAGCGCTAGGCCATCAGGAAGGCGAGCGCCTCGAACATCGCCACCACGACGACGACCACGGTCACCGTCAGGGCGACCGCCAGGACGCTGAAGCGGACTTTGCCCTGCTGCTCGGCGTGGGTGATGCGGCGCGCCCGCGAGCGGTTCGCGGCGCGGCGGCGCAGCTGCTCGCGCCGCCGGCGCTCAAGTGAAGTCTCCTGCTCGAAGGCGGTCTCGAACTGGGAGATGCTCTGTCGCATTTTCATAGCAGTGCCCCCGTGGGGCAGGGCGGCACCGTAGCAAAGGATCTTGCAGGCCTCACGTTTCGCTCACATTCAGCACATGCCCCAGAGGCCGCGCCCGGCCTGCGCCGCGGCATCCTCCAGGCGCCGGAACCGTTCCGCGAAGCGGTCGTTGGGCGGGATCGTCAGCGTCCGGGCGAGCCCGCGGCGGAGCAGCGTCGCGTTGACCATCCGCTCACCGAGGAAGACGTAGGCGAGCAGGCGGCCGTAGACGTCGCGGCGCTCCTCGCCGAAGACGAGCCGCACGGTCCGCCCCTCCAGCAGCCCGTGGGCGAAGCGCGAGGCCTGTGGCCCGAAGCACTGCACGGGAGTCCCCGGCTTCACCGTCTCCGGCGTGTCGACGCCGATCAGGCGCACGTCCTCGACCTCGCCCCCGATCCGCGCCTCGAAGGTGTCGCCGTCGACCACCCGCGCCACCGGCGCCCGCACCTCCGCCGGCTCCCCGCCGCCCGGGTCGATCTCCCAGGGCCGCAGCAGCAGCGCCGCCACCAGGACGACGAGGACGATGCTGCCGAGGGACTTGCGCTCCATCAACGAGAAAGCCCGGGGGGAGACGATCTCTCCCCCCGGGCCGAAATCCGATGACCCGGTTTGCGCGCGCTAAGGCGTGCGCCTGACCGAAGCGAGCAGCGTCTCCTTGATCTGGCCGATGATCGCGTTGGCCTCGCTCCACTCGCGCTGCCAGACGTTGCGGCCGAAGATCACGCCGGAGCCGCCCGCCTCCATGATCTCGCGGGTGTGTTCCAGGACCGTCGCGTCGTCGGTCTTGGAGCCGCCCGAGAGGACGACCAGGGCCCGCCCGGCCGATTCGACGCAGTGGCTGATCGCCTCCTGCTGGCTGACCTCCAGCTCGTTGTACGGAGCGGGGGCGTCCTTGTCCTTGGCGGGGTCGATCTTCGGCATGTTGAGCTTGACGATGTCGGCGCCCATCTCCATCGCCATCCGGGCCGCGTAGTCGATCGCGTAGAAGGAGTTCTGGCCGCCCTTGGACTCGACCGCTTCGCCGCGCGGGTAGGACCAGATCACCAGCGGCATCCCGTAGCGGTCGCATTCGGCGCGCACCTCGTGCAGCTGGGCGAGGTCCTCGTCCTGGCGCGGCGAGCCGACGTAGAGCGTGTACCCGATCGCGTCGGCGCCGAGGCGGACGCCGTCCTCGACGCTGGCGTTGCAGGTCGAGAACGCCTGGGCGGAGGACGGGATGTCGGTCTTGCCGTTGACCTTGAGGATCAGCGGCACGCGGCCGGCGTAGTCGGGGTAGTACTTCTCGGCCATCCCGATCTGGCAGGCGAGGGCCGAGTAGCCGGCCTCGGCGGCGAGCCGGAACTGGTAGTCGGGGTCCTTGGACGCCGGGTTGGGGAAGAAGTCGCGGGGGCCGTGCTCGATCCCCTGGTCGATCGGCAGCAGCATCAGCGTTCCGTTGCCGGGACCGAACTCGAACAGAAGGCGATGAAGTCGCGCGCGTTTGCCGGGGGGCAGGGTCGCAAGCAGCGATTTCTGCTCGGTCAGACTCTTCAGCTCCACGTGAATTCCTCCTCGAAGACGGGTGTCCCGGCAGTATGCCACCGGAATGCTCGGCAGGGTCCAGTACTCGGGGGGTATTCTCGATGCATGAGCGAGACTGAGCTCAGCGTCATCTGCAAGAACTGCGGCTCCGAGGTCAGTCCCTACGTAACCGAGTGCCCGTACTGCGGCGCCCGGCTGCGCAAGCGGGCGCCGAAGCTGGAGCGTCGCGGCGACGCGCTGGAGGCGCGCCCGAAGCGGCGCCGCCGGCTGCGCCTGCTGCCGCGCCGCCGGCCGCGCGCCGACCGCCTTCGCGCCGACCGCCCCTACGCGACGATCGCGGCGATCCTCGCCCCGGCGATCCTGCTCCTGGTCCAGAAGGCGAGCGGCGAGCAGCTGGCGACCTTCGGCGGCCTGGTGATCCCGCTCGAGGGCGAGTGGTGGCGCTACCTGACCGCGCCCTACGCCTACGTCGACGTCGGCTACCTGTTCGTGGTCGCGATCGGGCTGGCGATCTTCGCGACCGGGATCGAGCGGCGGCTGGGAAGCGGGCCGACCGCGCTGCTGCTGATCGCCTGCGGCTCGCTGGGGATGCTGGCCGCGGGCGCCGTGGCCAGCGCCCAGGGGGACTTCGACGTGATCGCCGGCGGCAACGGGATGGCGCTCGGCCTGGTTCGCGATCCGCCGCTCCGAGGCGCACGGGGCGATCGACGAGGAGTACGACCTGGTCGGGGTCGCGGTCGCCGCCGCGGTGCTGCTGGCCCTGCCCCTGTTCGTCCCCAGCGCCGACGTCTTCGCCGGGCTCGCCGGCGGCGCGGTCGGGGCGCTTGCCGGGCTCGCCGCCACCGTCGTGCGGCCGCACCACTAACGCGCCGAGCTAGGCTGCCCCGGTGCCAGGCGATACTGAGTTGGAGGCGGCGATCGAGCGGCTGCTCGAGCCCGAGCGGTTCGCCGAGGCCGAGCGCGTCGTCGCGCGCGCGGCGCCGCAGCTGCAGAAGGTGCTCGCCGCCGCCCTGGCCGAGGGCGGTTGGTTCGGCGAGCAGCACGAGAACGAGGCCCTCAGGGCCGCCACCGCGCCCGACCCCGACGAGCGGATCGCCGCGGTCCGCACCCTGCTCGCCGAGGAGGCGCGGATCGGGATGATGGTCGGCGTCGCCGTCGGCTGGGCGCTGAAGGAAGAGTTGAGCGAACCGAGCGACCGAAAGGGAGAGAGCTGAAGATGGAGATCAAGTTCCACGGGCATGCCTGCTTCGAGCTGAGCGACGGGGGGACGACGCTGGTCACCGACCCGTTCCTGAAGCCGCACAACCCGGCCGCGGTCCACAGCGCCGAGGAAGTGGAGGCGACGCACGTCGCGATCACCCACGGCCACGCCGACCACGTCGCCGACGCGGCCGGCCTGGCGATGCGCACCGGCGCCCACTGCGTGGCGATGGTCGAGATCGCGAACTGGCTGCAGGGCATCGGCGTCGAGAACGTCAGCGACCCCAACCTCGGCGGCACCGTGCGCTTCGACTGGGGCTGGATCAAGCTCGTCCCGGCCTGGCACACCAACACCCTGCCGGGCTCCGAAGAGGCTCCGTTCAGCGCCGAGCACGGCACCCCGATCGGCGTCCCCGCCGGGCTGGTGATCAACATCGGCGGCACCACCGTCTACCAGACCGGCGACACCTGCCTGTTCAGCGACATGCGGCTGGTCGCCGAGCGCACTCCCGTCGACGTCGCGATCATGCCGATCGGCGGCCACTACACGATGGACCGCCACGACGCCGTGGTCGCCGCCGAGCTGATCGGGGCGAAGACGGTGATCCCGATGCACTACGACACCTTCCCGCCGATCGAGACCGACTCGGCGGCCTTCAAGGCCGACGTCGAGTCGCAGACCGGTTCAGAGGTCGTGCTGCTGAAGCCGGGCGAGGCGCACAGCGTCTAATCGGAGCCGGCGCCCGCCGCGTCCGGCTCGGCCGCGGCGGCTTCTCCGGCGGGCGGCTCCTCGGCGGCTTCTTCGCCGGCCGGGGCCGGATCGCCGGCCGGGGCTTCCGCGGCCGGCGGCGTTTCTTCGGCCGGCGGGGCCGTCTCTTCGGCCGGCGGAGTGGTTTCTTCGGCCGGCGGGGTCCCTTCCTCGGCCGGCGGCGTCTCTTCGGCCGGCGGTGCGACCGGGATCGTCACCGGCGGCACCGTCGGCAGCGGCGGCGGGGAGTCGGGCGAGCCGGTGCCGGGCGGCGGCTCCTCTTCGCCGCCGACCGTGACCACCACGGTGCCCCCTTTGCCGTGAGCGCCGGCGGCTTCGCCTTCCGACGGGGTGGCAGCGGTGAGACCGCCGTTGCCCTCCTCGGTGCCGACGTCTTCGGCGGTGGCCGACTGGCCGCTCGTGCCGGCGCCTTCGTCTTCGACGGGGGCCGCGGAGGCTTCCTTTTCGGCGGCGGGCGCCGGCGTCGGCGTCGCCGGCGCGGGCGCCGGTTCGGCCGGCTCGGCCGCCGGTGCGGCGATGCCGGCGTTGACCCGCGGCGCGTCGGCCGCCTTTACGTCGATCAGCTTCGGGGTGGCAGGGGGCGGCAGAGTGGAGACCTTGGCCGGCACCGGTTCGGGCGGGGTGGAGGCGTGCTGGTTGACCTCGACCGCGGCACCCGCGGTGAGGACCGCGGCGGTGACCACGCCGGCGACCGCCTTGGTGCCGATCGCGCCGCCGATCGCGCCGCCGATCCCGCTGGCCGCGCCGCCTCCGCCGATCGCGGCCGTGGCCGCGCCCGCCGCTCCGGCGGCGGCCGCTCCGGCGCTTGCTCCGGCGCCCGCGGTGGCCGCGCCCGCGCCGGTCGCGGCGGCACCCGCACCGGCTCCGGCACTCGCACCGGCTCCGGCGCCTGCCGAGGCGCCGGCGCCGCCGGCCGAGGCGCCGCCGAAGCCGAGCTTGGAGAGGATGAAGCCTTTGAAGACCGCGAGCAGCCCGATCGGGGCGAGCGCCGCCAGCGCCTTGTCGTTGGAGCGGACCTGGGAGCGGAAGTCGGCGCACTCCTCGCACTCGCGGACGTGGCGGCGGGCCGCCGGGGAGACCTTGCGCAGCCCCTCGGCCGCCTCGGAGAGCTCGACCCGGACCTCGCCGCAGGTCAGCAGGCGGGCCTGGCTCGCCTCGGCGAGCGAGATCCGCGCCCGCACCAGCAGCGACTTGACCGAGGGCACCGTGGTGTCCATCGCGGCGGCGATTTCCTCGTAGGAGAGGGCGTCCATCTCGCGCAGCAGCAGGGCGGTGCGCTGGGTCTCGGGAAGCTTGTTGACGTCGCTGAGGATCTGCCGGAACTCCTCGCGGTTGTGGACCCGCTCGGCGGTCGAGGCGGCATCGACTTCCGGCACCATGTCCATCGATTCCTGGGCGTCCGCGGTCGGCTTGCGCAGGTAGTTGAGGCAGCGGTTGCGGGCGATCCGGTAGAGCCACGGGCGCAGGTTGATCTCCCGCTCGTCGGCGAGCATCGCTTTGTAAGCGTTGACGAAGACCTCCTGCAGGACGTCTTCGGCGTCCTCGGTCGAGCCCAGCATCTGCCGGCAGAAGCCGAGGAGGCGGCCCTGGTAGCGGTCGACGATCGTCTCGAAGGCGCCCGGGTTGCCGGCCCTCGCCATCGCGATCAGCTTCTCGTCTCCCTGCAGCTTGAGCAGGGGCGAGCGACGGGCGAGAAGCCCGCGGCGACTGGCGTGCGTAAGGGCGGATGCCTCCAAGCTCTCCTCCGTTCGGAGTCGTTTCCAGGGAAGGCGTCTAACTAATGGACACCGTAACAAGGGCCGAGTTGCGCCCCTGAAACTCTTATGCCCTTTTTAGGCCCTTCCAAAACCCGCTTTTCCCCTGCTTAAGGGGATCTTTAGGAAGGGGGGCGCCGAGCCGCCCCGGCAGTGCCCGGGGCGGGACTCGAACCCGCAAGCCCCCGAAGGGGCAGCGCCTTTTAAGGGCGCCGCTTTTGCCAGTTTCGCCACCCGGGCCAGGCGATGGTACTCGGCTGTATAGGCTGCGCCCATGGCGGAGCACGGGGGTCGGATCGTCGCCAGGGCACTGAGGTCGCGCGGGGTCGGCCATCTCTTCACGCTCTCGGGCGGGCACCTGTTCTCGATCTACGACGGCTGTAAGGCCGAGGGGATCGGGATCGTCGACGTGCGCCACGAGCAGACCGCGGCCTTTGCCGCCGAGGGCGTGGCCAAGGCGACCCGCCGCGTCGGAGCGGCGGCGTTGACCGCCGGGCCGGGCGTCACCAACGGGCTGAGCGCGATCGCCGGCGCCCAGGCCAACGGCTCGCCGGTCTGCATCCTCGGGGGGCGGGCGCCGGAGCTGCGCTGGGGCTCGGGCTCGCTGCAGGAGATCGACCACCTGCCCTTCGTCTCGCCGCTGGTCAAGTCAGCCGAGACGGTCAGGGAGCCGGGCCTGATCGGGCCGCGCACCGCGGCCGCGCTCGACCTCGCCATGGCCGCGCCCAGCGGCCCGACCTTTGTCGACTACCCGCTCGACGTCGTCTTCACCGAGGCCGAGCCGGCGATCCCGCCCCCTCCCGCCGCGCCGCCCGGCGAGCCGGCGAGCGGGGTGGAGGAGGCGGCGGCGCTGCTGGCCGCGGCCGAGCGCCCGGCGATCATGGGCGGCACCGGCCTCTACTGGGGCCACGGCGAGGAGGAGATGCGGCTGCTCGCCGAGGCGCTCGGCATCCCGGTCTTCCTCAACGGCCTCGGCCGGGGCTGCCTGCCTGCCGACCACGAGCTCGCCTTCAGCCGCGCCCGCGGCACCGCGCTGCAGGGCGCCGACGTGGCGCTGGTGATCGGCGTGCCGATGGACTTCCGGCTCGGCTTCGGCGGCAGCTTCGGCGAGGAGACGAAGATCGTCCGCCTCGACGTCGGGCCCAACGAGCTGACCGCCAACCGGGCGCCGCAGGTCGACCTGGTCGGCGACGTGCGGGCCAGCCTGGCGGCGATCCGCGAGGCCGCCGCCGGCGAGCGCCGCAGCGCCGCCTGGCTGGAGCAGCTGCGCGCGGTCGAGGCGGAGAAGCGGGCGGCCGAGCGCGAGGAGCTCGAGGACCCGCGCTCGCCGCTGCACCCGGTGCGGGTCTACAGGGAGCTCGGCGAGGTGCTCGACCGCGACGCGATCGTGGTCGGCGACGGCGGCGACTTCGTCTCCTACGCGGGCCGTTTCATCGACACCTACCAGCCCGGCTGCTGGATGGACCCGGGCCCGTTCGGCTGCCTCGGCGCCGGCCCCGGCCAGGCGATCGGCGCCAAGGTCTCCCATCCCGACCGCCAGGTCTGCCTGCTGCTCGGCGACGGCGCCTTCGGCTTCGCCGGGATGGAGTTCGACACGATGGCCCGCCACGGCCTCGGCGTGGTCGGGGTGATGGGCAACAACGGGATCTGGGCACTCGAGCACCACCCGATGAAGTTCCTCTACGGCTACTCGGTGGCGGCCGAGCTGCAGCCCGAGACGCGCTACGACGAGCTGGTCGAGACGCTGGGCTGCGAGGGCATCCTGGTCCGCGAGCCGGGTGAGCTGCGCCCGGCCCTGGAGCGGGCCTTCGAGTCGGGACGGCCGACCCTGGTCAACGTCCTCACCGATCCCGACGTCGCCTACCCGCGCAAGTCGAACCTGGCCTAGAAACGAGAATCGGCCGCCATTGCTGACGGCCGATTCAAGTCGGTCCCTCAGGACGGGCAGGGGTACGTCTTCAGGGACCTATATGTGTGGGCTCAGACGGCGGGAGGCGCCATGATGCGGCAATCGCCTAAGCCCTGTCACTGGTTGGAGGGAGGGCGAACCCCACCTCGTCCCAGTGCTCTGGATTATGCCGGGTCGCTGTCCGTTTTGTCCAGAGGGTGCAATGGCTGGTACTGGAAATTTAGTAGGAACGTCCACCCAAAAGTGGGGGTTAGATTGCCGATGTGGCCCAAATGGCCGGTCTGCGAGGGCCCTGCTGTCCTCCCGGTACCGCCACAAGATTTGTATGAATCAGGGCTTCTCAAACGCCCGAGTTCGCAGCAGCAATCGCCGCCCCATACAGGATGTCGTGCTCTGAGACGGCGATCTGCTCGAGGCCGAAGGCGCGCATCGCCTCGATCAGGATGACCACCCCGGCGACGATCGTGGGGGCCCGGTCGGGGTGCATTCCGGCGATTTCCACCCGTTTGGACAAAGGGGCGGAGGCGAGGCGGGAGAGCATCCACTGGATCGAAGGCAGGGCGAGGACGTGCTCGTGCACCCGCTCGGGGTCGTAGGGGTCGAGCTCCATCTCGATCGCGGCCAGCGAGGTCGGGGTGCCGGCGACGGCGATCCCCGCGGCGGCCTCGAGCCCGGCGGGCAGCGCCGCCTCGATCAGGCCGCGGGCGTCGGTGGCGAGCGCTTCCAGCTCGACCGCGGTCGGCGGGTCGGAGGCGATATGCCGCTCGGTGTGGCGCACGACGCCAGCCTGCAGGGAGGTGTGGAAGATGACCTCCTCGCCCTCGCCGACGATCAGCTCGGTCGAGCCGCCGCCGATGTCGATGACCAGGGTCGGCGCCGCCGGCAGCCGTTCGGAGCTGGCGCCCAGGTAGGTGAGGCGGGCCTCTTCCTCGCCGTCGAGGAGCCGCGCCGAGAGGTCGAACCGCTCGCGCAGCTCGGCGATGAAGGCGCCGCCGTTGTCGGCGTCGCGCACGGCGCTGGTCGCGATCGCCTCGACGCCTTCCGCGCCGAGCTCGGCGATCGCCGCGACGTACTCGCCGATCGCCCCGCAGGTGTCCTCGATCGCCTCCGCCGAGAGCCGCCCGGAGAGGTCGACGCCGCGGCCCAGCCGCGTCACCCGGCCGCGCCGCTCGACCTGCTCGACCCGGCGCCCCCGCACGTCGGCGACCAGCAGCCGCGAGGAGTTGCTCCCCACGTCGATCACCGCCACGCGCTTGGACGCCTGTGCCATCCCGCGTCACTCTAGAGCGCCGCCAAACCCGCAAGACCCCTGCGCAAACCGCCGAATTCCCTTCCCTCAAGACCGTCGAATTGCTACCATCCGCTGTCCGCCGCGGGGTGGAGCAGCCAGGTAGCTCGTCGGGCTCATAACCCGAAGGTCGCAGGTTCGAATCCTGCCCCCGCTATTCAGAAAGGGCCTGCAAAGCAGGCCCTTTCTCATGTCCGGAGGCAGCGCGGAGTCGTGGGGCGGGTACTAAGTGGGTACTAAGTTCGACAGAGCTTCAGTCCAGGCCGTCAAGGCACCGGTCTCCAAAACCGGCGATTCTAAGTTCGAGTCCTGACTGCCCCGCTCCCTGAACTTGGCTTGAGGAGTCGCAATCCCGTTCTGGAAGCGGTTTGCGGTTCGTCGACCTGCAATCGGCGGGCAGGTCAACGAAGGTCAGCGAAAGCCAGCAAAAGGCTGTTTTCGATCCCTTTCACTCCCCTGAACATTCCCCTGAGCGGGGTCTCCTCCGGTCTTACCCACAGAGCCCGTGAAAGGCGGGATGGCTCAGTTAGGGAGCTCCGGCGCGGCCCATCTGCGCCGCTCCGAGACGACAAACATCGGCAAACCCGGTCATCCTCCCGAAATGGTCAAACGAGTCGCCTGCGGGTATGACGGCTCACCGGAGTCGATGGCGGCGCTGCGACTGGGCGCGTCGATAGCACGAACGCTCGGCTGCGAACTCGTCGTACTGCATGCCGACGCTGCCTCGTCGGCTGGGCTCGATTCCGAGGGAGGCGACCTTCGGCAACGGTTGGCAATCCAATGGCGAGAACGCTTTGATCGGCTCGCCAAGGCTGTCGACCGGGATGTCACTCTCCGATCCGAGCTCGGTGACCCTGCGATGTGGCTACTGTCATTGGCCGCCGAGGAGTCCTGCGAGTGCATCGTGCTCGGTTCGCGCGGTCGGGGCGGAGCGGGGGCGGCTATGTTGGGCAGCGTTTCTCGGCGTGTCGCC
>Ga0210085_1000875_pt1 | contig 12304 bp, 10 predicted proteins | sample China_Galinas_PW_5_FD_184866 | JGI IMG/M metagenome (GOLD analysis project Ga0210085, IMG submission 184866) | Wetland microbial communities from San Francisco Bay, California, USA, that impact long-term carbon sequestration - China_Galinas_PWC_D1... | ecosystem: Environmental > Aquatic > Marine... | reverse complement strand
CAGCTGCGCGACCGCGGCGACGACGTCGCCTGCCTGGTTCGCACGCCGCAGAAGGGCGGCCCGCTGGCCGCGCTCGGCTGCGAGATCGTCGCCGGCGACCTCGCCGACGAAGAGGCGATCCGCGCCGGGATGGAGGGCTGCGACGCGGTGATCCACGCCGCCGCGGTCTACGAGGTCGGGATCCCGGCCTCCGAGCGCGAGCCGATGCGCGAGGCCAACGTCGGCGGCACCGAACGGGTGCTGGGCGCGGCGCTGGCGGCGAAGATCCCCAAGGTCGTCTACGTCTCCACGGTCGGCGCCTTCGGCGACACCCACGGCGAGATCGTCGACGAGACCTACGAGCATCCCGGCAAGGAGTTCACCTCCTGCTACGAGCAGACCAAGTGGGAAGCCCACCAGGTCGCCAAGCGCCTGATCGCCGACGGGCTGCCGTGCACGATCGTCCAGCCGGGAGGCGTCTACGGGCCCGGCGACACCTCCTCGATCGGGCAGCTGCTCAACCAGTTCTTCGCCGGGAAGATGCCGCTGCTGCCGTTCCCGGACCTGGGGATCTGCCTCACCCACGTCGAGGACATCGCGGCCGGGATCCTGCTCGCGCTCGACCGTGGCGAGCCGGGCGAGGCCTACGTGCTGAGCGGACCGGCGACCACGGTCCGCGACGCGATCGACACGGTGGCGAACCTGAGCGGGCGCAAGGCGCCCAAGCGGGCGCTGCCGACCCCGCTGATGAAGGCGCTGATCCCGGTCGGCCCGCTGGTCGGCAAGGCGATGGGCCAGCCGCCCAACCTGCGCGAGCTGATCTCCTCCGCCGACGGCGTCACCTTCTGGGCCAGCCACGACAAGGCGACCCGGGAGCTGGGCTACCAGCCGCGCGGGCTGACCGTCGGCATGCGGGCGATGCTGGAGACCGAAGGCCGCCTCAAGGACCCGACCGCGGCCTGACGACCGGCGCCGCACGCCACCCATAAGCTTGGGCGCGATGCGCGCGATCGACGTCCGCCACCTCGGCCGGCCCCACGTGATCTGCTGCTGGCAGGTCGACGGGTGCCTGGTCGACCCCGGGCCGGCCTCCTCGCTGCCGACCCTGCTGGAGGAGATCGGGTTCGAGCGGCCGCGGGCGATCCTGCTCACCCACATCCACCTCGACCACGCCGCCGCCACCGGCGCCCTGGTCGAGCGCTGGCCCGACCTCGAGGTCTACGTCCACGAGCGCGGCGCGCCGCACCTGATCGACCCCTCGAAGCTGCTCGCCAGCGCCGAGCGGCTCTACGGCGACCGGATGGAGCACCTGTGGGGGAAGATCCTGCCGGTCCCGGAGGCCAACGTGACCGCGCTGTCCGGCGGGGAGAGCGTGCTCGGGATGCGGGTCGCCTACACCCCGGGCCACGCCTCCCACCACGTCGCCTACTTCCATGAGGAGTCCGGCACCGCCTTCACCGGCGACGTCGCCGGGGTCAGGATCCCCGGCTCGACCCTGGTCGTGCCCCCCACCCCGCCGCCGGACATCGACGTCGAGACCTGGCACCGCTCGATCGACCTGGTCGAGTCATGGCAGCCGAGCCGCCTCGGGATCACCCACTGGGGGGAGATCGAGGACCCGGCCGCCCACCTCGCCGCCCTGCGCGAGAACCTCGACCTCGAAGCGCGGCTGGCCCGCGAGCTCGACGAGGAGGCCTTCAACGCCCAGCTCGGCGAGCGGATGACGGCCTCCGCGGACCCCGAGGTCCGCGAGGAGATCGCCCAGGCCAACCCGCCCAAATACCAGTACGCCGGGCTCGAGCGCTACTGGCGCAAGCGGGCCGAGCGCGAGAGCTGACCGCGCCGGTCGCGGCGCTCAGCCCGCGGCGCGCTCGTCTTCCTCGATCTGCAGGCGCCGCGCGGCGGCGATCGTCGCTTCGGCCTCCTCGCGCGATTTCCAGCCCCCGACCTCGACCTCCTTGTGCTCGAGGTCCTTGTAGACCGAGAAGAAGTGAGGGATCTCGAGGCGCAGCTGCTCGGGCAGGTCCTCGAGGCAGGTGACCGAGTTCCAGCCGGGATCGCTGACCGGCACGCAGACGATCTTGTCGTCGATTCCCGCCTCGTCGCGCATCTCGAACATCGCCACGGGATTGACCGGGATCACGCAGCCGGGGAAGGTCGGCTCCGAGACGCAGACCAGGCAGTCGAGCGCGTCGCCGTCGAGCCCGCGATGGCCGACCAGCAGGCCGTAGTCGGCCGGGTAGACCGTCGAGGAGGAGAGAAAGCGGTCGAAGACGATGCGGCCGCTCTCCTCGTCGTACTCGTACTTGTTGCGCCCGCCCTTGGGGATCTCGATCAGGGCGAGGAGCTGGTCGCTGAGGTCGCGGTGGGACACCGGCTACGCCAGGTGCTCGCGCATCCGCTCGACGGCCTCTTCGATGCGCTCGTCGGGCGTGGTGAGAGAGATCCGGAAGAAGCCCTCGCCGCTGGGCCCGTACATCGACCCGGGTGAGATCACCACGGCGGCCTCCTCCAGCACGGTCTCGCAGAAGGAGGTCGAGCTGTGGCCGTCGGGGACCGGCGCCCAGACGTAGATCGTGCCCTTCGGGGCCTTGACCTCGACCCCGATCTCGCGCAGCGCCGAGACGACCAGGTCGCGGCGCCGGGTGTACGTCTCGTTCATCCGCTTCAGCGGGCCCTCGGGACCCTCCAGGGCGGCGACGCCGGCCATCTGCACGGCCTCGAACAGGCCGGAGTCGACGTTGGTCTTCAGCCGCCAGTAGGTCTGGATCGCCTCGGGGTTGCCGAGGATCGCGGCGCAGCGCCAGCCGGTCATGTTGTAGCCCTTGGAGAGGGAGAAGACCTCTACGCCGACCTCCTTGGCGCCGGGCGTGGCGAGGAAGCTCGGGGCGACGTAGCCGTCGTAGGTCGTCTCCGAGTAGGCGTTGTCGTGGACGACGAGGATCTCGTGCTCGCGGGCGAAGGAGACGACCAGCTCGAAGAACCCGTCCGGGACGACGGCGCCGCTCGGGTTGTTCGGGTAGTTGATGAACATCAGCCGCGCCCTGGCGGCGACGTCGGCGGGAATCGCGGTCAGGTCGGGGGCGAAGCCCAGCTCGGGCACCAGGGGCAGCAGCTCGGCCGCGGCGCCGGCGAGGATCGGGCCACCGGTGTAGACCGGGTAGCCGGGGTCGGAGGCGAGCGCCACGTCGCCGGGATCGAGGAAGGCGAAGCAGAGGTTGTAGATGCACTCCTTGGCGCCGATCGCCGGGATCACCTCGCTCGCGGGATCGATCTCGACCCCGAAGCGGCGGTCGTAGAAGTCGGCGAAGGCGCGGCGGAACTCCTCGCGGCCGCGGTTGCTCGGGTACTGGTGGTTGGCCGGGTCGGCGACCGCCTCCTGCATCGCCTTGACGATGTGCGGGTAGGTCGGCTCGTCCGGGTCGCCGATCCCGAGGCTGATCACGTCGATCCCGGCAGCCCGCTTGTCCGCGATCTGCTGCTCCAGTTCCTGGAACTTGTAGGGAGGGATTGCCTCCAGGCGCTTAGCGGGGTCGGCGATGCCCATCGAGCCGGGAATCTATTGATCCAGCTCCGACAGCGCCGTGAGCAGCTCCGCCGAGAGCTCGCCGGCGAAGACGGGCTCGGCCCAGCCGTCGAGGCGGACGGAGAGGTCCTCGCCGACCTCGACGGTCAGCTCGCCGCCTTCGAGCTCGACCACGATCAGGCTGGGGGCGCCGCGCAGGAAGGCGGTCACCGCGGCGCCGCTGGCGCCGGTCCCCGAGGAGAGCGTCTCCCCCACCCCGCGCTCGAAGATCCGCGCCTTCACGCGGCTGCCGTCGATCGTCAGGAAGGAGACGTTGGTGCGGTTCGGGAACAGGTGACTGCCTTCGATCTCGGGGCCGATCAGGCCCAGGTCGAGGTCGTCGAGGCCGCGCTCGACCACGATCGCGCACTGCGGGTTGCCGATCGAGACGTGCTGGAAGTCCCACTCGCGTCCGCCGGCGCGCAGCTGCCCCCTGCCGTCCTCACCGCCGGCGGGGAAGTCCTTGGAGCTGGTCGAGGCCCGTCCCATCTCGACCGAGCAGGTCAGCTCGCCGGTGATCGTCGGCCGGATCGGGCCGGCCGCGGTCGAGATCGCGAACTCGTCGGCGTCGGTCCAGCCGCTGCGGCGCAGGTAGAGGATCGCCTCGCGGGCGCCGTTGCCGGAGAGCTCGGCCTCCGAGCCGTCGGGGTTGAAGATCCGCAGCTCGGCGACGAACGCCGGGTCATCGCTGCGCGAGAGCAGCAGGATGCCGTCGGAGCCGACCCCGAAATGCTGGTCGCAGAGCCATTCGATCCGCTTCGCGCTGAGCGGCCAGGGGAGCCGCTCCGCCTCGAGGATCAGGTAGTCGTTGCCGAGCGCCTGCCACTTCTCGAATTTCACGGCGGGCAGCCTATTCGCCGCGCCACCTCGGCGTCGGAGAGGCCGGTGCGGTCGATGCGGTGCAGATCGGGGATCTTGCGCATCCAGGTGAGCTGGCGGCGGGCGTAGTTGCGCGAGCGCTTCTTCATCGCCTCGACGTCGCCGGCGAGCAGCTCGTCGAAGCCGAGCGCCTTGCGGGCGGTGCGTCCCGGGCCGAGCGCGTCGGCGCGGCGCGCCTCCTCGGCGGCGCCGCCGGCGACGATCGCCTCCACCCGGGCGTCGATCCGCTCGTAGAGCAGCGCCCGGTCCATGTCGAGGCCGAAGGTCGTCGTCGGGTGCCGGGTCTGCGGCGACCAGAGCTCGGAGTGCGGCGATTCGGGCGGCGCCTTCCGCAGCGACAGCTCGGCCAGCGCCGCGCGCAGGTAGAGCCCGGTCCCCCCCACGACGATCGGCCGGCGGCCGGCGGCCAGGGCGGCGTCGACCTCGGCGTGGGCGAGCGGCATGTAGTCGCCGACCGAGAAGTCCTCGGTGGCAGGGACGAACCCGAGCAGACGGTGCTCGAGCAGTGCCTGCTCCGCCGCGGTCGCGGTGCCGGTCAGCACCTCCAGGCCCTCGTAGACCTGGAGGGCGTCGCAGTTGACCGCCACCGGGTCCTCGCCGCGCTCGCGCAGCAGCCCCGCGAGGGCGACGGCCACCCCGGTCTTGCCGACGCCGGTCGGCCCGAAGATCGCGACGACGTTCAAATAAGCGCGCTGAGCGGCTTCACCGAGACGCCGGAAAGCGTCTGCGAGGTCGCCGCGGTGATCTCGACCTCGACCAGCTCTCCGGGGTCGGCGACCCCGTCGAAGTTGACCGCCTTGTTGTGGCGGGTGCGGCCCCGCAGCCTGGTCTCGTCGGTACGGCTGGTCCCTTCGACCAGCACCTCCATCGTGCGCCCGACGAAGCGCTGTCCCCGCTCGGTCGCCCGCCGCTGCACCGCCTCGACCAGCCGTTCCATCCGCTCCACCTTGACCGGGTGCGGAACCTGGTCGCCGATCCCGGCCGCCTCGGTTTCGCGGCGCGGGGAGAAGACGAAGGTGAAGGCGCCGTCGTAGCCGACCTCCTCGACCACCGACAGCGTCTCGGCGAAGTCGGCCTCGGTCTCGCCCGGAAAGCCGACGATGATGTCGGTGGTGATCGCGCAGTCCGGCACGTGCTCGCGGATCATCGCCACCCGGTCCATGTAGCGGCCGCGGTCGTAGGTGCGGCGCATCCGTTTCAGCACCGCGCTCGATCCCGATTGCAGCGGCAGGTGGATCTGCTCGCAGAGCGCCGGCAGCTCGGCGTGGGCGCGGATCACGTCCTCGCGCATGTCCTTGGGGTGCGGGCTGGTGTAGCGGATGCGCTCGATCCCGGGGACCGCGTCGACCCGGGCGAGCAGCTCGGCGAAGCTGATCCGGCTCGACTTCGGCAGGTCGCGCCCGTAGCTGTTCACGTTCTGGCCCAGCAGGGTGACCTCGAGCACGCCGTCGGCGGCCAGCGCCTCGGCCTCGGCGAGCAGCTCGGCCGGGTCGCGGCTGACCTCGCGGCCGCGGGTCGAGGGCACGATGCAGTACGAGCAGCGGCAGTTGCAGCCCTGCGAGATCTGCAGCCAGCCCTGGAACTCGCGCTCGCGCCGGGACGGGAGGTGCCCGGAGAAGTCCTCGAACTCGAAGTAGCCCTGGGCGCTCAGCGAGTCCGAGTTGAGGAACTCGGCCAGCTTGTGGATCTGCCCGGGGCCGAAGGCGACGTCGACGAACGGAAAGCGGCGGAAGACCTCGTCCTTGACCGACTGCGCCCAGCAGCCGCCGACGCCGACCACCCGCTCCGGGTCCTCCCCCTTCAGCCGCTTCGCCTCACCGAGGTGGGCGATGAAGCGGCTGTCGGCCGACTCGCGGATCGAGCAGGTGTTGAAGAGGATCACGTCGGCCGCCTCGCGGCTGTCGGCCTCCTCGTAGCCGAGCGAAGCCAGCATCCCCCGCATCCGCTCGGAGTCGTGCACGTTCATCTGGCACCCGAAGGTGGTGACGTGGAACGTCTTCGGCATGGGGGCAGGGTACCGGGGGTGGCCGGGAGCCGGTGGAGTTCGGGGCCCTGCGGGGGCGGGGTCGGGGTGCCCCTCGTGCCCGGGGTGTCGCCGGGTGCCCTGTGGGGGGCGGGGTCGGGGTGCCCCTCGTGCCAGCTGGGGTTTTCGCCTGGGGATGGGGTGGGGGTGCGGGTCCCCACTGCCTTCGCCGCCCTATGGGCGGCTCTGTTGTGGGGGAGTCCCGGGGGTACGGAGCGCTTTCGGGGCGAAAACCGCGACGCCGCTTGCACGAGGGGCACCCCGACCCCGCCCCTGTAGGCGCCCTCGATTGACTGAAGCTGCGAAGCCCCGCACCGCTTCGGGGGCTCGTGCTGGCGTGCTTCGCCGGGCTTCGGCCTTGCGACCCTTCCTTGGGGCCCTTCGTCCCCTTGCAGCCCACCCCCACCCGGGCTTGCGCCACGGCGGGAGATCTGGGGTCCTCATACGCCCGCGCCTCGACCCGCGAGCCGCGGGCTGCGATTGGCTACTTGCCGGCGGGGGAGTTCTCGTAGATGAAGGCGATCAGATCCGCGAGTTCTTCTTCGCTGAGCGTTTCGCCGAAGTTCCCGGGCATGATGCCTTCGGGATAGCCTTCGATGACCTCGGCGTTGGGTTCGACGATCATCTCCCTGATCCCGGCCGGATCGTCGTCCGGGGCCAGCGATTCGTCGAGATCCGGTCCGACCGAACCGGTCGAGCCCGCGGCGGCGAAGGTGTGGCAGCTGCCGCAGCCGGCGCTGGCGAACACCTGGGCGCCCGCTTCGGCGTTCCCTTCGGGTTCGCCACCGGCTTCGGGTTCGCCACCGGCTTCGGGTTCGCCACCGGCTTCGGGTTCGCCACCGGCTTCGGCTTCGGCGTCTTCCTTCTCCTCTTCGACTTCCGAGCCTTCTTCTTCGGCTTCTTCGAACGGCTCCGAGGTCTGTTCCTCTTCGATCTTTTCGTTCTCGTGGGCGAACTCGGCTGCCTTCTCTGCGTCGAGGTCCTGGGCGTGCAGGACCGAGAAGGTCGTCGCGCCGCCGACGAAGACGACGAACCAGATCACCACGAGCGGAAAGAACCGGCCGGGGAAGTTCTTGACTTTGAGGCCGAGGAAGCTGACCACCACGGCCGAGACGGCCAGGGTGATCCCGCAGATGTAAAAGAGGGTCTCGTTCATGGGGCGGCCGGCATCCTATTACCGGGGCCGCTCAGACCGCTTTCAGGCGGCCTGAGCCTCCATCTCGGGCGCCGGAGAGTCGCCCTCGCCGGCCTCCTCGCCGTCGATCCCGAGCGCGGCGCGGACCTTGGTTTCGATCTCCAGCGCCAGCTCCGGGTTGTCGAGCAGGAACTGTTTGGCGTTGTTGCGGCCCTGGCCGAGCCGGGTCTCGCCGTAGGAGAAGAACGAGCCCGATTTCTGCACCAGATCCTGCTCGATCCCGAAGTCGAGCAGCCCGCCCTCGCGCGAGATTCCCCTGCCGTACTCGATGTCGAACTCGGCCTGGCGGAACGGCGAGGCGACCTTGTTCTTGACGACTTTGACCCGGACCCGGTTTCCGACCGCCTCGGTCCCTTCCTTCAGGGTCTCGATGCGGCGGATGTCGAGGCGCTGGGAGGCGTAGAACTTGAGCGCCCGACCGCCCGGCTGGGTCTCCGGCGAGCCGAACTGGACGCCGACCTTTTCGCGGATCTGGTTGGTGAAGATGCAGACGGTTTTGGTGCGGTTGAGGCTGCCGGCGAGTTTCCGCATCGCCTGCGACATCAGGCGCGCCTGCAGACCGACCGTGGTGTCGCCGATCTGGCCGTCCAGCTCGGCTTTCGGGGTCAGCGCCGCGACCGAGTCGATCGCAACCACGTCGACCGCCGCGGAGGCGATCAGCCGGTCGGCGATCTGCAGCGCCTGCTCCCCGTAGTCGGGCTGGGAGACCAGCAGCTCGTCGGTGTCGACGCCGATCGAGCGGGCGTAGACCGGGTCGATCGCGTGCTCGGTGTCGATGAAGGCGCAGACGCCGCCGAGCTGCTGGGCGGAGGCGATGATGTGACTGACCAGGGTGGTCTTGCCGGAGGACTCCGGGCCGAAGATCTCGACGATCCGGCCGCGCGGCACGCCGCCGATCCCGAGCGCCAGGTCGAGCGCCAGCGACCCGGTCGGGATCGAGGCGACCTTGATCGTGCCCTTGTCGCCGAGGCGCATCAGAGACCCCTCGCCGAACTCCTTCCTGATGCCGCTGACGGCGCTCTCCAGCGCGGCGTCCTTGGCTTTTGCCTCCTTGGCCGATGCCTCTTTCAAGTTCACTTTCCTATCCGCCATCTCGATCACCTAACCGCCACCCGCGCCGGGCAGCTCGTTTTGGGCCAACGGGACGTATCGCGCCCCCGTCGGCTTGAGTTCAGAACGGTAGAGCGTCATCCGGACGCCGAAAAAGCCCTGCCGCAGGCGCGGCGACAGCTCTCCCGGCGGACGCTCCACAACTGCCGGGCGATCCGACCCCCGACCCTCCCGCCGCACCCTGGCGACGGTCAGATGCGGCCAGAACGGCCGCTTCTCGGGCTTGTGGAGACGCTCCTCGGCCAGCCGCTGCTCGAGACCGGCCTGCAGCAGCTCGGCCCCCGGCGAAACCGCCGGCAGCGCGAACAGGCGCGCCCGGCCTCGCGGCGGCCGCTGCACCGGATCGAGCAGCTCCACCAGGGGCGCCGGACCGACGCTCTCAGCCACAGCCGCGGCGATCCTTTCGACCTCCTTCTCCGGCCGATGGCCGAGAAACGCCAGCGTGACGTGCAGGCTCTCCGCCGGCACCGGCCGCAGGGCCGGATCGGTCAGCTCCTCGCGTCCCCAGGCCGCGACCCCGTCCCGCACCTCGTCGGGCAGGTCGAGGGCCACGAACAACCGCACCCCGGGGCTCTTCAATCGCTCCTTCGCCATGCCGACCACGCTACGGAGGCAGGACGCACGAAACAACGCGCATTCGTCAATTCGGTGTCAATTCTCAGGCGCGCGACTGTGACGCCGGCGGCGGGGCTACAGGGAGTGGCCGGGACCCTCCTCCCCGCCCAGCAGCTGGCGCAGCAGGTGCATGCCGACGAGGGCGGAGCGTTCGCGGATGTCGGCGCGGTCGCCGGGGATGACCGGGTCGCGGGCGATCGCGGTGCCGTCGGCGAGGCGGGCGTTGAAGCAGACGTAGCCGACCGGCTTCTCCTCGCTGCCGCCGCCCGGACCGGCGATGCCGGTGACGGCCACCGCGACGTCGGCGCCGAAGCGGTCCAGGGCGCCGAGCGCCATCGCCTCGGCAACCTCGGGCGAGACCGCGCCCCGGCGCTCGATCAGGCCCGGATCGACGCCGAGCAGCTCGGACTTGGCCGCGTTCGAGTAGGTGACGACGCCGCCGGCGAGGTACTCGGAGGCGCCCGGGACGTTGGCGATCCGCGCCGCCAGGAGGCCGGCGCTGCAGGACTCGGCGAGGCCGAGCGTGTGCCCGGCGAGCAGACCGGCCACCTGGGCGTCGACGGTCTCTCCCTCGAGGCTGAAGGTCTCCCGCGGGTGCCGCTCGGCGAGACCGCCGCGGACCAGCTCGGCCACCGCGGCGGTCTCGTCGCGGTAGCGGATGTCGATCTCGATCTCGCCCCGCCGCAGGCAGGTGGTGATCTCGACCGCCGCGAGATCGACGCCGCCGGCCTCGATCTCGCGCAGGCTCTTGGCGACTTCGGACTCGGGGACCCCGAACATCCGCATCGTGAAGCCGCGCAATGGCGTCGCCCGCGCCAGCACGGCCCGCGCCGGCCCGGTCTCCAGCGCCCGCGGCCACATCGGACGCAGCTCGCGCGGCGGCCCGGGCAGGACGATCACGACCCGCTCGCCGGCCGGGACGACCAGGCCCGGCGCCGTGCCGACCGGGTCGAGCGCGACGGCGCCCTCGGGCACCATCGCCTGCTTGCGGTTGGCGGCCAGGACCGCCTCCTCGTCGAGCCGGAACCGGCGCGAGAACCCGCGCAGGATCGCGGCGATCTTGGCCAGCATCTCCTCGTCCAGCCGCAGCTCGCGGCCGGCGAAGCGGCCGACGACCTCGGCGGTGAGGTCGTCCGCGGTCGGCCCGAGGCCGCCGGTGGTGACGATCAGATCCATCCCCTGCGCGGCCATGAACTCGAGCGCCGCGGCGAGGTCGTCGGGCCGGTCGGCGACGACCAGGACGTGCGCCACCTCGACCCCCAGCTCGGCCAGCCGTTCGGACACCCACGGACCGTTGCTGTCGGCGATCCGGCCGGTGATGACCTCGGTTCCAGTGACGACTATCCCGGCGCGGACCACGGCCGCACGCTACCCGACCCGTGGTTCCTTATCCACGCTCACCGTGCAAAAGGAAGCACGCGATCGGCTCAGTCGGGCTGGTCGGCTTCGGACGCCACCGGGGCGGGCTCGGAGTTGCCCCCGACCACGCGGGCGAGGTCGGCCTGGGTGATCAGGACCTGGCGCGGTTTCGAGCCCTCGTAGCCGGAGATCACGCCGCGCCGCTCGAGCATGTCGATCAGCCGTCCGGCGCGCGTGTAGCCGACCCGCAGGCGGCGCTGGATCATCGAGACCGACGCGGTTTCGGTCTGCACGACCAGCCGGATCGCCTCGTCGAGCAGGTCGTCGCTGTCGGGATCGAAGTCGTCGTCCCCGCCGCCGCTCTCGGCCTCCTCGGGGCTCTCCAGCAGCTCGGCCTCGAACTCCGGCTCGCCCTGCTTGGCCCAGTGCTCGGTGATCTTGGCGATCTCGTCCTCGGTGACGAAGGCACCCTGGATCCGCGACAGCTTCGAGGTGCCGGCGCCGCGGAAGAGCATGTCCCCCTGACCCAGCAGCGACTCGGCGCCGCCCTGATCGAGGATCACCCGGGAGTCGGTCTGCGAGGAGACGGCGAAGGCGATCCGCGAGGGGATGTTGACCTTGATCGTGCCGGTGATGATGTCGGTCGAGGGGCGCTGGGTCGCCAGCACCAGGTGGATGCCGGTCGCTCGCGACTTCTGCGCCAGGCGGATGATCGCGTCCTCGACTTCGGCCGGGGCGACCATCATCAGGTCCGCGAGCTCGTCGATCACGCAGAGCACGTGCGGCAGCGGCGGCTCGCCCTCCTTGCGCCGGATCCTGTTCAGCTCCTCGAGGTTGCGGGCGCGCGCCTGGCTCATGATCCCGTAGCGGCTCTCCATCTCGGTGATCAGGTTGGAGAGCACGTTGGCGGCGAGCCGGGGCGAGGTGACCACCGGCGTCAGCAGGTGCGGGACGTGCTCGTAGTGGTTGAGCTCGACCTGCTTGGGGTCGACCAGGACCAGGCGCACCTCGTTGGGCGAGGCCTGCATCAGGATCGAGGAGAGGATCGCGTTGACGCAGCCGGACTTGCCCGAGCCGGTCGTGCCGGCGACGAGGACGTGCGGCATCTTGGCGATGTCGGTCCAGACCGCGTTGCCGTCGATCCCCTTGCCCAGCCAGGCGACCAGCGGCGAGGTCTTCTGCGGCCGGCCGGCGTAGATGTCGCCGAGGCGGACCATGCGCCGCCGCGTGTTCGGCACCTCGACCCCGACCGCCTGTTTGCCGGGGATCGGCGCCAGGATGCGGATGTCGGTGGAGGCGAGCGCGTAGGCGAGGTCGTTGGCGAGCTCGGTGACTTTCTTGACTTTGATCCCGGGCGCGAGCCGCAGTTCGTAGAGCGAGACGTGCGGGCCGCTGACCACGCCGACGATCTTCGCCTCGACCCCGAAGTGCCCCAGCGTCTCGATCAGCTTGCGCCCGATCGCTTCCTGGTCACGCGGGTCGGGGCCCTTGTCGCCCTTGCCGCGCTCCAGGACCTTGCCCGGCGGCGGCCGGTAGTCGATCTCCTCGGAGAGGGTGACGCCGCGCGGCTTGCCCTGGG
>Ga0210085_1000874_pt1 | contig 12305 bp, 12 predicted proteins | sample China_Galinas_PW_5_FD_184866 | JGI IMG/M metagenome (GOLD analysis project Ga0210085, IMG submission 184866) | Wetland microbial communities from San Francisco Bay, California, USA, that impact long-term carbon sequestration - China_Galinas_PWC_D1... | ecosystem: Environmental > Aquatic > Marine... | reverse complement strand
CCTCACCGAAGTTCTTTTCTTCAACTAAATTATAAATCTTTGTTTGCGTATCACTTATTGATTTATGAAAATCTTCCAGGACAGATTTATCAGTCGAAGCCAGGACATAATTTATATAGGGCAATGATAATACTTCAATTATTTCTTCAGCAAAACTTACTCCATTTATAAATCTATCTTCATTAAAATTATTATCTCCTACAAGCAGTATATTCTTTCCTTCTTCCAGCTTCCCTTCAGTAAGGAGGTTTAACTCAACCTCAGTGGAATAAAGTTCCTTTAAAATTAATTTTGCTCCTACAGCTTCATTAGAAGTAACATCTCCAGACAAATAAATGCTTTTGATATCTTTCCCTTGTGATAAAAAATAGAGATAAGAATTACATAAATCACTTTCGAATGAAACCCCAAAAGATTTTGAGACAAAGAGCTCTTTATGTTTAATAAGATCAAAAGTAGGAATTAGTCCAACTGAATTTTTATTTTTCAGTATTTCGTTAGTCACCATAGCACCCGGGAAATATTCCACGTTCCCCTGCATTTGGTCAGAAAAAGAATCCCTTATTAATTCAGTAAAGATGTTCCTGGGAAAATAAATATTCATAATTAACTAAGTAGATTTTTAAGATAACTTAAAAATAACACTTAAGGAAAGTAAATGAAAGGAGAATCAGTATAGGTGCATCACTGTTAAATTATTTCATAAATTTAACAGCGAAACACCTGTAAAGAAATGAGGATCTATGCGTTAGCTTCGCTTTTCGTATATATAATTTTGTCAATAGTATTTTCAGAAAGAAAATATTTTTCAGAAAGCTGGCCAAATGCTTCCCAGTTTTTTAGCCCTTTTTCCTTAAGCGATCGATAATCCTCACGGATTTGAGAATTGCGGCTAACAATTCTCGGGCTGTGTTTTACTTCTCTTACATTTGATTCTTGCATGGCTACCTCCGAACTAAAATTGAAAAGAAATTTTAAGAACTACCGATAGCATTTTAAGAAATAAAAACCGTGAGAGGTATCCTACAATTTGGGGGATTTAAAAAAGTCGCTTTTACTATATAATAAGATTTTAGGGCTAAATGAGCCTTTCTTTAGTAGCTTTTTCGATGGCCTGTGACTTTGAATTGACTTCAAGTTTGATGTAAATATTTTTTAAATGAGATCTGACAGTTTCTTTATCTATAAATAATTCACCAGCAATCATAGTATAGCTCTTCCCTTTCGCAAGTAACTGGAGTACTTCAGTCTCTCTCGGGGACAAAGGGGAATCTGTATTTCTCTGAAATGAGTGGACAACTAACCTGGCGATATTAGTACTCATTGGTGCGCCACCTCTGCAAGCTTCTTCTATTGAATCCATTAATTTTTCAGGTGTTATGTTTTTGGTAAGATAACCACTTGCACCTGCACACAAAGCTTTAAAAACCCTGTCGTCATCATCGTGAACGCTTACAGTAATAATGTCAATATCTTTTTTAAGCTTTTTTATTCTTGTTATTCCTTCAATTCCACTGATCCCCGGCAATTCAATATCCATCAAAATTACATCGGGCGAATCCTGGTCCAGATTTTTTATTGCCTCTTCACAATTATCATAATTACCGGTACAATTAAATTTTTCTGAAGAATTAAGAAGTTCAACAAAACCATCCCTTATGATTTCATCATCCTCAACTATAACAATATAAATAGGATATTCCTGCTTCATTTTAAGCCTGATTAAATTATGACTATATAATATTGAATAGAAAGGTAAATGTAAACTAAAGTATTTTGAACGGTCAGCTGTTAATTTGTTGGATATGGCCCCTGAATGAAATGCTTGTGCCTTTGCCGGGTACTGAATCGATGAGTAAATTTCCTTTTAGTTTTTCGGCTCTTTTTTTCATATTTCCCAAACCATTTCCGGGTGTAACTTTTCTAGCGTCAAAACCGGCGCCATCATCTTTAAGAGTAATTTCAACTTCACCATTAATTAGTCTCGATTCAAGATGCACTGAATGACTACGAGAATGCTTTAATGAATTATGCATCCCCTCTTTAAAGATTAATGCCAGGTGTCTTTTCATATCAGTAGATAATGATGTTTTTTCAAGCTCCGAATTCAATCCACTGACAAAAAAATCAACATCTGTATCATTAAATATTTCATCACCAAAATCTTTAAGTCTTATCAGCAAATCATAAAAACTATCATTTTGCGGATCAATCGCCCAGATAAAATCTTTAGTGCCCTCATAGAGCTGTATTGAGTTCTCGGATATCTTCCTTAATAAAGGAATCACTTCTTTGTTTTTTGATTCAAGCTTCCTTTTTGCTATTTCCGTCAAAAGTGAAATGCGTGTAAGGCGATGTCCAAGTTCATCATGAAAATCAATAGCAGCTTGTTTTCTTACTTTGGCATTTTCCTCCTCTCTAATTCTTTGAATTCGTAATGCATGAGAGATTTTATCTCTTGTCCTTTTATAATGGGTGAAATAAATTAATGATAAAATAAGCAGGATAGTAATTGTTGAGAACCACCAGGTTCTCCAGAAAGGAGGCGTAATAATTAATTCTATAGTAGCCGGCTTTTCATTCCATACACCGTCACTATTACTTCCCATAACTTGAAATTTATAAGTACCGGGCAACAGGTCTGTATATACTGCAGTATTATTATTCCCAGAATAAACCCAGTTTTCATCAATACCGTCAAGTTTATATTTATAAATATTTTTGGCAGGGTTAGTAAAATCCAGCGAAGCATATTTTATCTCAAAGAAATTCTTATTAAAAGGAGAAATAATTTTTGATCCAGCCTGATAAATATTTTCGAGATTTCCTATATCCTTACCAGCCTTCACTTTTGTAATATATATCGGGGGGATATAACTATTTAATATTATCTTCGATGGATAAAATGAAGTGAAACCATCGTTTCCACCAAAAAGAAATCTTCCACTTTTCGTCCTTAAAGCAGACTGGGCAAAAAATATGTTGCTGCTTAATCCATCCTCAACACTAAAATTTTTAAATGATTTATTTTCAACATCAAACCGGGAAATACCCTTGTTTGTGCTGATCCATAGATTATTATCTCCATCCTCAAGAATGCTCATTATAACATTATTAGGCAGGCCATCTTTCTCATCATATGTAGTGAATACATCTTTTTTCTTATCGAATTTATTTAATCCGTTGCTTGTACCAATCCAAAAATTATTTTTGCTGTCTTCAGTTAAAAAATAGACATAATTATTACTGAGACTTTCAGGGTCAGATAAATCGTGAGAATAAATTTTAAACTTTCCTGTTGATTTATCTAATTTAAGCAAGCCCCCAAGACTCCCCACCCAGATATCATGTTTCTTATCTTCATAAATCACCTGCGCAATATTTTTCCAATAATCTGCAAGCTCGTCGGTTGGATTAAAGTAGTGACCGGAGTTTCTATGACCCAGATCAAAATAGTAAATGCATTTTTCATTAACTCCCGCCCACAATTTATGATCAGAGGTTAACAGCAAATAGGTAATATTTCCCAAAGCCATATCTGAAATTTTTCTAATATCAGCAGGCAGTTCAATCTGCTTCTCTTTTTGGGTATCAAAAAGTAAAATACCTTTGGTTGTACCAATCCAGAGATGATTTTTATCTAACGCAAGCGAACTAATTAAAAAAGAATTGGTTTTTTGCGGATAAGATTGAATTAAGGAAAACCTTTTAAATTTATTAGTAACAGGATTATATTTTGTAAGCACATTATTATAACCAACAATCCAGATATTACCTTTTTCATCGGCCTTGAAAAAAGTTATATAATATGTTCCCGGACTATTTGAATTATTAGGATCATACAAATAATGTTCAAAATTTTGCTCTCTGTCAATAATTTTGCTAATCCCGGCCTGGTATGCTGATGCCCATAACACTCCTGCCTTATCAACCATTAAAGAAATAATTCTGTTTCCCATCAATGAATTTTTATCTTCAAAACTATGCTTAAATATTTCAGTGGTATTAGCATCTCCCTGATTTAGCTTTATAAGTCCATAATATGATGTACCAGCCCAAATATTTTGTGATCTATCTTCTGCGAGCCTTAAAACCGGAGTGGAAACTAAAAGATTGGATTTATCCTTTAAAATTGGTTCAAGTTTTTTGCTGCTTTCGTTAAGAGTATACAGCCCAGCAGATGTTGCAACAATAAGCCTGTTTTTTGAATCCTGTAAAATATCGTGAATACTATTTACACTTTTATTATCTGGCCCATCAGTGTAGATGTAATTTTGAAAATTATCAGTACCGGGTAAATATTTAGCAAGTCCTTTTTGTGTGCCCACCCAAACAGTGCCATCATTATCAATCAATATTTTCATTATAGAATTGGAGGGCAGTGAATTTTCAACACCTTCAATATTCTGATAATGAACCATTTTTGTAGTATTAGCATTAATTTTATCAATTCCGCCCCGCTGTGTACCTATCCAAATATTACCGGATTTATCTTCATTTATTGACCATACAATATTATCACAAATGCCGGCAGGATTATTTTTGTTATATAAGAACCTCCTAAATTTCCCCGTCACAGGATCAAGCTTATTCAAACCTCCTCCCCAGGTTCCAACCCATATATTTCCATTATGATCTTCAAAAAGTGAGATAATGTCATCAAAGGAAATAGAAGATGAGTCCCACGGATCGCTTCTGTAAGTTGTATAGTCCTTTCCATCGTATTTAACGAGTCCGTACATTGTACCGAACCAGAGATATCCCCTGCTGTCCTGAAGCATTGCGTAAGTAAGGTTTAAAGAAACGCCTTTTTGAAGTGATAAAGATTCGAAATTTACGGGGTTATTTTGAGCTAAAATAGTTATAGGAAATAATATCCCCAAAGCTAGGACAAATATTAAATAAACAAGGATATTTTTTTTACTTTTTCTCAAACACAAAACTTATTTTATTGTAGAGAAAATAGTAAAATTTTGACAATGCGGAAACATATATTTTACGAAATTTCAGGCAAGCTGTTAAAACTGAAAAGATCAACGGAGAAATAAAAAAAGCGCACAATGTTTAGTTGTACGCCTTAAAAGAATTTTGATTAAAGTAAGATTAAGCTTCTTTACTTTTAATCCTGGCTGCTTTTCCGGAAAGTTTTCTGAGATAAAATAACTTAGCTCTTCTTACACTTCCTTCCTTAACAACATCAATTTTTGCAATCCTGGGTGAATTCATTGGAAAAATTCTTTCAACTCCAACACCGCTGGATATTTTTCTAACCATAAAAGTTTTATTTGAGCCTTCTCCGCGAATGCTAATTACATCGCCCTCAAAAGACTGCAATCTTTCTTTATCACCTTCCACAACTCTAACCTGAACGCGAATTCTATCGCCTGGGTTAAATTTGGGAAAGTCTGATCTAATCTGATCCGGTAATATTTTAGATATATCTACCATTATTTTCTCCGCTAATTATTAAATTTTTTCCATTTCTCAGTCAGAATTGCTGACTGCTCTTCTTTCCATTTTTTAATTTCTTTGTCATTACCGGAAAGAAGAATATCAGGAACTTTCATTCCTCTGTATTCTGCGGGCCTTGTATAATAAGGCGCCTCAATTCTCTCACCATCCTGAAATGAATCTTCCAGTGCAGATTCACTATCGTTAATTACACCGGGTATCAATCGAACCAGAGCGTCAACAATAATCAATGAAGGCAGCTCGCCTCCGGTAAGAACAAAATTTCCGATTGATATTTCATCAGTCGCAAATTTTTCTCTTACACGGTCATCAATTTCTTTATAATGTCCCGCAACAAGCAGAATGTTTTTAGATAGTGATAATTTATTAGCATATTTTTGATCAAATAATTTTCCCTTTGGTGTGGTAAAAATTATATGGTCATACTTTACTTTCTGCTGTAACTTTTCAATACATTCAAAGAACGGTTCCGGTTTCAAAACCATCCCGGCTCCACCGCCAAATGGTTTATCATCAATCTGTTTATGTTTATTGAATGCATAATCTCTGAGATTATGCAAATTTATCGATACTTTCTTTTTATCCTGGGCTCGCTTTAGTATGCTTGTATTTAGCGGACTTAAAAGGAGATCGGGAACTGCGGATATAATATCAATCTTCATCATTTTCATATATATCATCTCCCGGCCTGAGAGTTAATCTTTTATTTTTTGGATCAAATCCTTCAATAAAATCTTTAACAGCCGGAATTAGAATTTCTTTCCCTTCCGTGTCTTCAATTACATAGACATCGTTCGCAGGATAACTAAGAACATCTTTAATAACACCAAATTCTTTATTGTTTCTGTATACTTTACTATCGATAAGATCGTGAATAAAATATGACCCCTCCGGCAATTTTACCAGACCTTCATCATCTACAAAAACTTCCTTACCAATCAATACTGAACAATCCTCAGCATTATTGAAGTTTTTAAATTTTAAGGCAAAAATTTTATTTTGCCTTAAAACATCTTCGACAACAAATTCTTTTTTGTCACCAAAAAAATCGAGATACGCTCGTTTCAACTTAAAAAAACGGTCGGGAAAATCAGAGAACGAAGTAATTTTCACAAATCCGTCTTTTCCGTAAACAGAAACAATACGGGCAATAAGAAAAAAGTCACTCACTTTTGAGACTTAAATCCCTTTAGTCCAATATTTCTAAAATAGCTCTTTTACCTTCCTTAGCTGCAATTGCAGTAAGCAGGGTTCGCATTGCTTGTGCAGTTTTACCCTGTTTGCCAATGACTTTACCAACGTCATCGGACTGAACCTTCAGAGACAACACAATTTTATTATCTTCTGGAGTTTTTTCTTCGACAACCACACTATCCGGAGTATCCACAAGATGTTTAGCAATAAATTCAATGAATTCTTTCATGGAAAGAAGCCTCCTATATTAGACAAGGGCAGCATTGGAATTAAAGCACAGAAAAAATGAGACTTGAAAAAGGTTATTCCTTTTCAGCAGCATTTTCATCAGAAGTAGCACCCTTTACTTCTGCTGTACTATCTTCGGTCTTTTCTTCTTTAACTTTTTCTTCCGAAACTACTTGCTCTTTTTCTTTTGCTTCCACTTCAGCTTTTTCTTTTGTTTCTGCTTCAGCCTTTTCTTTTGCTTCTGCTTCTTCTTTTAGTTTTGCCTCAGCTTCAGCTTTTTCTTTAGCCTCTGCCTTTCTGGATTTTTTCTTTTTTTCGGCAGAACTAGCTCTTGCTTCTCTTAACTTTTCCCAGTTTTCGACTTCTGTTGCAATCTTATCTTCAGATAAACCTTTGCGAACTAATTCTCTTTTAAGAATTATTCCTTTTTGTTTCAATAAACTTTTTACAGTATCGGTTGGTTGAGCACCAACGTTTAACCAGTACATCGCACGGTCTTCATTAATATTAAGCGTGTGTGGATCAGTTAAAGGATTATACAATCCGATTGCTTCCAAAAATTTACCATCTCTGGGAGCTCTTGAATCAGCAGCTACTACTTTATATATAGGTTGCTTTTTCTTGCCCATTCTTCTTAGTCTTAACTTTACAGCCAAAGTATTTTACCTCCAGGTATAACTTATCTAATTAAATTTAAAATTATTCAATGAGCCGCCAAATCCTTTTTTTGACATCTTGCTCATCATTTTCTGCATTTCACCAAATTGTTTTACAAGCCTGTTAACATCCTGTATGGTTGTTCCGCTTCCTCTCGAAATTCTCTTGCGGCGGCTTCCATTCAATATTTTCGGTTTTTCACGTTCGCTCGGCGTCATAGAATTAATTATTGCCTCAACACGAACCAGTGCATTATCATCGATTTGAGCATTTTTTAGTTGATTTCCCATACCAGGAATCATTCCCAAAATGGATGATAAAGAACCCATTTTCTTAATTGCTTTAATTTGCTTAAGAAAATCATTAAAATCAAATTTATTCTTACGTAATTTCTCTTCTAATTGCTCAGCTTCGTCAACATCAAAATTTTCCTGGGCCTTTTCAACCAGCGAAACTATGTCACCTTTTCCCAGAATTCTTGATGCAAGCCTGTCCGGAAAGAAAACTTCCAGATTATTAAGCTTTTCACCATTGCTGATGAATTTGATCGGTTTCCCTACAACTGCTCTGATTGAGAGAGCTGCTCCGCCTCTTGCATCGCCGTCTAATTTAGAAAGAACAATTCCGTCATAATTTACTGTTTCATTAAATGCTTTTGCTGAATTTACAGCATCCTGACCGGTCATAGAATCTACAACGAACAAAATTTCGTTCGGATTCACAAGTTCTTTGATATCAGCTACTTCGGCCATCATTTGTTCATCTACATGAAGACGACCCGCAGTATCAATTATAACCGTATCAAGATTTTTTTCCTTTGCATACTTTAGGGATTCCTTTGCGACTTTCCTTGCGTCTTTTTCTTCAAGTGAAAATACAGGGACCTCGATCTGGTTACCCAAAGTTTTTAATTGTTCAATTGCTGCGGGACGATAAATATCTGCAGCGGCTAACAAAACTTTTCTGTTGTTTTGTTTTAATCGATTTGCAAGTTTTCCGCTAAAAGTAGTTTTACCTGAGCCCTGCAAACCAACAATTAAAATTACAGTTAATCCCGATCCACTCAATTTTATTTCACTTTGGCTGATGCCCAGCAAAGTGACGAGTTCATCGTGAATAATTTTTGTAATTAACTGTCCGGGAGTTATTGAATTTAGAACTTCCTTCCCGAGTGCTTTGGAAGAAACGTTTTCAATAAATTCCTTGGCAACTTTATAATTAACATCAGCATCTAAAAGAACACGTCGAATTTCTCTTAAAGAATCAGAGATATTTTTTTCTGTTAACTTCCCTTGTCCGCGTACTTTTTTTAAAGAAGTTTCAAGTTTAAGAGATAATTCTTCTAACATCAGATCTTATAATTTCCTCAACAAAATTTCAAAAGTATTAAGCCTGCTCAACAGACTTTAGATTATTCTTCCTGGAGCGCATTAGCACCGGATACAATTTCAAGAATTTCTTTGGTGATAGCTGCCTGTCTTTCTTTATTAAATTTAATTCTTAATGTTCTGATCAATTCCTTAGCATTGGTTGTTGCATTATCCATCGCAGTCATTTTGGCGCCAAGTTCTGCAGCATTTGATTCAAGTAATACTCGCCATACCTGTGCTTTTAGATGCTTTGGCAACAGAAAGTTAAAGATGTAGTTCTGATCAGGTTCATAAATATAATTATCTGTCGATTTGCTTTCTTCTTCAGTTTCAGCTTCTATCGGTACCGGCAAAAACTGATTTATTACAATCTTCTGACTAATTATGGATTTAAATTCATTAAATATTATTATAACCTTATCGTACCTTTCTTCCAGATATCCCTTAATCAGTTCATCCGTAATGCTGATTACTGAGTTATATGAAAGAGAAGAAAATACACCCACCTTTTTGCTAACAACATTATAATTTCTTTTATTAAAATAGTCGTAACCTTTTTTGCCGATACAGAACAAATGCGGTTTAATATTTTCTGTGTTTAATTCTTCATTTATAAATCTAACAGATTCTTTAATGATATTGGTGTTAAATGCCCCGCAAAGGCCCCTATCAGCTGTGACAATAACAACAGCAGCATTTTCCACCTTTCTTGGTGTTATATAGGGATTATTGTTTTTATCTTCTTCGGTAACAAGGTGAGAAAGCATTTTTGCAATTTTGTTTGCATAAGGTCTGGCATTTATCACATTTTCCTGCGCACGACGAAGTTTAGCCGCTGCAACCATTTTCATTGCATTGGTAATTTTCTGCGTGTTCTGAACGCCGGTAATTCTCGTTTTTATATCTCTTAATGTTGCCATATTATATGGTAATAAACCTTATTTAAATACTGCGATAAACTCATCAGCTACTTTTTTGATATCTGCAATTGTAGCATCGCTAAGTTGTTTTTCTTTCTTAATAGTCTCAAATATTTTATTGTTTTTAACTTCAAAAAATTCAAGTACTTCTTTTTCAAACCTTTTAACATCACCGACAGCTATATTGTCTAGGTATCCATTTGTACCCAGATAAATGCTTACGACCTGTCTTTCAACCGGTACCGGCGAATACTGTCCCTGTTTCAATAATTCGACAAGCCTTGCTCCTTTGGAAAGAGTTCTTTGTGTCGAAACATCAAGATCAGATCCAAATTTAGCAAAAGCTTCCAGTTCCCTGTACTGTGCAAGATCAAGCTTCAAACTTCCAGCAACTTTCTTCATAGCTTTAATCTGTGCGTTACCACCCACACGTGATACGGAGATACCAACGTTAATAGCCGGTCTTACACCTGCGTTAAACAGGTTAGATTCAAGATAAATCTGGCCGTCAGTAATAGAAATTACGTTCGTAGGGATATACGCTGAAACATCACCCTGTTGTGTCTCAATGATCGGCAGTGCTGTTAAGCTACCACCACCCAGATCATCACTTAATTTAGATGCTCTCTCCAGAAGTCTTGAGTGGAGATAAAACACGTCACCAGGATAAGCTTCACGACCAGGAGGTCTTCTTAAAAGAAGTGAAAGCTCTCTGTAAGCCACAGCCTGTTTTGAAAGATCATCGTAAACTACCAAAGCGTGTTTTCCGTTATCACGAAAGAACTCACCAAGCGTTGCACCGGAATAAGGGGCAATAAACTGAAGCGGTGTTGGTTCATTTGCAGTAGCAGCAATAACTGTTGTATAATCCATAGCACCATGTTCCTGCAATTTGGCAACAACCTGCGCAACAGTAGAACTTTTCTGTCCAACAGCAACGTAAATACAATAAACAGGTTTAACGCCCATTTCCTGAGCTTCCTTGGTATGTGTAATCTTCTGATTTATAATAGTATCAACAGCAACAGCAGTTTTACCTGTCTGTCTGTCACCGATAATCAATTCTCTCTGTCCACGTCCTATTGGAATCATAGCATCAATAGCAGCAATACCTGACTGGAGAGGTTCCTTAACAGGCTGTCTCTGAATAACGCCGAGTGCTTTTCTTTCGATTGGCAAAAACTTTTCTGTTTCAATAGCGCCTTTCCCATCAACAGGGATACCGAGAGGAGTAATTACACGGCCAAGCATTGCATCGCCGACCGGCATTGAAGCAACTCTTTTAGTTCTTTTTACAGTATCGCCTTCTTTTATCTTTGTAGATTCTCCAAAAAGTACGCAACCAACACTATCTTCATCAAGGTTAAGAACCATTCCAAAAACGTCATTAGGAAACTCAACCAATTCACTCATCATCACTTTTGAAAGGCCGTAAACTCTCGCAATACCATCACCGACCTGCAGGACAGTACCGACATCATAAATATCGGTTTCACTTTCAAAACCAGATAATTGTTTTCTTAGTATTGCGGATATTTCATCCGGTCTTACTTCTGCCATAATTCAATCCCTTTTAAATTCTTATTAATTTAACGAAGCCCCGCCCTTTAGGAATCGCTTCTTTAAAATTTCCAATTGATGCTTCAACGATGCATCATATACTCTATCACCAATTTGAGCAACAAACCCACCAATAACATTCGGATCAATATTAAACGAAAACCTGATTTTCTTACTCAGGACTTTTTCAAAATTCTGTCTGAGATTTTCTCTCTGATCATCGCTAAGTTCAACAGCTGATTGGACATTTACATTTACAATACCTTCCTGCTGATCTCTTAATTCGAGAAATTTTGTGACAATACTCTCCAGAAGATCTTCTCTGTTTTTATCAATAACGAATTTCAGAAAATCCATGGTTTCTTTGGAAACCTTCGATCTGAATATTTCTTCCATAATCGAGGATTTCAATTGCGGCTTAATAACTGGACTGGAAAGAGTCCGGCTTAATTCTTCGCTTGATTGCAAAGAAGAAAAAACCAATTCCATATCTGAAGCAACTGTCTGAAGATTTCCTTTTTCAATTGCAGAATTCAACAGAGAGTTTGCATATCTTATAGAAACTTTTGATTCGTTCATAACTAATTCTTTGTTATCTCACCGATAAATTTATTTGCGATTCTTTTCTGCGCTTCACCATCGAGATTTTCTCTCATAATTTTTTCTGCTGCCTGTACTGCAATTTCTGCAACCTGATTTTTTAATTCTTCAAAAGCTGCTTCTTTCTTGCTTTCAATTTCCTTTGATGCATCATCTACAATTTTTTTAGCTTGTTCCTTACTATCCTGTACCATCTGATCTTTCATCTTTTCAGCATATTCACGGCTCTGATTGATGATCTTTTTGGATTCTTCTTCAGCCTGAGCGATGCTTGCCTTATTTTCGTCAAGAACCTTTCTTGCTT
>Ga0210085_1000873_pt1 | contig 12313 bp, 7 predicted proteins | sample China_Galinas_PW_5_FD_184866 | JGI IMG/M metagenome (GOLD analysis project Ga0210085, IMG submission 184866) | Wetland microbial communities from San Francisco Bay, California, USA, that impact long-term carbon sequestration - China_Galinas_PWC_D1... | ecosystem: Environmental > Aquatic > Marine... | reverse complement strand
GAAAACCGGGGTTTTATCGACCTCAAGATCAGCAAAAATGGCCCGCCTGATGCCGCAACTATGGAAAGAGACATTTGCACCTATCTATAAAGCCAATGTCCCGAAAACGGTTGTTCTCAAGGACCTCGTAGATCAATATGAGGCGGTCGAATACCCGCACCGAAAAGTGCTTAATTCAATGGTCAAACGATTAGAGAACAGCAGATTGGCCCAATATTTTCATTATGATGATACCACGTTATGCCTTGGATGCCATCATAATACTCCTGCGGGCGACAAGCCGCCCAGGTGCGGTATCTGCCATGACAAGCCGTTTAATGAAAACAATCTGTTACGTCCGGGAATAATGGGTTCTTTTCATCAACAGTGCATCGGATGTCACCAGAAAATGGGTGTTGAAAAATATACCGGTTGTACATCTTGTCATAAAGAAAGGAAAAAAGAATCATAGTATTGAACCCAACTTCGGATGGACTCGACATTTACGAGATCCCCTGAGCGAACACCAACAGCTTATTGCGGTAGATATTTTTGAGGTACAACACATGTCCATATCCAGAAGAAAGTTTTTAGGGTGGGTCGGTGCAGCAGGTTTGAGCACCACAATCGGCAAATCAGCTGCTGCTGCGACCAACAAGCACTTTACCGGTTATCCCAACAGTTTTGCAATACTGCATGACATAACGCTGTGCGTGGGGTGCCGCAGCTGTGAAGCAGCTTGTAATAAAGTCAATGATCTGCCCCAGCCGGACAAACCCTTTACGGACCTTTCCGTTTTGGAAGCCAGACGCAGAACCACCACAAAAGCGTTTACGGTGGTGAACAAATATGACAATAAAGAAAAATCCAAGAGCCCGGTGTTTTTTAAAAAACAGTGCAATCACTGCCTGGAACCGGCCTGTGCGTCTGTCTGTTTTGTTAGTGCATTTACAAAGACCAAAACCGGCGCTGTGATTTACGATGCTTCCGTCTGTGTGGGATGCCGATATTGCATGATTGCCTGCCCCTTTGAAATTCCCACCTATGAATACGACCAAGTCCTGACACCTCGTATTCGAAAATGCACCATGTGCTACCCGAGGGTGATCAAGGGACAACTTCCCGGTTGTGTCGAGGCTTGCCCCATGGAAGCGCTTAGCTTTGGAAAACGGGAAGATATGATTAAAATCGCCCACGAACGGTTTCGAAAAAATCCGGATCGGTATGTGGATCATATTTACGGTGAACGTGAAATGGGAGGGACCAGCTGGCTGTACATTTCAGGAACCCCGTTTAAAGAACTGGGGATGCGGGAAGATTTGGGGGTTACCCCTGCGCCCCTATTGACGGCGGGCGCTTTAAGCTCCGTGCCCATCATCGCCGGACTCTGGCCGGCGCTTCTGGCCGGTCTTTATGCTGTTTCAAAACGAAAAGAAAAAATTGCACAAACGGAGAAAGAACAAGAGTTGACTTCAGCATTGGATAAAGAAAGACCTGCTGAATCTGAAACCGAGGAGGAATCCTGATGGCCCAAGTAACTACTGCAGAGCACAAATCAATTTTCAGCCTCTTTAATCTCATCGCCTTGATTGTCTTAGGCATCGGAGTTTATATTACCTATTTGCGATTTACCGGGGGCTTGGCTGCCGTCACCAATCTTTCCGATTACAATCCCTGGGGAATTTGGATCAGCTTTGACCTGCTCTGCGGTGTGGCTCTGGCCGCCGGAGGGTATGTCACATCTGCTGCGGTTTATCTGTTTGGAATGAAAAATTACCATTCTGCGGTAAGGCCGGCTGTCCTTACCGGTTTTTTAGGGTATGCCCTTGTGGTTCTGGCGTTGCAATACGATGTGGGCCGTCCCTGGCGCCTCCCCTATCCTTTGGTCGTTCAGCAGGGAACCACATCCGTTCTCTTTGAAGTAGCGATCTGCGTGGCCACATACCTCACGGTCCTTTTTATCGAATTCTCCCCGGCAGCGCTGGAATGGCTGGGATTAAAAAGAGCCCGCAATCTTGTGGTTAAACTGACCATTCTGCTCACCATATTCGGTGTTGTGCTGTCCACCATGCACCAGTCCTCTCTGGGTTCTCTGTTCTTGATCGCACCGTCGAAACTACATCCATTGTGGTATTCACCTTATATACCCATTTACTTCTTTGTCACCAGTATCATCGCAGGGCTTTCCATGGTCATTTTTGAAAGCACCCTTTCCCACCGCTTTTTTGCTCACAAAATGGATGAAACACACTACAAAGAAGCAAACGGTGTGACCCTGGGTTTCGGAAAAGCCGCATCCTATGTTCTCGCAGGATATTTTGCCATTAAGGTTATGGGCATATCTTCCGAAAACCACTGGCATTTTCTTAAAACCGGATATGGGACTTGGTATCTCGTGGAGCTTTTAGGTTTCGTCGCACTGCCAAGCCTTCTGTATGCTATCGGTGTTCGAGTAAAAAGCCTGGGGCTGATAAAATTCACATCCGTCTTGGCGATACTGGGTGTTATCCTCAACAGATTTAATGTCTGCCTCGTTGCGTTTAACTGGCAGCTCCCCTCCAGTGAACGATATTTTCCCCACTGGATGGAAATCGGGATCTCAGTCTTTATCGTTATGATCGGCTTACTGCTTTACCGGTTTATCGTCACCAGAATGCCCATTTTATATGAACACCCGGACTACAAGGATGCCCACTAAGAAAGGCTTTGATTATGGACCACGTTTTTTATACGCTTCAAAATTTTTTGTTACACACAGAATCAGTCACGTATTTGATGGTAATAGCGACGCTGGTTGGAATGACGCTTTTCTGGCTATTTCTGACCGGTGGGAAAAATAAAGATTAATTTCTATTTTACATTTATCATGTATTAATTCTCCGCTCCTTTTTTGAAAACACCTGACGATGATTTTTTACTGCTAATATCGGGCAAAAACTCGACCCTGTTATGAGTTTACATACTCAAATTCTCAATCGTCGGGTGAATATGAAACTGGATCTAAAAAAGAGCGTCCACAAATTCGATCGGATCGAATTCCTGGAGATCTTCTATCTTTTCGCCGACCCCGATATAATTTAAAGGAATTTCAAGCGCATTGCAGATACTGACAACAATTCCGCCTTTAGCTGTCCCATCAAGTTTAGTAAGGGCGATTCCTGTGACATCGAGGGCATCATTGAATAATTCGGCCTGGGACAAAGCGTTTTGGCCGGTTGTTGCATCGAGAATCAGAAGTATCTCGTGGGGCGCCCCGGGAAGTTTTTTTGCAATGGTGCGCTTTATTTTTTTAAGTTCCTCCATGAGATTTTTTCGGGTATGAAGCCTTCCTGCGGTATCCACAAGAACAATATCCGCATCTCTGGCAACAGCAGCTTGAATCCCGTCATAGGCAACCGCCGCAGGATCTGACATTTCTTTGTGCTTTATAATGTCGACGCCGGCTCTGTCAGCCCATATCGTCAACTGTTCTATTGCTGCGGCCCTGAACGTGTCGGCGGCGGCGATGATCACCTTCTTTCCCGAAGAAGAAAATCTCGCGGCCAATTTTCCGATGGTGGTTGTCTTGCCAACACCGTTGACACCGATGACCATGATGACATGGGGTTTGTCCACAATTTCTTGAGACGGTCTCATTGTTGCGTCCAGCAATTCCAGAATCTTCTCCCGGAGTATATCTTTGAGTTGATCGGGCCCTGTTATTTCCGAAGATTTTAGGGAGATACTCTGGATAAGGTCCATGGTTGTCTGAACCCCAATGTCAGAAGTGATTAAAAGTTCTTCGAGCTCCTCCAGTAATTCATCATCAATTTTTCTCTTGCCGGTAAAGAGATCGTTGATGTCGGTTGTAAGGATTTCGCGTGTTTTGGAGAGTCCGCTTCTTAAACGTTTAAAAAAGCCTGATGGTTTTTTGGAAGCAGCCTGATCGGTCTCCTGATCATTGGCGGGAAGAGGAGGAGATGTTTCTTTTTCTAATTCTTGGTGATCAGAGCCATCATTGTTTTCAAAAGCTTGGGTGTCAACAACATCTTCAGTTTCAAATGCTTCCGAATCCTCGTCGATTTTCTGATCAGAGGGTGTTTTTTCTTCCTGCTTGTGTTTCTTTTTTTTGAACCAGTTGAGTGCCATAATTATTCATATGATGTAATGAGGTCTGGTATTTTTTCCTCATTTCCTGTTTTTTTATCATCTTTTTTGGGGTTTAAGTTTACCGATACGATTTTGGAAGCCCCCCTTTTTTCCATGGTTATACCGAACAGGGTATCTGCAAATTCCATTGATTTTTTATTGTGTGTGATCATGATGATCTGGGATTTTTCCCCGATGATTTGCAACAAATCATTAAAACGAAAGACATTGACCTCATCAAGGGACGCATCAATTTCATCCATGAGACAAAAAGCTGTCGGTTTGATTAGAAAAATCGAGAAAATCAAAGCAATGGCGGAGAGTGCTTTTTCACCGCCGGAAAGAAGGCTCATTCTTGTCAGCTTTTTTCCGGGCGGGTGTATCATAAACTCTACGCCGGTTTCAAGGGGGTTGTCAGGTTCTGTAAGGACAAGTCTGGCCGAACCGCCTTCGAAAAGACGGGGAAACACTTCTTTCAGCTTACTGTTAACCTCGTCGAAAGCCTTAAGAAATCGCTCCTGGCTGATTTTGTTTATCTTGTTAATCACCTTGTGAAGATCACTGAGTGCTTTTACAAGATCCTCACGCTGTTCAGAGAGAAAATCAAATCGCTCTTTGAGCTCTTCATACTCCTTTATGGCACCCAGATTGACATCGTCAAATTTTGCTATTTTATCTTTGATCCGGGTGAGTTGATCTTCTATTTCGTCTACCTGTAAATCATTGCCGGTTGCCGGGTCTTCAAATTCTGACTTGAGAACCGGAATCGATTGATGATAGCTTTCTTCCAGCCGGTTGGTAATATTTTCACGTTTAATCAGCCGTTGCGACTGCTCAAGCTCAACCATTCGTATTTTCTGAATAATTTTTTCTCGTTCGTTTTGAATCTCTGACAGGGTACTGTCATTTTCTTTCAGCTTTTCATCAATTGCATGATAATCCGCCTCATTATTTTCAAGTGCTTTCTCAAGAAGCTTCATATCGTCATACATGCCGGAAAGTGTCTGTTCGTATTCTTTTATTTTTTCTTCTAAATGGTGCTTTCTTTGTTTTTTTTGAACAAGTTCTTTTGCAATTTGTTCGATTCTTTGAATCCCATCGTTTTGGAATTCTTTTAGACGCTTTAAGGTGTTATTGCTGTTTTCCAGTTTGGCATTTAAAGCGGTGAGTTCAAGCCTGAGATCGATAATTTTCTGATTGAATGCTTCCACATTAGACGAAATAGTGCTGATTTGTTCCAGCTTTTCGGAAACGAGATTCTGAGCATTTTTTACCTGATTTTCAATGTCGGAGACAGCCTTGTCGTATTTGGCGACTTCTTCGTCAACATCAGATTCTTCACCTAAAAGCTGCTCCTGTTCCAGTCGAACAATTTCAAGATGCCGAAGGGCGTTTTTAAGATCTTCGGATGCTTTGTAAAGCATCTTCTCAGCCTCGACTTCGTTATGTTTGGCCTTGTTTTCCGATTCCCGGAGCTTTTGCAGGTTGCTTTCAATATGTCTAACTTCCGATTCCAGTTCTTTTTGTTGGTCCCGAGCCGAATGAAGTTTTTGATCTAATTTAAGGATGCTGCTCTCAAGATCTTTGATTTCCTGTTTTTTGGCGAGGATCCCTGTTAAATTGTCTTTACTGCCGCCCACCATAATGCCTTGATGAGATATTAAATCGCCGCTTTGGGAAACAACGGTTTGTAATTTGCCGTTTCTGTTGAAAACGTCGATGGCCTCTTTAATGTCGGTTGTAACGACAACATGGCCCAAAAGCGCTTCTGCGATCTGTTCAAATCCCGGTTTTATGGTAACATGGTTTAAAAGATATTTTGGGTGATCCTGCCGGTGATCCGGGCTCGATTTCATATTCTTGACAGATGTCATCGGAATAAAACCGCTGCGTCCGGCGCCGGTTTTCTGAAGATAATCAATGGAGTTCACAGCAGTCTCTTGATTTTCAACAAGGATGTATTGCAAGGATTCCCCTAGAACGGCCTCCACCGCGGTCCCATAGGCAGGCTCAGGCTCAAGGATATCCGCCATAAGCCCCAAGATGCCGTCACCAACCTCTTTTTGTGGACTGTCGGGGGGCCCTTCTTTTCTGTCTGCCTGACTTTTTGTCATGAGCGCCCGGACGCCGTCTTTATACCACTCGAAGTTGCCTTCCATTTTCTTTAGTGCGGCATAAGACGATTTTGCTTGGTTTCGTTCAAGCTCAAGGGTTTGAACCTGCCTGACCTGTTTTCCCAGGGCGGTATTTTTTTCGTGGAGTTGTTTTTGGATGATGTCGGCGCGATGTCTCAGATCATCGATTTCTGCCTTGTATGAACTCAGATGTTCTTTGGCCCTGTTGTTTTTGTCCTCCAGTTCGGTAACTTTTCGGCGGGTTGTAAGTTCTTCCTCATCTATCCTTTTGAGTCGCCTTTTCAGGCTTTCCTTGCTGTTCGAAGCATTTTGGTAGATATTTTTATATTGAGCTTCCCGGGCGACAAGGTCCATTAAATTTGCTTTGCAGGTTTCAAGCTCTTGATTGAGCCCTAAGAGTTCATCTTTTATAAGTTGCGAAGCCGATTGCTCTTTGTCGAGGGTCGATCTTACGGATGTTATCTCAGACTGAATACGTATATTCTGATGTTCACCCTCTTGAACTTCGGTCAATAAATCCTTGTTTTTTTCTTCGAGATTTTTACGGGTGGATTCGAGTTCAACAAATTCGTATGTCAGCCGTTCAACATCTTTGAAAAGGTGGGCCTTGTCATTTTCCATCCGGTCTAAATTGCGCTGCGTTTCGAATATGTTGGATTTTTGATCTGAAATTTCCTGGTTTTTTGCTGCGCGATCGAGCTTGATTTTTTCAAGCGCTGCATCCAGCTGTTTCAACCGGGTTGAATGTTCAATATCTGTATTGTTTAGATCTTTTAACAGCGCATCGGCTTCATCTATTTGATGTGTGTATTCATCATAATGGTGGAGTGCAAGACAGATATCGAGTTCTCTGATGCGTTTTTGATATTTTTTATAACGTTCAGCCTTTCTTGCCTGGCGTTTAAGACCTGCCATCTGTCGCTTAATTTCTGAGATGATGTCGCTGACACGAAGGATATTCTCATTTGTGGCCCTGACTTTGCCCAGGGCTTCTTTTTTGCGTGACTTGTACCTCGTAACGCCCGCAGCCTCCTCAATGATAACCCTTCTTTCTTCCGGTCCGGCATCCGTCATTTCGCCGATGCTTCCTTGCTGAATGACGGCATAGGATTTCGTGCCCAAACCGCTACCCAGAAAAACATTATGTACGTCCTTTAGCCGACAGGGTTGCTTGTTAATGAAATAACCGCTTTCTCCGGAACGGTAAAGCCGGCGGGTCAACATGATTTCGGTAAAGTCTTTAAGTTCTTCGGGCGCCGTGCCGTTGTCGTTGGCAAGAGTGAGTGAAACCTCGGCCATATTCAATGCCGCTTTCCCGTTCGAGCCCGCAAAAATGACGTCTTCCATGGATTTTCCGCGGAGCTGTTTGACACTTTGCTCCCCCATAACCCATTTTATTGCGTCGACAATATTGCTTTTGCCACAGCCATTGGGACCCACAACCGCAGAAATACCTGGAGGAAATTGAATACTGGCTTTGTCAACAAAGGATTTAAATCCGTTTATTTCCAGTTTTTTTAGTTTCATACAATTAACTCTCCTGTTATTTCTTTCTGCTCATTCTCTAAACGTATACGACACATAATCCCAAAATAAATATCAGGGATCCTTTTGTTTGTAAAGGGAAAAACACAATGGAGGGTATAATTTTAATTAACCGAATACAATATGTGGTGGAATTGAGGCTTCTCTATGTTTTTCTTTGAGTTGTCGGTTCTTTTTATTTCGATAGAATGTTTTCCTATATGAGCATGAAAAATTAAAAATATTCAGTAGTTGGGATTTATCAAGAAAACCAAGATAGCCGACGCACCGGAGTCCTTCGAGGATGTTGCCGCAGTTATAAAGGTTTTTCTTGAGCTTATTGTAGCCTCTATTGTCGGACGACAAACGTTTCACGATATTTGGACAGCACCTGGCCCATGGCGGTAACAAGCACACTTTCATTCATTCTTTCAAATGAATACTGTTCGTAAATCAGTAATCCGTTGGTGAGGCACGACTCTCCTAATAGAGGTTGAATGAAGACTATCGCCCCCGTTCATTGACGACTAAGGAAGAATTGCCACCACTCCATCATCCAGGTCATAACGTGCACCGACAACGGTCAAGTCGCCTTTCTTGACCAATTCTTCCAAGATCGGTTCCGAGGACTTCAACTGCTGGACAACTATAGTGATATTAGCTCTAACGGCATTATCCAGAAGATCGCCGGGTTGATTCTTGGCTTTTTCCACGGCTGGTTGAATGGCTTTGACCAAGCTGCCGATGTGTCCAGGAACCTCTCCACCCTTGAGCGCAGCTTCCACAGCGCCGCATCGTTCATGACCAAGGACCATGATGTATTTGACGCCTAAATGTTCCACGGCATATTCAAGACTGGCCAAAGCTGCATCGTCCAGAATGTTACCAGCTAAGCGTATTACGAACAGATCTCCCAATCCTTGATCGAAGAGAATCTCTGGAGGTACTCGGGAGTCAGAACAACTCAGGATGGCAGCAAAGGGATGCTGTCCTTTGGCTACCACCGTACGATGCTGGGGTGTCTGGTTCGGGTGCGACGGTCTTGCATCAACGTATCGCTTGTTCCCAACAATCAATTTTTGCTGTGTAACGTCACCGCTGACCGTCGAACCATCTTTGGCGGCCATGGTGTTGGCAACGAAAGACACCAACACAATCAGTCCGATTAACGCAAAGATTGCTCTTTTCATTTTTCTTCCTCCCTTGTTTCTCTAAAGATTATGGAATCGACCTAAAATTTAACGAATCAAAAACTTGTGATTTCTTACCATGAGCACAGGTTCAAGCACTTCAATATACAGTACATATATCCTATTTCTTACAAAATGGCAAAAATACAAAATAAGGGACTAAGAAGTTGAGATATTTTTTTAATTTCCTCTTGACAAAGGAAACAGACATACTATTTTTTCGCAGGTTTTTTCCTATCTTAAACTTAGAATTTAAAGGAGAGTTAGAAATGGATGATATTTTTGATGCTTTTGATTGGGAGGATATGGGTATGATCGGATGTATAGCAGACGAATTTACAGAGGATGAAATGGAGTTTTTAAGAATTGAAACAGATACTTATGAATGGAAAAATGAAAATTTAGACGCATTTAGCAAAGATGACTATGAGATATAATCCTGTGAAATGGATTCGCCCTCATTGAAAAATGAAATCACAAATGTTTTAAGCTCTCAAAAACTTATTAGATATTTCAGAAATCAAAAGTATGGATAATTTAAAGGCCGGCCAAATGCCCCTGTCTTTAGCTCTGCTTATTGTTGGTTGATAATTCCTTATATCTCCATCTGAACAAGACAAGTCCTACAAAACAAGAAATAAAGATAAGCATTAATGCCACTATTGATAGAGGCCCAATTTTCAAGGCAATCCAGGAAACACCAATTAACGGAGCGAGACCCAAGCGTACTATTGTTCTCAGGATATCGTGTTTTGCAATAAAATTAGCCATTGGTGGTGAATACTTGTAATAGGTTTCTACAAATGAACGGCCTATTCTATTTGGCATAAGATAGAGATCTCTAAATCTTCGAAGTAGTTGAACATGTTTTTCAAATTTTGAGCCAAAAGCTGTTGTGGTGATGAAACATCCTACAACATTTGAACCGAGGTTAGAATAAGAGTCCCCTACAGAAGCAATCCCTCCCGGATCCACGATAACCCCATTTGCCAACCCGTCACTGTCTCCATACCCACCGTCTTTTACTTCCAAGGTGATTGATTGTCCGTCATCATTAAAGGTGGTGTGTTCCGAATAGTCATGCCAGCCATTGATAGTGTCATATTTATAAAAGACGTCAGATTCAAAAATATCTCCTGAAAAATAGACCCTGATTGTCGCGATGTCGCCAGGATTGCGTACTCGGAGTCGATAGGCAAAAAGACCAAAAATTAGATCTGAAGGTCTGTTAAATGTATCGGAAATGGTATCTGGATCGATCACCTCCAGTGATTCAATTTCCTCTGCAGAAATAGAAGCTTTTTCGATTCCAATAGATACCGAACCATCTGATGCTTGAACGCATTTGATAATTTGGGGTTGATAGTTGTCTGGAATACCGTCGATGTTGAAATCAACGGTATCATCCACCTCATCTGCATCAGAAATGCCATTGCCATTAAGGTCTAAAATAAAATTAGCGGTTGTGAATTCAACAGTAATGGACCAATTCGAAGCTGTAAAATAGAAATCAAAGAATCGGACGCGAACATAGTATTTGTGGTTTGATTTCAGTGCCATATGGGGAACGGAAAACGTTGTCAGATAATTGTCGCTGATAATATCGACAACACGTGTGGAGAAATTGCTTTGTTCGCTGATTTGCCACTGGCTTTGAAAGTGATCGTCATTGTTTGGATCTGAAAAAGCTGCCGTGGTTATATCCAGAGGGACTTCGACATTTCCAGAGTAATTTTCAGGATACATAATATTTGGCCTATCAGGGGGCAAATTCGATGCCGGCACATCGATGTGGTATACTTCATTTGAGAAGCTACTTTCATTACCTTCAGTGTCATAAGCGGTTAGCACGAAGAAGGAAATATCAGTATCACTCAGACCATGCATGGTATATTCCGGGTTTGCAGGATCTGTAAAATATCCAACAGGAACCTTGATGGGCGAATCACCTTCATCAACTCCGGTGCCATTATATGGAGGGCCTGAAGTTCCGCTCTTATAATAAATATAGTATCCGGCAAGATTAGGCTCAGTATTGGCGTTCCATGCAAGTGTTACGTCTGCTGCATATATTAAAGTTTGGGAAAATAGGAATAAAGAAAAAATACTAAATGTGAATGTACAACATATTATTTTGAATAAATATCTACTTGAACCTCTAATCATAACAGGCGCCTTTTTTTCTCTCTTAATGGATTATTTGTGGAGGAAAGGCACCTGAAAAATCTTAAGCAGTATTCCTTATACGTCGAATGAGATGAGCACTACAGGTATTCGGCAACCCGGCTGCCGTGGCTTTTTTGCCTTAGGCCCGTGGCTTTGCGTCCGCGCTTTTCAGCGGGTTTGCCCTTTCGCTCCGTATTCCTAATCTAAATATCGGAACATAACGGAGATAACTTAAAGATTAATAAAATCAGACTCGATTTTTCATGTATATCTTGGGTGAGTTTATCTTAATTTGCGCAAAAATCTTGCAATATTAAAATGTTATTTCAGCAAATGGGAAAATCCTTAAAATCCAGCTTTTTAAATTAACTGTCCTAATTACATATCAAAGCTAATGGACAAGATCATTCAACTACTATGCTACTCCTTGAAAGGTTCTACACAATATTGAATTTAAGGATTCTTACACTTTTAAACAAGGAAGCATAATTTTTTCAAGTTGCTTTCTTTGCGCTTCAAGGATCTCCTTGTCTTTGGTTCTATCAAATTTGATCATTTTCCCAAAATCAAGCCTCACCTTGGAAAAGGGCTTTGGAAGAAGAAATTTATCCCAGCTTTTGAAATACCATGCTTGTTCCACAGAAACAGAAATAGGAACAATCACGGCATTGGAGGCATGTACCAAGCGGATTACACCAGGTTTAACCTTGCCAGAAGGTCCCGTGGGTCCATCTACAATATGGGCTGCAAGCTTATTCTCCTTTAAACGAGTGATCATTTTTTTTAAAGCTTCCATCCCGCCTCTTGAAGAAGAACCCCGAACCGCACTCCACCCATTATATTTACACATTCTGGCGACAATCTCTCCATCTCTACTTAGACTAATCATGATACTAGGGTTGTAGATTTTATAATTTTTAGAATGACGAATAACAGAGAAAAATTGTTGGTGCCATACGCAAAGCAACACAGTCCCACCATTTTTTAGATAATCCATCCAATCTTTCTCATTCTCAACCTTAAGACGAAATGTCCATGAATAAGTTAGAGTGAATCGATAAAGGAAGAATATGAAAAGTTCTGATGTAAGGAAACGGTTTAATTTTATTCGCACAGTCTTATCCATTGCAATGCTGATAGCAGAATTAATCGAGATCCCATGCCTAACCCAAAATTTTAAATATTGATGAT
>Ga0210085_1000872_pt1 | contig 12330 bp, 10 predicted proteins | sample China_Galinas_PW_5_FD_184866 | JGI IMG/M metagenome (GOLD analysis project Ga0210085, IMG submission 184866) | Wetland microbial communities from San Francisco Bay, California, USA, that impact long-term carbon sequestration - China_Galinas_PWC_D1... | ecosystem: Environmental > Aquatic > Marine... | reverse complement strand
CCTGCCGACCCGCGCATCCAAGGCATGAACGGGCTGAACATGTGGCGCAGCCAGGGGCGGGTGAGTCCCAGCGGCGCCGATCCGCGCCACCTCATCTTCACCGGTTTCGTCTCCAACGGCATGAGCGGTGGGCCCGTCTGGCGGACGTTCCGAACGAACTCGCCCTGCGGTCAGAGGCATTGCGTGGTGGGCATCGTGACCGAGTGCGCGGTCAACGGCCGGGGCCTGTGCAAGAAGGGCCTCAGCGAGCGCGTGGGCGTGCGCATCACCCGCCACGTCAAGAAGCTCCTGCGTTCCAAATAGCCGCCCCGTCGCACTGGGCGCTGACCGCGAGCGGGGCTAGATCCGCAGGATCTCCTCGGTGACCTCGTCGGCGATGGCCTCGAAGTCTGGCCGGCCTCGCTCCCGCCGGCTGATCACGATGTCCTCGGCACGCTCGAGCACCTGCATCCTGCCCGCCGCCACGAGTGCGCGGTCGACCGCCCCGAGCGAGCCGGCGAAGGTGGTCCAGGTGGGCACGCCCAGGACGGCCGCCTCGCGGTTCATGGTGCCGCCTGCGCTGACCACCGCATCGGCCGCCCATACCAGGGAGGGACCATCGACCGGTCGTTGCGGGATGATCACACCCTGCACGCCGGCGAAGCCCGCCGCCTGTTCGGGCGTGCGCGGCAGCAGCACCACCTGCGCCTCCGAGGCGAGGAGGCGGGCCAGCACGTCGTCGAAGACCGTGTTCTCGATGCCGCGGTGGTACAGGCTCATGGTGGCCGGCGGTCGCAGCACCACCAGCGGACGTTCGCGATCGAGACCCAGCTCCTCGTAGACGGAATCGTCGGGCTCGAAATCGGCCAATGCCACCTGCTCCTTGAGCCCGTGATAGGGCCGGAAGCGTGCTTCCTTGAGGCCGTAGCCGGCGAGGGCGGCGTAGGAGATGACGTCGGGCATCATGACCTTGGAGGCCAGCCGAAAGTTGATGCGGTGCATGCCCGCCGCACCCTCATAGTCATGGATGACCGTGCTGTGGATGCGCAGCGTCCGGGCCGCGATGGCCAGATCGTTGGAGCCGTGGCTCACCGCCTGCGTGATGCCGCGCCCGCGCCCGAAGCGCACCATCGCGCCCGACCGGCGAACCAACCCCAGCGCCTTGCCTCGGACGGATGCCCCACCGTGGCGGCCGATGACGGTGTGGGGGATGCCGTAGCGCTCGAGCAGCCCCAGCGTCTGGGCGAAGTCACGGGCCGTGACCAGGGTCTCCACACCGGCCTCGTCGAGCCGACGCAGGATGGGCCGAAAGAAGAGCACGTGCGGGGAGTTGGTCAGGTCGATCCAGACCCGGCGGGTCGCCGATGCCACAGCTTCCTAGAGGACGTCGACGTTGCCCGGGACCGTGCCGGATGTGCCCAGCCCGAGGCGATGACGGACGGCGTTGCGCAGGTCCACCACCAGCGGGGCGTGGGCCACGACCGAGGCCAGGTCCACCGCCTTGTGGTCGGTGGCGATGACGACGCAGTCCGCCGCCTGGAGGACCTCGACCTCGAGATCCACGGAGTCGAGCCCGGTTGTGGGCAGCGCGGGGACGTGCGGGTCGTGATAGGTGACGTCGGCCCCCTCGGCCCGCAGCAGCTCCAGCAGCTTCAGGCTGGGGCTCTCGCGGAGGTCGCCCACGTCGGCCTTGTAGGCCATGCCCAGGAGCAGCACCTTGGCGCCCTGGACGGCCCGTCCCTGTCGGTTGAGGGCGCGCCCGATGCGCGCGACCGCGTAGTAGGGCATGTTCACGTTGACCCGCCCGGCCAGCTCCACGAACTCGCTGTCCAGGTCGAAGGCGCGCGCTCGCCAGGCGAGGTAGAAGGGATCGATGGGGATACAGTGGCCGCCCAGGCCCGGCCCCGGCCAGAAGGGCATGAAGCCGAAGGGCTTGGTCGCCGCGGCCTCGATGGCCTCCCAGATGTCCACGCCCATGCGGTCAGACAGGATGGCCAGCTCGTTGACGAGGGCGATGTTCACCGCACGGTAGGTGTTCTCGATGATCTTGGACATCTCGGCCGACTCCGGCGTCGAGACCGGGTGCACCGTATCGCACACGCGGGCGTAGAGGGCCTCGGCACGCGCGGCGCAGGCGGGCGTGAGTCCGCCTACCACCTTGGGCGTCTCGCGGATGCCCCAGAGGGCGTTGCCGGGGTCCACACGCTCAGGGCTGAAGGCCAGGAAGGCGTCGTCACCGACCGCATGTCCGGCCGCCTCGAACATGGGTGCCAGCACCTCCCGCGTGGTGCCGGGCCAGGTCGTCGATTCCAGCACGACCAGGGCGCCGGGCCGCAGGTTCGCGATGGCCGTCTCGGTCGCGGCCAGGACATAGGAGAGGTCCGGTTCGCGGTAGTCCCCGAGCGGCGTGGGCACGCAGATCAGCTGCGCTTCGCACTCACGCAGGCGTCCGGCGTCGGTGGTGGCCTCCAGGGCTCCGTCACGGACCAGCAGCGCGAGTTGCTCCGAGGGGATGTCCTCGATGTAGGACTCGCCTGCGCTGATAGCCCGCACGCGCTCCGCGGAGACGTCGTAGCCGATGACCTGCAGGCCGGCCTTCGCGAAGGCCACCGCCAGCGGCAGGCCGACGTAACCGAGGCCGATGATGCCGACGGTGGAGATAGGAGTGCTGGTGTCTGTCATGGCGCTCCCGACTCTAGCATCGGGCGCGCGTACCGCCACGACCCGCCCGCCCGCACCCCGGCCGTGGGGATGGCATGCTTGCGCGCATGCCCGGTCTCATCCACATCGTCGGTGCCCGTCCGAACTTCATCAAGGCCGCCCCGGTCATCGCGGCGCTCGACGTGGCCGGGGCCGAGCAGCGGCTGATCCACACGGGCCAGCACTACGACCGGGCCATGTCGGAGGTCTTCTTCGAGGAGCTGGGACTGCCGGCCCCGGACATCAACCTCGGTGTGGGCTCGGGCTCGCACGGCAGCCAGACCGCGGCCCTGTTGCTGGCCCTGGAGCAGGCCTTCCTGGACCTGGGACCAGAGCGCGTGGTCGTGTACGGCGACGTCAACTCCACGCTCGCGGCAGCGCTGACCTGCGCCAAGCTGCTCATCCCGGTGGCGCACGTGGAGGCCGGCCTGCGTTCCTTCGACCCGACCATGCCGGAGGAGGTCAACCGGCGCGTCACCGACCTGCTCAGCGATCCCCTCTTCGTGACGGCGCCGGAGGGTGAGCAGAACCTGGCTCGCGAGGGCATCAGCGGCGAGCGCGTGATCTTCGTGGGCAACCCCATGATCGACACGCTCCTGGCCAACCTGGAGCGATTCGATCCCGAGCCCGCGAAGCTGGCCCTCGGCGTGGCCGCGCCGTACGCGGTCGCGACCCTCCATCGCCCGGCCAACGTGGATGCGCCCGCGGCCGCAGCGGCGCTGGTAGCGGCGCTGCGGGCAGCCACGGCGCGGCTGCCGGTGGTGCTACCGCTCCACCCCCGTGGCCGCGCCCACCTGGCGGCCGCGGGACTGGCCGAGGTGCCCGACCTGCTGGTGGTGGACCCGCTGGGCTACATCGAGTTCATCTCGCTGGTGCGGGGAGCGGCCGCGGTCATCACCGATTCGGGTGGCATCCAGGAGGAGACGACGGTGCTGGACGTGCCCTGCCTTACCCTGCGTCCCAACACCGAGCGTCCGATCACGCTCACTGCCGGCACCAACCGCCTGGTCACGCCGGATGGCCTCGGTCCGGCGCTCGACGGCGCCCTCGCCGGGGCCCAGAAGCGCATGGGCGGCGGTCCACCCGGCTGGGACGGCCATGCCGGTGAGCGCATCGCCGCAGCTCTCCTCTCGCTGTGAGCGACTCGACGCGTGGCTCAGGACGCCCCATCCGGGCGATCCTGCTGCCCTCCTACCAATGGAACCCCTACCAGCGACTGCTGGCCGAGTCCCTGGCCGGGGCGGGGGTCGAGGCGGCCGCCGTGCACGACTGGTCGAAGCGGGCGCCGCTGCTGGGCACGTGGCTCAGGCAGGGCCGACCGGACGTGGTCCACATCCACTGGATCCACGAGTTCCTCGGTGGCGGCAAGGGCCGGCCCTCAGCGCGCAACGTGCGCTGGTTCGAGTGGCAGCTGCGCCTCCTGCGGGCGGGCGGAGCGCGCATCGTCTGGACCGTCCACAACCTCAAGAGCCACGAGTCGAAGGGCACCGATCCCAACGATGCCGCCGCCCACCGGGCCATCATCGAGCGAGCGGACGCGATCATCCTGCATTGCGACCACGCACGCGATGCCCTGGTCGAGCTGTACCGGCCGAGCGACGCGGCCCGGGCGAGGATGCATGTCCTGCCCCATGGGAGCTACCTGCGGCAGTACGACGTCGACCTCGAGCAGGCCGCGGCCCGGCGGGTGCTGGGGCTGCCCGAGGGCGGCATCGTCTTCGCCTTCGTCGGCTCCATCCGCGGGTACAAGAACGTGGGCGAGCTGCTCGATGCCTTCATGAGCGTGGGCGAGCTGCAACCCGACGATCGCCTGCTCATCAGCGGCAAGCCGCTCCCCAGGAAGCTCGGTCGGCAGCTGGAGAAGCTGGCAGCGGCGGATCGCCGCATCGTGCTGCAGCTCGACCGCCTGCCGGAGGAAGAGCTCTCGCGCACGCTGCGGGCGGCCGACGCGGTGGTCCTGCCCTTCCGCGACATCCTCACCAGCGGCAGCGCTATCCTGGCCCTCAGCCACGGCCGCCCCGTCATCGCCCCGGCCATGGGCTGCCTGCCCGGAACGCTGCCGGCCGAGGCCACGTTCCTCTATGACCCCGATGCCGAGGGCGCGCTCGCCGAGGCCCTGCGCGCCGCGACCGCGGCAGACCTGCAGGCCATGGGCCGTCGGGCACGAGCGTACGCCGAGACGATCGACTGGGGGCCGATCGCAGAGGCCACCGCGGCGCTCTACCGCGGCCAGCGGTGATCGGCCCGTAGCGTCTGCGCGTGACCCTGCCCCTAGGCCCCGGCCTGCTCCCTGGCGATCGCCCGCAAGCGCTCGTAGACGCGCTCGACCTCGCGCGGCAGGTCGATCGCAGCTGGCCCGCTTCCGCCCGACCTGCGCAGCTCGCCTTCGAAGAAGGTTTCGGCATCGCCGGGCCGCGGCAGCCGCAGCTCGCGTACGAGTGCGCCGAGGCGTGCGCGGTAGGCTTCCGCAGGCAGGTCGAAGTCGATGAGCGGCAGGCCCCGTTCCTCGGCCAGGGCCAGCAGGCGCGCATCGTAGGCCAGCCACACGTCGAACCACATGTCGATGCGCTCGCTGCCGTGGCGCCGCTGGAGGGAACGAGCCACCACTGCGGGGTGGCGGAAGGTACCCACCATCTCCAGGTCCGGGATCGCCTCCAGCCAGCCGTCGATGACCAGCAGCGTGCGCGGCTCCTTCCAGCCCCACAGCGGCGACTCGGCGCGGGCGGCGATGAACTCGTCTCGGCGCGCCCGCTGCCTCGGCGTCCAGGTCACGTTTGCCGGCGGCAGGTGCCAGGCGCCACCGCTGGTGATGAGCACGTCCTCGTGCAGGCTGATGAGCTCGCCCGGCTCGTGGTGGCCCTTGGCGTTGGATACCCCGCCCTCGGTGCGAACGTCGCCCAGCTCCAACCCGGCCGCGGCCAGACTGCCGGCGAGAGCGCTCGTGCCGCTGCGATGCATGCCCAGGATGGTGATGACCCGCGGTCGCCCGGCCGCATCGGCCACCCCGCTGCCCCGGCCGGCCGCGACCGGCGCGGAGGGCTCGTCAGTCCCACGTCCGAACAACCCACGGAGACGCGCGCTCACCCCCCGGCTCCCTCGTGCACGGTCCGCGTACCGCCGCCCGCGACGGCAGAGGTCGGGGGATCGCCGGCTGCCCCGGCCGCAGCCGCGCGCAGGGCCAGGTAGACGCGATCGACCTCCACCGGCAGGGGCTCGGGATCGGGCTCGACGTGCCGTAGCGAGGCCTCGAAGAAGGCAGGATCGCCGGCGGGAGGCTGCAGTCCCAGCTGCGCCATGATCTCGGTCAGGCGGGCCTGGTAGGCGTCGGCCGGAAGGTCGAAGTCGATGATCGCGAACCCATGCTGCTCGTGGAGCTCGAGCAGACGGCGGCTGTAGGCCAGCCACAGTTCCAGCCACGGCTCGAACGATTCGCTGCCGCTGCGGCGTTGCAGCGAGTGGGCGACCGCCAGCGGGTGGCGGACCGTGGCCACCATCTCGAGGTCGGGGATGGCCTCCAGCCAGCCGTCGATGACGAGCAGCGTGCGCGGGTCCTTGAAGCCCCATAGCGGTCGTTCCACGCGCCGGCGGATGTAGCGGTCGCGGCGGGCCTTGTGCTCGGCGCTCCAGGTCACGCGCTCGGGCGGCTTGTGCCAGGCGCCGCCGTTGGCCTTGAGCACGTCCTCGTGCAGGCGCATGAGGACCTTCGACTCGCGGTTGCCCTTCGGGTTCCACTGCCCCCGCCCGTGGACATCGCCGAGGAAGAGGCCGGCGGCCTCCAGGCTGCCGGCGAGCGAGCTGGTCCCGGCGCGGTGCATGCCGAGGATGGCGATGACCCGCTGGTCCCGACGGCGTGCCTGAGCGACGCGGACCCGGCGAGGGACGCGCCCGAGCGCACGCCTGATCCGCGCTGAGAGGTTGGAGGGTGGGGCCGAGGTGCTCACGCGGATTCGCAGCCTAGCAAATCTGCGACGATACCGGCCATGCCGCCCGCAGGCCAGCTGCGCGCCGAGGCCTTCCCCGACGCGACCGTCATGCCCTTCACCAGGTTCACGCGCAGGAATGGCCGGCCCGGCCTGCGCATGGGTGTCTTCGACGCTCACGGCCAGGTGGTGCCGGCCAGCCTGCTGGCGCGCAGCTTCGGCAAGGTCGGGTTCGCAGCCGAGTTCAGCCCGGCCGTGGCCGACTTCGCCCGGCGTGAGCGACGTGAGGTCGTCTTCGGGGGCCGGCTCTCACGGCACTTCGGCCACTTCCTGCTCGAGAGCCTGGCCAAGGCCTGGTACGCCCGGCGTCATCCCGACCTGCCTCTCGCCTGGTCCTGGCCGGCGGGCAAGCCCGACCCTGCCTACTCGCCGTGGCAGGCCGCGGTGCTGGAGGTGCTGGGTATCACCAACGAGCCGCTCTTCGTGACCGAGCCCACGCGCTTCGACAGCGTGGTCGTGCCCGAGTCGGGCTATCGGATCAAGGATCTCTTCGCGCCCGAGCAGGCCGACTTCCTCGCGGCCTACCCAGCGGCGCAGCGTGACCCCGAGCTGCGCGTGTGGCTCTCGCGATCGCGCATCGACCCTGGGATCCTGCACGCGCGCCGGCTGGAGGTCGAGCTGGCGGCGGCCGGCTGGCTGGTCGTCCACCCCGAGACGCTGCCCCTGGGCGAGCAGCTGCGTCTGCTGGCGAGCGCCGGCCGCGTCGCCGGCGACGAGGGCTCCGCCTTCCACCTGCTGGTCCTGCTGGCCGACGTGCAGGGCCTGCGCGTGGACATCTTCTGTCGTCACCCCGGGCGCTCGGTCGAAGAGCAGAACGCCAACTATCAGACGATCGCCGATGCCCGCTCGATCGACCAGCACATGCACGTCATGCGTGAGGAGGTCGTCATCCGCTCGCGCTCGACCAAGGTCACCAAGCTGGCCACGACGCTGGCAGGCTATCGGGAGATCCTGGACCTGCCAGCCCCCGAGCTGCCGGTGACCGCGACCTCCCGCGACCTCCCGCCCAACCTCGCGGCGCTGGTTCGTCAGGGGACGTGCCTCGACTTGCGTGGTGGTCCTTGCCCTCGCCTCGACCGCATGCCCGGCGGCCACGTGATCGTGGGCGAGAGGCTCGGCTTCGACGTGCGGGCCATGGGCCCGGACGGACCGGAGGCATATGAGATGCCGCTGTCCGACTACCTCGATCACCTCGCCGGCGGGCGCACGTTCGACGCGGTGATCGTGAGCGGTGTGCCCGAAGCGTCGATCGCGGCCCTCGTCGAGCTGACGCGACCCCACGCCCCCGCGGCCACCTGGCTTATCGCAGCCGACCCGTCGGCGGTGCCGCCATCACTGGGCAGCCCTCGACGCATCGATGACGCCTCGGGCACATGGACCCTGATCGAGGGGGATACACCAGGCGACCCGCAGCGGAGCGCCGGCTAGCGTTCGGGCTGATCAGGCCCCTCGCTCTTGTCAGGAGCGGTCGTCATGGTCGGCGCGACCTTCGACCCCTCCGCCTTGCCACGTGAGCGCTTCTCGACCCGGCTGTCCTGGCGCCCGCCGGCCCTGCCTTTCGAGACTTCATGCTGGCGTCGAGCTCGACGCTGGGCGCGCTTCTCTTCGACCCGGCGTTGCTTCTCGGCCTTGACCTCTTCCACCTCGTCCGCCTTCTCCTCGATCAGGTCGTCGAGCGTGCCTGCCTTGCGCGCCTGCTGGATCTCCTCCTGGGCCGCCACGCCGTGCATCATCAGCTGCTTGGCCTTGCGCTTCTGGCGCGCGCGCTTGGCGGCGTCCTGCTCGTGCATGTCGGCGATCTCGTCGGGGTCACCCTCGGCCACGATCTGCCCCCGGTCCATGAGCACCGCGCGGCTGCAGAAGGCCGTGATCCAGCTCATGTCGTGGGTCACCATCACCACGGCCTTGGCCGTCTGCAGCACCTCCGCGATGCGCCGTCGCGACTTTTCCTTGAAGGTGTTGTCCCCGGTCTGGAGGACCTCATCGAGCAGCAGGATGTCCGGGTCCACCGAGGTCGCGATGGCGAACCCGACCCGCGCACGCATGCCCGAGGAGTAGGTCTTCAGCGGGGCGTCGATGAAGGCGCCGATGTTGGCGAAGCGGATGATGCCGGGCGTGATCTCCTGCATGACCTGCGGGTCGATGCCCATGAGCGCTCCCGCCAGCGCGATGTTCTCGCGTCCGGTGAGCTCGTTGTCGAAACCGGCGTTGAGGCTGAGCAGGGTCGAGACGTGGCCGTTGACCTCGACCAGGCCCTCACTCGGCTGGAGGATGCCTGCGAGGGCCAGCAGCATCGTCGACTTGCCCGAGCCATTCGGACCGATGATGCCGACGGCCTCGCCGCGCCGAACGGTGAAGTCCACGCCGCGGAGCGCCCAGAAGTGACCGGCGTTGCGCCTCCTCGGGTCGAGCAGGTTGGCGAAGGTCGTGCGCAGCTTGGTCTTCTTGGTGAAATTGAGGTTGTAGCGGATGCCCAGGTTCTCCGCGCGGATGGCGATGTCGCCCAGCGGAGCATCGACCTTGAGGCGGAATTCGGAGGGATCGGGGGCCTCGTTCTCGGCATCCGCGATGGAGGCCAGGGCCCCCTCATCCATGCGCCGGTCGAGGCGCGAGTCGTTCTTCGGCTCGATGTCCCGGTCTTCCCGATCACGCACGCTCCCGGCCATCAGAGCACCTTCGCGAAGGCGGGCTCGAGCCGCTTGAACACGAGCACGCCGATGATGGTGAAGATGACGCCGATGACGAAGATGACGAAGAGCGACTCGAGCTCTGCCGGGCGGGCGTTCTTCCAGATCAGGTCCCCCGCATTGTTGTGGCTGAGGCCGCCGTAGAGGACCTTCCGGTACGACTCCATGAGCACCGAGGTGGGGTTCATCGAGATGATGTTGAACAGCGTGTCAGTCGGGAGGCCGAGGCTCTCCGAGATGCCTCCCAGACCGTTCTGCAGCCGCGCGCCGCGTCCGGCCACGTCCATGAACGACCAGAGGATGGGGCTGATCCAGAAGAGCAGGCGCATGAAGTGGCCGATGACGATCCCGATGTCGCGATAGAAGACGGTGACGGCGCTGAGGATGAAGGTCCAGCCGAGTGTGTACACGAACTGTACGAAGGCGATGACCGGGACGAAGACGAAGTTGATGGTGACGTGGTCGTTGAAGATCGTCAGCCACAGGAACATCAGCACGCCCATGCCGAACAGGAAGCTCACGATCTGGCTGATCGACAGCACCACGGGCAGGATGATCTTGGGGAACAGGATCTGCTTGATCAGCGTCTCCTTGCCCGTGACCGCGTTCGTGGAGGCGCCGACCGTGGCCGTGAACCACTTGAAGGGCACCATGGCGCTGAGCAGGAAGAGCGGGAAGTCGGGCGTGGAGCGCTGGAAGATGACGGTCATCACGAGCACGTAGATCATCATCGTGATGAGCGGGTCCAGGATCCACCAGACGTTGCCCAGCACCGTGTTGACGCCGCGCTTCTTGATATCCGCGCGGACCATATAGGTGATCAACCGACGGCGTGACCACACGTCGGTTACTGCGTTTCGGATGAGGGCGACCGGGCCTGGCCGGTCGTTGCTGCTGCGGAACGCAGCAGGTGCCTCGTTGACGACTCCCATGGACGGCAGCAAGGGTACCAGCCGCAGCCCAAACACCCACGCCAGCCGCACCGCCGGCCGTAGGACTCGCCGGCGAACCCGCGATCGCCGCATCGAACGTCCACCGGCGCTCGATACAATCGCCCGTGTGACCAGTCCCACGTCAGCGCCAGTCTTCGTGGTCGGCGGCCCCCGCTCAGGCACGACCCTGCTGTCGGCCATGCTGGCCGCGCACTCGGCGTTCGACTGCGGCCCAGAGACCCACTGCCTCAGTCGCTGGGCTCGCCTCGGCGTGGCCGAGCGCGAGCGCATCCTGGACCCGGGCGACTGGCCCGAGCGAGCCACCGCCTACGTCTGCAGCCTGTCGCTGGGCAAGCAGCCGATCTATCCCATGTACGGCCTCGAGCGTGACGAGGTGCGGGCCTGGCTCGCCGCCCGTCCCCCCTCGCTGGCGGCCATGCTCGAATCGCTCACGGCGCAACGTGCCGCGCGCGCCGGCGCCCCACGCTGGGTGGAGAAGACGCCACGTCACCTGGAGGTGCCCGAGCTCATCGTTGCGACCTGGCCAGGTGCCCGCATCGTGCGCATCGTGCGCGACCCGCGTGACGCCGCCGTGTCGCTTACCAAGGTGCCCTTCGGCACGCCATCGCTGCTCACCAACCTGTCTGTGCTCGCCCGCATGAACGAGGCCGCAGCCGACTTCTACGACGAGTCACCCCAGGCGCTGACGGTGCGCTACGAGGACCTCGTGGCGGCGCCCCAACGCGAGCTGCGACGCATCTGTGCCTTCGTCGGCGTGGGCTATGAAGCGAGCATGCTGGCCGATCGCAGTGGCGTGACCGGCGTGGCCGCGGCGCACGAGTGGTGGAAGGGCGACGCCACCGGCCCGCTCGATCCATCCCGCTCGGGCCGTTGGGCCGAGGAGATGCCGCCGGTCGTGGCGCGCTACGCGGCGCTGAACCTGGGTCCCATGCTGGAGGCGCACGGCTACGGGCAGGCCGAGCGGCCGCGCAGGTCGCTCGCCATCGTGCCTGCCGGCGACGCCCTCAACGCCCGCTATGACGACGTCCTGCTGGCTCTCGCCGAGTCGGGCGTGGCGGTGCGACGACCGATCCCCAGGACCATCGAGGAGCTGCACCTGCAGGAGCCGCTGGTGTTCTTCGGCGTGGTCGGCCAGCTGGACCCCGATCGCGCCCGGCCCGCCCGCCAGCGTGTCCTCGACCTCGTGCGACTGGGCCTGCTGTTGCTGACGCGACGGCTGCAGGGTCGCCCCGTGGTGTGGGTCCGCCGGCTCTCGCTCATCCGCCGACATCCGCGCGACGCGGGCGAGCGTGTCATCGCTCGCCTGCTGCAGGTGCTCGCCCTGCGGGCCGAAGCGGACGACCTGCCGGGCCTCGTGGGGGCGACGCCAGGTTCCTCGTCCGCTCGTGCCGAGACAGTCGAGCCTGGGTCCTCGCACGCCGATGGCTGAAGCGCCGATCTTCGTGGTCGGGATCGCCCGGTCCGGGACGACCCTGCTGTCGGCCATGCTCTCGGCCCATCCACGGCTCGACTGCGGACCGGAGTCGCGCTTCTTCGCCCGCTTTCGCCACCTCGGCACGCGGGAGAGAGAACGGCTCCTGGACCCCCTGCTCTGGCCCCGGCCGGCGGTCGACTTCATCGCCTCGCTGCGCAACCAGGGACACCCCATCACGGATCTCTTTGGGCTGAGCCTGCCCGAGATCGGGACGTACCTGCTCGGACGCGAGCCTTCAGTGGCGGCCATGCTCGAGTCGCTGACCGTGCTCCACGCCCGGCGTGCTGGAGCCGCGCGCTGGATCGAGAAGACCCCGCGTCACCTGCTCATGACCGACACGCTGCGCGCCCTCTGGCCGGACGCCGCCATCGTGCGCATCGTGCGCGATCCCCGGGATGTGGCCCTGTCCCTGGCGCGCGTGCCCTTCGCCAAGGAGTCGGTGGTGGGCAACCTCGTGCGCATCGACGAGGATGACCGCGCCTCGCGGGAGCGCGTCGAGTCCGATCCACGGGCGATGACGCTGCGCTACGAGGACCTGGTGAGCGAGCCCGAACGCG
>Ga0210085_1000871_pt1 | contig 12338 bp, 12 predicted proteins | sample China_Galinas_PW_5_FD_184866 | JGI IMG/M metagenome (GOLD analysis project Ga0210085, IMG submission 184866) | Wetland microbial communities from San Francisco Bay, California, USA, that impact long-term carbon sequestration - China_Galinas_PWC_D1... | ecosystem: Environmental > Aquatic > Marine... | reverse complement strand
TGAATGGCGCGGACTGCGTCCCGTTTTTGCTCCGAGGCATTGTAAATACCCAGTGCCCATCCCGGAAGCGCCGTGATGAGGATCAGAAGGTACAAACGAGTCTTGAGGCTCGCGAAATGTGAGATCTCCATCGGTACCCTGATTACCAAGCTAAACCCCCGGCTAAGCAAGGGAGAATAAAAAAAGCTGTGCTGAGGTATTTATAAAGAAAGCTCCATTTCGTAGAGACCAGGGAGTTGAGATGAGATGGCCCTGATAACTAATGTCATTAAAAGGCCATGGGTCTTCGCCTTGATTCCGAACTTACCTATAAGGCAATTCCTCGGGCGTGGCGTTTCGCCACCATTTGGTGAAACGCCACGTATTTAAGGGCCCCGGCAAAAAATAATTCCACCTTTTGCATGCGCGTATCGCTGATGTGCGCTTTCAGTAGTAGCCGGCAGACTCCCCGGCGTTCCAGAACGTATCCGAGAGTATTGCCGAGGACACAAGCCAGCACTGCCAGGGCGAATATGCTCACGATGGAGAAGTCGAGGGTGAAAAAAGCCGACCGGAAGGCGCTGCGCTCCGGTCCGTTTCCGTCCCGGGTCATTCCTCCGATGTCGTCCCGATTGACTTATCGGTAAAGTCACTGCTGCGATTTTTTATTCAAGTCCTTCGGCTGCCTTTCGTTAAGCAAGCCGCTGATCGTTTCCTTGAGATCGTCGATCGTCTCATGGTTGATGACGGTGTAAACCAACACTGGATAATCCGGATGCCTGCGTTTGATGTCGATCAACAATTCATAGCTGTCGAAGTCTTCTGAAAGGCAATTCAGCAACACCATGTCCGGTCGACATTCATCGATCTGTTCCCATGCCCCGCAAGCGTCATCCACAGTCGTTACATGGTAGCCGTCCGAAATCAAGGCTTTCGAAACCAGCCGCCGGATTTGCTTTTGGTCGTCTGCGATGAGAATGCTGGCCATTGCGCCTCCTTTCATAATCATTTCTTTTTTCTTCATTTCCCGACAGGCTGAATTTTCCGCTGCCTTCTTTGTTAAGGCGGAATTGGTTACCATGCTTTATGACGCGAATTAATCCTGACACGTGGAATTCGGCTTAAAATAATATGCAGGCGTACCTCTGCGGGCTTCGGATACAGCTCCGCACCGTCGACAACACCTTCAAATTCGGTTTAACTTATTTTAATTTTAAATTTTTTCGTTCCCAATCGGGAAACATAAAAAAACATTGTCTTCAGTAGCAGGCTTTAGAGGAACCGAGAGACGGGAATTGGGTGGTCCCACTACTGAGGTCGAAGGTTATGCCATTTGTGCATCGGTGACATGATTTATCGACTGCGCACCGAAGAATTTTGACATTATGATCTCTTCCGGAGTGTAAATTGTACGTTCCATGTATCGTCAGCAGTTCCACATTGCTTATCGTTGAAAATTGTGACGTAAGTACATGGGGTGGATCATGTATTCGACCTATTTGAGCGATGTATTCAATGTTGGATGGAAGGATTGTCGAGATCAATCATCATGCCGCATAGCCGGACCTGCCACCAAAGGCGCGAATTCAGCGGCCGTCATTACAGAAAGAGATCGTTGGATGAGATATGCAGAAAGGCGGTAATATATTTAATAAAAAGATTGTCCTCAAATTCCTTAAATCCGGTGAGCACGGTTTCGCGATAGGAGGCCACCGTCGCGTCTTAGGCCGCTCGTTTCCTGCGCGGTATGGCCACGTCTTAAACCACCCTCGAAGACAATCTCTGATAGGGATTGTCAATCTGTGTTCGGGCCTTTGGAATCGGCTATGGCAGGGCAAGCCGGCTGCCGGCGGCCACGGCCACCTCGAAGATCGGGTTCGGCATCACCCCCAGTGCCACCACCAAACCGGCCAGCACCAGGCCCCACAGGTTGCTGTAGACGGGCTCGGCCTGTACGGCCGGTGTCCGTTCGGTCTGATCCTCAGTGTAAGCGTGGCGGACGATGTTCAGGTAGTAGTAGATGCCGATGGCCGTGTTCAGGGCGGCGACGACAACCAGCCAGTTGTAGCCGTGGTTCCAGGCACTGGCGAACAGGAACAACTTGCCCATGAAGCCGACTGTGGGCGGCAGGCCCACCAGTGAGAAGGCCCCCGCCGCCAGTACGAAGGCCAGGATCGGCGACCGCTTGTAGAGGCCGTTCAAGTCCCCAAGTGTGAGGTTGCGTCCGTCGGCTGCCACCCGACACACCACCCAGAAGCAGGTAAAATTCATGACGATGTAAGCCAGGGTATAGAATGCGGCGGCGTCCAGGCCTTCGAGCGTACCGGCCACCAGGCCCACCATGAGGTAGCCGGCATGCGCCACGGCCGAGAAGCCCAGAATGCGCTTTAGATCAGTCTGCACCAGGGCGGCCAGGTTGCCGTAGGTCATGGAGACTGCTGACAGGACGGCCAGCACCTGCGCCACCTGGGAGCCGGGATGCAGGGCGCTCAAACGCATCAAAATCACCAGCACGCCCAACTTGGGTAGCGTGGCGATATAGGTGGCGGTCTCGTTGCTGGCACCCTGGTACACGTCCGGGGCCCAGAAGTGAAAGGGAAACAGCGCCAGTTTGTAGAACATGCCGCCCATGAAGAGCGTGATCCCCACCACGGCCAGGGGCTCGGCCGACCAGTTCCACGTTTTTGCGGCCAGGTCGACCAGGTAACTGGAGTGCTGGGTCGCCAGAATATAGCTGAAGCCGTAGAGGGCCAGGGCCGTGGCGGCCGCCCCGAAGAATATGTATTTGATGGCTGCTTCTGCCGCCCGCCGCTCCTGGCGACGGAGCGCCACCAGGGCGTAGAGGCTGTAGGAACTCAGTTCCAGGGACAGGTAGATGGTGATCAGCTCCACCGATGAGGCGAGAAACATCAGGCCCCACGCCGACAGCGCCATCAGAAGAAAGTAGTCGGCCTTTTTTTCTTCTATCAGGCTGGGCTGACGGCGGGCGTTGAGTACCGCAACCGCAAAGCCCATGCAGACCAGGATCTTGAAGAACTGGCTCAGCCGATCGATGCGGTAGGCGCGGCTGAGTATCTCCCCCTGGACGTTGAAGTTCAACAGCGCCAGAACGACTCCCAAACCGGCCATCACCGGCAGCCAGTTCTCTACCCGGGGTTTTTGCAGGCGCGGGCTCAGGCATTGAACGAAGAGCAGGGCCACCAGCAATAACTGGTAAAGCTCGATCCATACCAGGTAGAGTTCACTCGCCACGGTTAACGCTCCCGCACCCGGTCCCGCTCAATTGCGGCGGCCGGGCTTATGATGAGGGGCCCTAACTCGATTACCGGCCGAAGCCCGGTGACACCGGTCACTGTCGTGGTCCGGTGCTTGACCTGTTTGACCAGGTTTTCCAGTGAAGGGTCCACCACATTGAAAAAAAACCGGGGGACCAGTCCGATGTAGATCACGAAAAAAGCGGCCGGCAGTAGGTAGACCCATTCCCGTGCGTTCAAATCCTTCCAATGCCGGGCACCGCTCGGCGCACCCCAAGCCATTTTCTGGGTGAGTCTGAGCATATAGGCCGCCGCCAGCAAGGCCCCGGGGATCATGGCCAATCCGATCCAAGTCTTGTTCTGGAAGGCACCCAAAAGCACGAGAAACTCGCCCACGAAATTGTTGGTACCGGGAAAGCCGAATGAACTGAAGGCGAACAGCCCCCATAAGGCCATAAAGGCCGGTAGATACTTGCCCAGGCCCAGGTTGTGGCTCACCTCGCGGCTGTGGCTGCGCTCATAAACGGCGCCGACCATCATGAACAGAGCGCCGGTCGTGATACCGTGATTGAGCATCTGCAGCAACGCCCCCTGCAAGCCCCTAAAATCGAACAAGAATATACCCATGGTCACGAAACCCATGTGGCCGACCGAGGAGTAGGCGATGATCTTCTTGATGTCGTTTTGAGCCAAGGCCACCGCGCTCCCGTAAATGATGGAGGCCAGGGAGACGGCGATCATCATGGGTGCGAAGTATTGACTGGCCGCGGGGGTCAGCGGCAGGGAAAAGCGCATGAAGCCGTAGGCCCCCATCTTGAGCAGGATGGAGGCCAGAATCACGCTGCCCGCCGTGGGCGCCTGCACGTGCGCAGCCGGCAGCCAGGTGTGGAACGGAAACATGGGGACCTTGATGGCAAAAGCCAGCGCCATGGCCAGAAAAGTCCAGTACTGAAAATAAAAGGGGTAGCTTTTTGTCATGAGTTCGGGGATGTCGAAGCTGCCGCCCGCGTAGCGGAAGGCAACGAGTGCCACCAGCAACAGAGTGGAGCCGACCAGGGTGTAGAGGAAGAACTTGATGGAGGCATAGCGCCGCTCGGGACCTCCCCAGATCGCAATCAGCAGGTACATGGGGATGAGCATGGCCTCCCAGAAAACGTAGAAGAGAACGAAATCCAAAGCCGTGAACACGCCCAGACAGGCACTGGTCATAAACAACAGGCAGAAATGGAACTCCTTAACCCTTTCGCGGATAGAGGACCAGGAGCACAGAACACACAGCGGCAGCACGGCCACGGTGAGCCCTGTCATCACCAGGCTGATGCCGTCCACTCCCAGATAGTAGGCCAGACCCCAGGTCTTGACCCACGGCACGCGTTCGACGAACTGGAAACCGCTGTCGGCCGCATCAAAACCGAGCAACGGCAGGCTCAAGGCCACCTCTGCCAAGGTAACGATCAGCGTGAACATCCGGATGGTCTTCTCCCGGCGCAGAAACACCACTGCCAGGCAGGCGGCCAGGGGAAAGAATACCAGCGTGGTGAGAACCGGATAACCTGCTTGCCACATCTTTCAGGAACTCCAACGACTTGAACGGTTTCGCAAACAAACTCCTTTGACGAATTCGTAAAAAATCGACTTCATAATGTTTTCGGTGTTTCTTATTTGGGGGTTTGTATGACGTATTTGTCGTTATATCGGATTGTTATGTCACTAAAAACTAAGCACCAAATACGGAACACTTTGGAGGTCCTCCACATTTCTCAACCCCAGTCGGCCAGCCACCAGACCAAGGTGAACACCAGCATTGCGGCCACCGTCATCCAGGCCAGATAATCCTGCAGACGGCCGGTTTGGATCCGGAGGAAAAACCGGCTCGTGGCGTGCACCGTGGAGGCGGTGCCGTCCACCGCCGTGTCGATGGCCTGGCGATCGAACACACCGGCGCTCCGGGCCGACCCCATGAGGGCCGCCAGGCCCACCCGCCGGTAGACTTGGGTCCAGATGTCGTCCACCGCCGCCAGTGGCCGTGTAAAACCAGCCACGAAGGCATTGCCGACGAACCGGTACAGTATGTCGAAATCGAGGTTGCGTGCCGGCAGCGGTTTGATGACGGTGTGCATGAAGAAGAATCCCAAACCGGTGAATCCCAGGAGCAAGACGGCCTGCAGAACCTTATAGACCTCGAAGGGTGCGTAGAACACAGGGTGGGGTAGGATCCGGTAAACCATCTGAGGATACACGCCCATGGCCAGGCACAGACCGGCGGCAATGGCCATGGCGACGTACATGTTCGCGGGAATGGGCTTGAGTTCGATCTTGCTGTCCGGCTTGGCCCAGAAGGCGAAGTAGGGCAATTTGAGACCCACCGAGACGAAAGTTCCCACGGCTGCGACCTCCAGCATGAAACCGATCCACTCGCGGTGGGCCGCCACCGTGCCGTGGATGGTCATGTTCTTTGTGACGAATCCGTTGAAAAAGGGCACCCCCGAGATGCTCAACGCCCCCACCATATAAAATATCATCACCCAGGGCATGCGCCGCAACAAACCGCCCAGCTGGTCCAGGCGGGCGGTGCCGGCGGCAAAGAGCAGGCAGCCGGCACCCATGAAGAGCAAGCCTTTGTAGAGAATGTGGGCATACGCGTGGACCGTGGCGCCATTAATGGTCATGGCCGTTCCGATGCCGATGCCGGCCAGCATGTAGCCCACCTGGCTGACGATGTGGTAGCTTAGAATGCGCCGGGCATCGTTCTCAATGGCGGCGTAGAGCACGCCGTAGACGGCCATGACGGTGCCGGCCACGGTCAGTACTTCGAATCCGGCGAATCCGCGCGCCAGCGCGTAAACCGCCGTTTTGGTAGTAAAGGCGCACATGAAAACCGCGCCGGTCACCGTAGCCTCGGGATAGGTGTCCGGCAGCCAGGCGTGCAGCGGCACCGCCGCGGCGTTGACGCAAAAACCGGTCAGGATCAGCCAGTCGAAGAACCGGGCGTTTTCCGGGCTGATGGCGATAAAGGCCAGGCTGCCCACTGCCCGGTAGCGCAGCAGCAGACCCGCCAGGATGAGAAGCCCGCCCAGGGTGTGAAACAAAAAGTAGCGCAGGCCGGCCCGGATGGAAACGGGTTTGCGGTTGAGCCAGACCAGAAAGGTGCTCGACACGCTCATCATTTCCCAGAAAATGAACAGTGTCAGGTAGTCGCCGGCGAACACGCAACCGAAAGAGCCGGCCACGTAAACACTGGCTGCTGCATGTTGAGCCCGATCCCTCAAGTGCAAGGCGTAAATCATGCCGATCAGCGCCTGGATGGCAAACACATTGGCGAAGAGCTTGGAGAGCCGGTCCACCCGGCCCAGCACCATTTCCTGGCCCAGGTAGGGGAGCACCCCGTAGCTGCCCTCCTGCATGTGGACCACCGCCCAAATTGCGATCAGGGGCGGAACCAGCAGCAGACAGCGCCACCAGGTGCCCCTGAAAAAGGGCAGCGCCAACGCCAACGCGAGGAAGGCCCAGGCCGGATGGAAAAACGGACCGTTAATCGTCATCCTTCTCCTCCGGTCGCTTCAGCAGGGGTTGAACGATCTTCTTCATAACCAGAACCATCGCCACTGAAACCACCAGGCCGAATACCGCCCAATGCCCGGGATAGTTGTCCAGAAAGTATTCTGCATGGCGCGGGTGGATAAAAAAGTTCACCACTATCGCGGCGCCCAGGAAGACGAACAGGCCGAGTTTCCAGGCCCCGATGTTTCCCTTGCGCAACCGATCCAGAAAATCCCCCAGGTCTTTGCTCATGCCGGTCTGCCTCCTATCGTCTGGCGAAAACGTCAAAAAACTGGGTGATGGCTTCGGGGTACAGCCCTAAAAGAACAGAGACCAGGGCTGTGAAACAAAGCGCCGTCACCATCGAGGCCGGTGCCTCGTCATAATGCTCCAGGGCCACTTCGGGGTGCGGTTTGCCGAAGAAGGCTTTGAGCACAATGGGGGCAAAGTACAGGGCGTTCAAGAGGGTGCTGGCCAGAAGCGCCGCCCACAACACCGTCCGGTGGACTTCCATCGCACCGTTGACCAGGTACCACTTGCTGACGAAACCGCAGACCGGCGGCACCCCGATCATGGACAACGCGGCGACGGCGAACGCACCGAAGGTCCAGGGCATCCGCCGCCCCAGGCCGCCCATGTAGCTGATCCGCCTTTGACGGGTCGCCACGTAAACGGCACCGGCGCCGAAAAACAAGGTGATCTTGCTGAAGGCGTGGTTGGCAATGTGCAGCAAACCGCCCTTGACCGCCAGGGGGTCGAGCATGGCCACCCCGATGATGATATAGCTGAGCTGGCTGACGGTGGAATAGGCCAGCAGGGCTTTGATGTCGTCTTTGGTAATGGCGATAAGCGAGGCGGCCACGATGGTGAAGGCCGCCAGATAAGCGGTGGGCATCCCCAGTCCCAGATGGGCCATGGTGTCCACGCCGAAACCGGACAGGATGACGCGGGCGATAGCCGTTACGCCGGCCTTGACCACGGCCACTGCGTGCAGCAGGGCCGAAACCGGGGTGGGTGCCACCATGGCCGACGGCAGCCAGTTGTGCAGCGGCATAATGGCTGCCTTGGCGAGGCCGAAGATGTAGAGCCAATAGGCCAGGCTGACCAGGGCGGGATCGGCGTCCGGCGGAAAGATGCCGCGGGCGATGTCGCCCACGCGAAAATCCAGTGTACCGCATAGCAGGTAGGTGATGACCATGGCCGGCAGAAAGAACAGTTTGCTGCTGCCCACCAGGTAGACCAGGTATTTGCGGGCGCCTTCGTAAGCCTCATCGTCCTGGTGGTGCGCCACGAGGGGGTAGGTGAACAGGGTGATGATCTCGTAGAACAGATAGAGCGTGAAGATGTTGGCGCTGAAAGCCACTCCCTGGGCCCCGAAGATGGCCACCGCAAAGCAAACATAATAGCGTGTCTGGGCATGCTCGGCGAGCGAGCGCATGTAGCCGATGTTGTAAGCCGTGGACACCACCCACAGCAGGCTCGAAATGACGGCAAAGATCATGGACAGCCCGTCAGCCATGAAAGAAACCTTCAACCCGGGCAGGATGGTGAACAGGGTGTAGGTGACAATGCGGCCGTGCAGCACATCGGGCACCATCCGGATCACCGCCAGGAAGGTGAGCCCGCCGGCAATACAGGAGACGGCCTCGCGGCGGTTGGGATGCAGGCCCAGCAGCCGGATCCCGAAGGGCGCCAGAAAAGTGATCGCGAGGGGGAGAAGCAGACCGACGCTGTGAATGGTATCGGCTGCAGGCACCATGGCCTTCTTATCCCTTCAGCTCGGAAACGCTGATGCTCTCGGAGGTCTTGAAGCGTTGGGTCACCACCAGAACGATCGCCAGCACCAGCGTAGCCTCGGCCGCCGCCAGGCCCATAACCAAAAGCGCACCCAGCTGGCCCAGCACGGCGTTGGCCGCAGTGTGCTGGCTGGCGGCGACAATCGATAGGCCGGCGCCGTTGAGCATCAACTCCAGGCAGATCAGCATACTCACCAGGCTCCGTCGCCAGATAAAACCGTAGAGGCCCACGCACAGGAGAAACAGGGCCACCAGCTGATATAACTGCAATGCACTCATCTTTTACCCCACTGACGCCAGGCCAGCATGATTGCACCGGCCATGGCCACGAACAGCACCACCGAAATCAGCTCGAAGGCCAACAGATACGGCCCTAACAGCCCGGCGCCCAGTTCGGGCAGCGATACCTCACTGGGCATTTCAAATCCTTTGGGCCCATGGACGATGATCTGGATAGCCAAGACCACCGCCGGCACCGTCATGGCGAAAATCGCGTTCAAGCGCTTGCGGACGGGGCGACTCTTGGACTCGTCGCCGGTAGGGGCGGCATGGGTGAGCATGATGGCGAAGAAGATCAGGACCGAGACACCGCCGACGTAGATCAATATTTGCATGAGGGCGATGAATGGGGCCGCCATCAACAAGTACAGACCGGCCACACCGAACAGGGTGGCCACCAACCCCACCAGTGAGCGCACCAGGCTGCGCGCCAGCACGGCGATGCACGCACCGCCGACGATCAAGGCCGTGTAAACCCCGAATGCGATATGGGCCAGGGATTCCATAATCCGCTCACACCGTCTTTTCCCCGGAGCCTTTTGCGGCCCCGGCCTGTTCCTGCAGTTTGGCCAATAGATCCATCCTAAATTCCTCGCGTCTTTGACTGACCATGTAGACGTCGGAGGAGAAGCAGATGGACTGCACCGGACATACCTCGGCGCACAGTCCGCAAAGGCTGCACAGGCTGTAATCGTAGAGGAATCGCTCCGGCTCTTTGGGAGCGGCGGGCTTTTTGACCTTCTCGTCCCCGGCCGCGGCGGCAGGCTGCGCCTGTTCTGCCGCGAGCTTGGGGGCCTTCCTTCTGACCACCGTAATGCAGCCCGAAGGACAGGTCTGCATACACAACAGGCAGGCAATGCATTTGGGTTTCAGCGGCTCTTTCGGCCTGGGCACCAGTTTGATGGGCCCCCGGAAACTCGCCAGATTACCCACCTCCCGGCGCGGGTAATGGACCGTCACCGTCCGTCTGAAAAGAGCGTCGCCGGTAATCTGCAGGCCCCTTATCAGGCTCCATAAATCGCGGAGACCCTGCAGTTTGTGCGCAGCTTCCATACCGATCCTCTTAGAAGATTTTGACGAACAAGGCGGTGGCCATCAGGTTGGCCAGCGAAATGGGCAACAACCACTTCCAGTTGATGTTGAGCAGCTGGTCGAAGCGCACCCGGGGGTAGGTCCACCTGATCCAGATCATAACGAACAGCAGTAGATACATCTTTGCCAGAAACCACCAGACCCCTGAAGACAAGGGCCCCTTCCAGCCACCTAAAAACAGCGCCGTGGCCAGGGCGCAGACGACGATCATATTGGCGTACTCGGCCAGAAAGAACAACCCAAAGGCCATGCCCGAATACTCGGTGTGGAAACCCGCGGTGAGCTCGCTTTCGGCCTCGGGCAGATCGAAGGGGGCGCGATTGGTCTCCGCCACGGCGCAGATGAAGTAGACCACGAAAGCCAGCGGCTGGATGATCACGTTCCACTGCCAGGGCCAAACGCCCTGGTATTGCACTACGGTGGAGAGGTTCAGCGACCCGCTGGCAAAGGCCACCGCCAAGACGGCCAACAGCAGAGGGATTTCGTAGGCCACCGACTGGGCCACGGCCCGGGCGGCGCCCAGCAGCGACCACTTGTTGTTGGAACCCCAGCCGGCCATGCACAGGGCCAGCAGATTGATTCCGGCAAAGGCCAGAATGAGGACCAGCCCCAGATCCATGTCATAGGCGGTCAACGCAGGACTGAAGGGGATGGGGATGAACAGTACCAGCACCCACAGGAAGGATACCAGCGGGGCCAGCCAGTAGAGAAGGGCGTCGGCGCCGTCGGGCATGAGCAGCTGCTTGCCAACCAGTTTGCCGGCATCGGCAAAGGGCTGCAACAGGCCGTGCCAGCCCACCTCGTAGGGTCCCGGCCGACGTTGGATGTGGCCGGCCAACTTGCGTTCCATGTAGACCAGCACCAGCCCGTTGGCCCCCACGAAGGCCATCACGCTGACGGCGGCCAGGATGATACGGATGAAATCTTCGGTAAAGATGATCTTCAGCATAACGGTTTGCCTACCGGTCTATTTCCGGGATCACCAGGTCCAGGCTGCCCAGGATGGAAACCGCATCGGACAGCAGGATGCCTGTGGCCAGCTCGGCGAAAAGACTGAGGTTGGAAAAACTGGGCGACCTGAGCTTGCAGCGATAGGGTGTCGCCGAACCATCGCTCACAAGGTGCACCCCGATCTTGCCCCGGGCGCCTTCCGTCGCAAAATAGGTCTCCCCGGCCGGGGCCTTCCAGCGGGGTCTGGGTGCGCCTTTGACCAGATGCTCCCCCGCGGGTATTTCCGCCAGGGCCTGCTCCAGAATATTCAGGCACTGTTCCAGCTCGGCCATGCGCACCAGGTAGCGCCCCATGGCGTCGCACGTCGCCTCGCTCGGTATCTCGAATGCCAGCTCCGGATAGACACCGTAGGGTTCGGCCCGGCGCACATCGTGCGCCAGTCCCGAGCCCCGCAGGACAGGCCCGGTGGCACCGTACCGTCGGCACATCTCCAGGGGAAGCTCCCCTACCTTCTCGCAGCGGTGCCGGAAAATGATATTGTCGGTCACCAGGACCCTGTACATGGGCAGCCGCTTGCGCAGGTGTGGGATGAAGGACCGGACCTCTGCCAAGAAGTCGTCGGTGAGGTCGAAGGCGACGCCGCCGGGACGGTAAAAGCTGTAGGTCAGCCGTGAACCACTGACCGACTGGAGGATGTCCAGGATGCGTTCGCGGTCCTCAAAAGCATACATGATGGGGGTAAACGCGCCCAGGTCCAGCAGATAGGTCCCCCACCAGAGCAGATGACTGGCGATACGGTTCAATTCGCAGGTGATGACCCGGATGAACTCGGCCCGCCGCGGGACCTCGATGCCGCCCAGACGCTCGACGGCGCCCACGTAGGCCCAGTTCCATCCCAGTGCATGCACGTAGTCCACCCGCCCCATATTGGGCATATACTGCAGGTAGGTGCGGTTTTCGGCCATGGCTTCGTGCATGCGGTGCAGGTACCCCAGGACCGGCTCGGCCCGCAGAATATACTCGCCGTCCAATTCCAGGATAACCCGCAGCACGCCGTGGGTGGAAGGATGCTGCGGCCCCATGTTGAGGATCAGGGTGTCCTCGCTTTGCCCCTGCGCGAAGCGGCTGGTGTAGACATCTCCGCTGATCTGCTCTCTGTTCAGGTCGTAGTGCATGGGTCCTTTTCCCCGTAGGGGGCGCGCCGGGTTATGCCGGCCCTTCGCTTTTCGTGGTCTTTTCACCCTGCGGGTGCGGGGGAAAAATCCGGTCGAACTGCGGGTCGACGGCAACGATCGTTCCGGGGTCGATCAACTCCCGAACAGTGCGCCTTGCGTTTTCCGCCTTGCGCAAGGGCGTGATAGTGTCGTCTGCCGGCAGGAGCAGGTTCGCGGGGTTCGGGTTGCCGGAGAAGGCCACACCGAAAAAATCCCGCACTTCACGCTCGTGC
>Ga0210085_1000869_pt1 | contig 12343 bp, 6 predicted proteins | sample China_Galinas_PW_5_FD_184866 | JGI IMG/M metagenome (GOLD analysis project Ga0210085, IMG submission 184866) | Wetland microbial communities from San Francisco Bay, California, USA, that impact long-term carbon sequestration - China_Galinas_PWC_D1... | ecosystem: Environmental > Aquatic > Marine... | reverse complement strand
CTGAGGACCTGCCGCATATCTTTGACCGCCATTATCGGACCGATAAATCGCGGACCCGGGGACCCGAGTCATCCGGTCTGGGGCTGGCTATCACCAGAAAGCTGGTTGAGGCCCAGGGTGGGGAGATCACCACCAGCAGTGAAGTTGGGCAGGGTACCGCCTTCACAATCAGCTTCCCAACAACCTGATGAAGGGGCCAGTCCCCTCGCCTTTCCAGAGGGCTGAAAATCTGATATGATGATTGACTGCAGGAATCTGAGTACCCGATCATGAAACAAGAGTTATCCCTGATTGGGAAGGAGTTGTAATCATGAAAAAGCGATTTGGAATCATAATACAGGTCGGGTTGAGTGCTGCGCTCGTAGCTCTCTCAGCGGCTTGTGCTGGATCCAACTTCGATGAACAAGCCTATGAAGCAGCCCTGAACACGGCCGTCGCCAGTACAGTCACTGCCCAGGCGCTGGATATCCAGCGGACCAAAGGCGCGGAAGCTGCCCAACAAGCGACAGCAACCCTGGAACCAACTGCTACCCTTAAACCAACTGCTGCCGCCACTGCCGTGTCGGACTCGCCAACACCAGAACCAACCCTGGCGGAAACAACTGCTGCGACAGCGGAAGTCACTCCCTTGCCGGATTTCACCCTCAACGGTCCTTCCGTTCAGGTCTCAGTCGATACCAACTGCCGTTCCGGACCCGGGGTTGCCTACAATATTATCGGCGCTTTGATGGTTGGGGAAGAAGCAGCCGTCTCAGGCAAAGATCCCTCAGGTTCATTCTGGTATATTGACAACCCGGATCAGGAAGGAGCATTTTGCTGGATCTGGGGAAAGTATGCCGCGACATCGGGGAATGCCAGTATGGTGCCGGTTTACACGCCCGGACCAACATCCTCCCCTGAAGTTCTTTATTCGGTTGGCTATCGCGAAGTGGAAAATTGCGGAGGCGCCTGGCAGGTGGAATTCGAGATCGTCAACACAGGCCGCTACAATCTAGAGTCTATATCTACGTATGTTGAGGATACGGATACCTCAGCAAAATCCGGCACCCTGACAACCAATTACTTCACACGAAAAACCGGGTGCTCCGTGGATCAAAACAAGGAAACTCTGGCACCTGGAGTGACTGGCTATTCTGTCAGCAAGAACCTCAGCAACAATCCCACCGGCCACCTGGTCTATGCCTCGGTGACCGCCTGCAGCGAGGATCATCTCAATGGAGCTTGCCAGACCAGGGAGTGGTATTTCACACCGTAATTCAATCAGGTGAGGTTTTTTACCTATACAATTGACTTCTTCTCTTTCTCATTGAGAAAAAAGGGACCGGCTCATATAAGATCCGGTCCCTTTTCGGTTAATATTCTTCAAGCTAATTATTTTGGATTCCAGAAAATTGAGAGGTGCCTGAATCAATAACAGCACCATCTGTTTGGCACCCAGTCCTCGCTGGTCGGCGGATTCTGCTCCTCTAGAAAAAGGGACGAAATCCTTTAAAAGGATTTCGTCCCTATCAGAACGAACTACTTGACAATCATCAGGTCGCTGCCGCTGCGTCCGAAGACTTCGGGAGTATACATCTCTTCTGCCTTGGCAGGTGGTACAACAAAGGTTCCCGGTGTGGTCGCCCGGGCGACGTAGTTGTAGTCAAACACGCCATCCCACAACAGCGAAGTGAAAACTTCCGCCCGCTCATCGCGCATGTTCTGGTGTTCGTACCAGGTCCCCCACCACCACCAACCGTAGCGGGCATCGCTGCTGCTGGGGTCTTGGGGTACACTGCCGGATACCGCCAGGGCAGGGTTGATGATCTCTAAGCCTGCAGGCAGCGGATCCACCAGGGCAACATGGTAGCGGCGGTTATCAGCCACCATTATCAGGCGGATCCTGACCCGGGCACCAGCTTTGATCACCCAGGTGCCGTCTTCCAGACGGGTCACGTCCTCCGGATCGTCCACAGCCTCGTACTCACGCTGGACGACAAATCCCATTTCCAGAGGATTAAGCTGCAGGTCGGTGGGAGCATACTTCAAGCCCAGCCGGTAGTACAGCCGCCCCGGACCTTCCTTGCTGATAATCAGATTCTGTTCCTCCTGACCGGTGTTAACCAGGTAACTCATGGGCACTTCCGTCAGGTGGCGATCGGTGCTGTAGCCGACATACTCATGCTCTCCGGCATAAGTGTCTCCCAGCCAGATGCGGGCCACGAACTCCGGCTCGACAGACTCAAAAGTGTTGAAATAGCGATCCAAAGCCAGCAGCACGAAAACGTTCTCCTGGGTGCTGCTCCAACGTCCCCGACTGCGGTGAGCCAGCAGGCCGTTGACCAGTTTAGGAATCAGATCGCTAGTTGGATCATCGGCGATCAGCGTATCAAGTAAGACGGCGTCAGTCCTGCGGTCAGAACTCAACAGCAGGTAGCTCTGGTCATCATAGTAGGTTGTAAAGTTGGCTGCTCCAGGTGTTTCCACAACACGGTTTCCCACCCAGGTGCGGATCTCCGCCAGCTCCTGCTGGGAGGCTGAGTCATCGATCATCACCTGCCAGATCCATCCGACACCAGCCATAGCGACATGGTCAAACCCGGATTGATGGTAAAGTTCACGGGCTTTAGCTGGATCAGAATCACCCATTAGATCCCTGACATAGAGCGCATAGGCGCTCAAGGTGTTGCGGGTGTACTCGCTGTACCAATACGGATAATAGTTCTCGATATCACGCAGGTAATCCTGCGCCTTGAACCACATGTCCTCCGGAACCTCAAACCCTTTGGCCTGCGCCCTGGCCAGGGCATGAGCAACGTGGATGGTGTTGAAAGGGATCGAATCCTGCCCCCGGCGCCAGTACGGGAAACCGCCGTCATGGTTCTGGATCATCACCAGCAGATCCAGATCCTTGGCAACCCGGTCTTCCATCTCCTCCGGACTTGGCAGGCCATCGGCTTCGAAGGCGCTGAGCACATCACGCAGGGCAGCAATACCCAGGATGCGCGAGGCCATCTGCTCTGAACATTCATAGGGATAGGAATACAGATATACCACCGCATCAGTGAGTGCCTGCAAGGCGGTCGATGAAGTACTGATCTCCAGTCCACCGAATTGCGAGAAGACATCTTGCGGCTTAGCGATCGGTTGAGCGATAGCGCCCTGGTCGATCACGCCGTAGGTAGCGAAAGCTTCTGTAGTCGCCGGTGTGTAAACTGGCAGATCGCCTGCAGCCGCATCCGCATAGGATCCAGAAGTGGCCGCCAACCGGAACTTCGCACTGCCAGCCATCGCCGCAGACATTGGGAAGCGGACCTCTATCCGATCGTTGGCTGGTACAGTCACCTTCAGTCCCTGGCTTCCATCCAAGTTCAGGTTGCTGACCTGGACCAGGATCTGGGTTTCCAGGTCTTCCCCAGTCTGATTTTGAACTACAACAGGGAGCTCGAACCTGTCTCCGAAATTCAAGAAACGGGGTGCTGAAGGCCGGACCATCAAAGGCAGCCGGGCAGTGATGCTGGACTCCCCGGAGCCAAAATCCTTACCAGTGTCATCCACCGCCACCACCATCACCCGGTAGCGGGTCAGGTTGTCCGGCAAGCTGACTTTGACTGCAGCCTTACCGGAGCTGTCCGTCCGCACTTCTGGTGCGAACGTTGCCAGTGGGTTGAAGTCAATCCGGATCTGAATCGGCTGACCTGATTCAGCCCCTTGATCCATTCCTTTTCCCACTGCATCAGCAGCCAGCTCTGCCTCCGGGGCTGGCGCCTCCATCATTGCCTCTTCCATCACATCCCCTTCCATCACCATGGTCGCTTGAGGCATATTCCTCATTGCTCCTGCAGCCTGTTCCATCAAGGCAGCCGGGTTAGCAAGCAGGATGCTGGAGCGAGTGTAGTAGCTGCTCACGTCCCCAGATCGGGTAGCATAGAAGACAGAAAGCGGATCTGACAGCTGGTAGTTGGTAAGACCCAGGATAGCCTCATCTACCACAACTACTGCTAACTCCGCACCTGATAGAGGCTCACCTGCTGCATCACGCACACGGATATCCAGCCAAGTCTCACCGCCGGGCTCGAGAGCATCAGCGCGGGGCGTTACTTCCAGCGCTAAAGTCCGGGATATCGGCGGGATAGAGAGATCCAGCTGACCGGTTGCGAATGCTGGCCGGGGAGGCGCTCCTTCAAGCTCCTCACCCTGGTCATCTGTACGGGACGCAGAACCCACCACATCGACCTGAATGTGCAAATTGGGGATATATTTCTCTTCGATCGGGATCCGAAGCGTATAGCTGGTGCCATCCAGTTCGAATTCCTCAGTGGAAATGATACCGCTGCGGCTGATCGTCAGCAGTCCTTTTCCAGCACTGAAAGGCGCCTCGACCAGGATTTCCGCCACATCCCCCGGCTGGTAGATTTCCTTATCCGGGATCAAAGTGATCTGCTCCTGCTCTACATCTCTGGAGGGTGGCCGTTCTCCACCACTCACCCAGCGGGTCAGACGGCTCTGATTGACCCGCCCCTGGCTGTCCGTCACATCGGCTGTGATCTGGTAGCGACCTCCCCGGGGCGTCTCGAATTCACAGCTGACCGGTTCATCCGTTGATCCTACAGAGCAATCCTGGGTGTCCACTGCTACCTGCTGCCAGCGTCCATCCTGATATTTCCATTCCATCCTGGCTGCCTGGACCTGGACAGGCCGGTCGACCACCGGGTTTCCATCCAGGTCGGTGACAATCAGGTCAACCTGTAAAGGATCTCCCTGCTGGACAAAATAGCGGTCCGTCCGCAGACCAATGTACAGATCTGCGGGATGGACAAGCAGGCTGGTTGAACCTGTCCAAGCCTGGCGGTTGACATCAAATACTGTCCCTTCAGCAACCACACTGTAGGGCCTGGGCACCTCCATGGACTCAAAGTCCAGTCGCAGGTAATGATTCCCAGTGGCATCCGTCTTTCCTGTAAAGCTTGCACCGGAAGCACCGCCGCTGTTGTCGCCGTAAGAGTCATAAAACCACCAGGGAGTCCAGTAACCAAAACTGAAATCCGGCCAGTTGGGTGGTTGGTAGTTGGTTGGTGTCGAGTTGACATACCAATTTGTCTCGGCGTTGGGAAGTGGACCGCCAGCATAATAACTTGCTTCCACTGCCAGCACCGCGTAATCTCCCACAAAGTAAGGTCCGGTAGACTCGTTTCGGGCGCTGACCTCGAATTCAGGCCGGCGGAATTCCTGAACCTGGATGCTGTGATAGTAACTGTTGGAGTTAATACCAGAAAGGGTTCCGATAGGATTTATGACCACCTGGGTATATCCCAGATTGGCATTCTCAGGCAGATCGAACTGGAAGTCGAAACCACCCAGAGAATTGACGTCCGCGGTACCTGATGAGAGCTCATTTCCCTGGGAACCGATCACCTGGTAGGATACTTGACTGACTTGATTACCTAAAAGACTGACATCACCAGACTCACTGCTGCCTATCCGGCGCATCCACCCTTTGATAGATACCTCCTCGCCGGGTTTGTACATCTGGCGGTCATCCCAGACATACCAGCGCAGCTCATCCTGCAGTGATCTTCTGGACCAACCAGTCTCACTCCAATAAGAATCGGACGGCGCAAGAAAAACCAGGTCACCCCCCTGCTCTCCAACCAGATACGGGATTCCAGAGGGTGGGATATCAAATCGCGCCACCCCGTCACCGTTTGTGGTAGCTATAGCAGAGCCTTCACCAGGTTTGATCTCCACGTCTGCCAGCGGGGCTCCAGTCAGCAGATCAGTAGCCCAAACAACCATTTCAGAATGGTCAACAAATGCATCCAATCCAATTCCGGTAACCTGGACCCAGACCTGGACATGCTCCCAATAGCGCTCCTCCTCAAAAAGTCCTGTGGGAGGTTTAGCGATTACAACTAATTGGCCTTTGCCGTCCGGCAGATATTCTTTGAGAGGGATATTGACTTCCGTCAGCTGATCTGCCGGCGCTTCGATATTGATGGCACCATCGAAGACCTTCTTGCCAGGAGGCGTCAGCTGAACATCTGTTCGCTGATAATCACGCAGATATTGGGTGAAATCTGGCCAGTCAGCGGTCTGAACTTGGTAGATCTCCACGTTTAATTTATTAAAATTAATGGTGAATAGAGACAAGGCTGGATTCACATCAGCCGGATCCATGGTCACAATGGTCTGGTTCGGTCCATACATAACAGGGTCCGCAGATCCAATCCTGAAGCGCAGCCGCTCGTTGTTTCCAAGCGTCTGCCCAAACTGATCCGTGATCGAGCTGTCTACGGTTACCCAATAGGTAGTTCGTCCCTGGGTATTTCCCTGGATATTGATGGTATTACCGTAGATATTCACAGTTGCGTTGGGAAGCGCAGGTTCGACAGTCACCATACTGGAATCGTAAGCATCCAGATCAATGGGATTGTTAAAACGAATATACAAGGGAGTCAGCGGCCGACAGGGTTCATCACCCCAGGAACAACCGTGATCCTCAATTCGAAGGGGTGAGTAAGTCCGGAAAGAATAGCTCTGATCAGACGTTGTGGTCAAGGGACCTTCAGCAGAGGGAGTTCCTGTCGGGACGATCACTGAAACGGTAGTATCAGTGGGCAGCTGCTCTTCCGCCTTGAAAACGAGATAACGGCCCTCCTGAGCATTCTCCACCCGGCGGCTGACTACCTCATCTGCGAGGATTTCCTCATCACCAGCCAGGCGCAATTTGAGCTGCTGGCTACCAGCGTTCACCTGGAGCTTATCCAGTACTGCCTCCGGATCGATGCGCTGATCGAAGGATATAAAAAAGAGCGGATCGAGAGGTTGGGCGTTGCTGGTAGGATAGTAATCCTCCAGGATCGGTGGCGGCGTCGTGAAACTGAACTGCACCTCTTCCTGGAGTGTGCTGCCTGAAGCAGACTCAACGCCAGCCGGAATGGTCACCAAATATTCTGTCGCCATAGGCAGACGATCAAATAGATCCGAATCTGCCTGGAAATTCAAAGTTCGCGTTCCCAGCCAGCGCCAAGAGCCAGGGATCTGGGGAGTGAACTTGACCGGGGCATCCTCCTCAGAAAGTGCGCTCAAAGTGTTGAGCGCGATCATGGGTTGATTGAAAGTCACACTGATAAAAGGAGCGACTGCCACCTCGCCCTGGGGCGCAAAACGCAGCACTTCCAACTCTTCGCCAAAAACCGGTTCCGGCCCAGCCAGATCCGAGGAAGAAGGGAAGGTTCCCGGGATGGTCTCACCAGTCAGAGGAGGTGGAAGGATTTGATCCGGGAGTCGAAAATCGGTTTCCAGCCCCTGATCTACTTGCCAGGGAGTCAATCGGTCTAAAATAGCCTGGATCTGCTCCTCTGAAAGGGGCACGCCCTGCACAGGAGCCAGAACCTCGTACACAGTTGGGATGGGATTCCCGTCACTCAAACGGAGAGTCAAACCAGCTCCCCCTTCTCCATCTCCGGGGGATCCAGCAGATTCAGCTTGAACAGGGGCGGGGCCGCTGGTACTGTCGGCATTGATCGGGATGGGCTGTGGGGCCACCGAGCTATCACCTAATCCAGCAAAGTTACATCCTGATATAGGAATAAAAACCAGCAGGACTGCAAGGGATATCCATCCGATACGGTTCTGTTTTTTGACGGCGGTCATGGCAACTCTCCTTATGTACCTGGATCTTTAGATTCGAACCCAGCCCAGAAAATTGGACTGGCGTACAAATCCCACTACGAATCAGGACGGAAAACCTTGAAAAAAAGTTCCCGGAAAATATTGAAATCTGCCGGATTAGATTTTCACTCCTCATGTTTGCGGTAGATCAGAGCGGATCTCTGCCAGATAGTTGCTCAAGATCTCCTCCGCTTCTTGGAGATTTCTGTAAGATCGGACCGCTAACAACCGGTGAGGATTCCCGGTTATCATTTTTGAGATATCGACAATCCAGTCATAAAGGCAGAGCACCGGTTTTCCGAGCGAAAGAGCATATCCAATTTCATATCCTACTCCATGGGACGGTGTGCTCACCTCAGCAATCAAGGTGTCGCTCTCAGCGATCCAATCAACATCACGCTGATAGATATCGGAGGGATCTTCCTGACCATCAATGATCTCGATCCCGGTTTCTGCAATATGGGCTGTGGGGACATGGTGGCCGAGTTCCAGCAGCTTTTTTACCAGGTGTTGATAGACCTTTTCATCCTTGCGGCCGCCGCTGATGGAACAGGCAAAATAAATTTTCATAAGCTTCCTATTCAGACCTGGAAAGAACCAACTCAATCTCAGGTCTGAAATCTGATATGTTATACTCGAATTTGATCTCTACCCTGCTATTATGGATTATTGTACACGCTGACTGCTATGAAAGGACTGGAAATCCGGAAAATCACGAAAATATATCAGGAAGAACCTGTTTTGCAAGGGATCTCCTTTCAGCAGAACCAGGGGGAAATCCTGGCTTTGTTGGGTCCGAGCGGAAGCGGAAAATCAACCCTGCTTGAGATCATCGCCGGTTTAGTTGAACCGGACAGCGGAGACTGTCTCTGGGACGGAGAATCCCTGGCTGGGGTCCCTCCCCACCTACGAGGATTTGGATTGATGTTCCAGGAATACGTGCTTTTTCCCCACAAGAATGTCCAGGAAAATATCGCTTTTGGATTGAAAATGTCCGGCAAAGCACTGCCGGAAACCACATCCCGCGTGAAAGAGGTCCTCAAACTGGTCGGATTGTCAGGTTTCGAGGACCGGGACGTAAACACCCTGTCAGGTGGAGAACAGCAGCGTGTAGCTCTGGCCCGCTCACTGGCTCCCGAACCACGACTTGTCATGCTGGATGAGCCGCTGGGAGCCTTGGACCGCACAATCCGGGAGAGGCTGGTGGGAGATTTGAAGAAAATACTCAACAGCGCCAGCCAGACAGCTCTCTATGTCACCCACGATCAAGAAGAAGCTTTCAGCATAGCTGATCGGGTGGTGATCATCGGCGAAGGGACAGCTGTTCAGATCGGGACTCCCCAAGAAATTTATTACCAACCAGGATCACCCTATGTAGCCCGATTCCTGGGAATGGATAATCTGCTTGAAGGAGAAGCCCAGCCAAATTCCAGTGGATGCCTGTTGAAGACAAAGCTTGGCGAGTGGCAGGTTAGCCGCTCCTACAAGGGAAAAGGACTCATGTTGCTGCGTCCCGATCAGATCAAAATCGATCCGGACAGCAAGAACCAGGCTGTATTCTTGCGGGGGACAGTTCGCACCAGCACTTTCAGCGGCTCAGCTCTCCAGATCGAACTGGATGTGGTTGGAACCCTAATCCATTTCTCTCTTCCTGACCCCGGGTTAAATGTTCCCAAACCAGGCAAGGCGCTCTCCGTAAGTTTCAAGCCGGACGCAGCCCTCCACTTCTTTTCGAAAGAATGAACCAGGTGAGGAAGCCTCACAGGAAAAAATCCAACCAATCGGATCTTTATTAAATATCGAGGTAGCCAGACCAACTGCCGGTCAGCAGGTATCTGATCCCATCAATCAGGGCAATCTGCAGCAGGGCAGTTCCAAAGCCAGCTACGATCCAAAACCCCAGATCGCGCGTTTTTTGGAAGCTATTTTCCTTCTTCGTGAGCAGGATCCAGACCACTGTATAGAGCAGGGTCAGCAGGGTCAATAATCCCACTGTACTGAGCAGAATTATATAATAAGACAGCAGCGGATTTTCCAACAATACCAGGAATCCGATCAAGACACCGCCGCCCAGGACAATCGTCCATTCGCGGCCTCCCTCCAATGACTTTGACAGCGAAAAATCCCGCCAGATTGTCTGTCCCATCAAAGGATAGTAGACAGCGCTGACAGCCAGACCCATGCCCAAACCAGAGAATAACCGCAGGGTATTGTTTGGTTGATATACGGCCCAGTTTTCAAATCCGGGATAAGACCAAAACAGAGAATTCAAACCATCGACGACATAAAAAAGAGCCAATCCCCCCAGCAAGATCAGCAGCCAGCGGTTAGGGAAACCAGACTTCTTTTTAGCCAGCAGAATCTGTACAGAAAATCCCCATAAGAAACCAAGATATTGGCCACTACAACGGGAGCACAAGGAAAAAGGACGGCCGCCGATGTAAAATGAATGTGAACCGATCCGATGGCAAACCGCATAGGCCAGAGCATCAGATTTACCCAGCAGACCAGGAGGTGTGCTGAACAGCCAGATGCCAAACAGCAATCCTACCAAGGCAGCCAGTAATATTTTACGCCTCTGACTGGAACGCATCATTTCTGGTTTTTGGGAGCTTCCGTCCATGGGAGTTGGATTTCAATTCTCAGAGTTCGGCAAATAATCGCTGCATGGCGTCCATTGAACTTTCCGCTGTCAGGTCCAGTTTCAGCGGGGTCAGGGATGCAAACCCGGTTTTTAGCGCTCCAAAATCCGTTCCTTGATCCGGAACACCTGTGGGAGGATCTCCGCCAATCCAATAATATGGAACACCCCTGGGATCATTCCTGGCTATGAGCTCGTCATGGTAAACTCGAAGGCCCTGTCGGGTTACCTGCAGGCCTTTGATCTCCTCCAACGGTAAGCCGGGAACGTTCAGATTAAGCACAGTTTCAGGAGGCATTTCCTCCCTGAGCATTTGCTTGACAACCCTGCGGGCGTATTCGGCGGCAGAGGTGTAATCCAGTGAACCCAGATGATTTCCCGGACTGTCCATTGAAACCGCCAGCCCTGGAATCCCCCAGATCACTGCCTCCATTGCGGCTGTGACCGTACCGGAGTAAGTCACGTCATGACCGACATTTGCGTTTGGATTGATGCCAGATACCACCAGATCAACGTCATCAATCAAGCCCAGCACAGCCAGGGCCACGCAATCAGATGGAGCGCCATCGCTGGCCAGGGCGCAGGTGCCGTCCTCCAGTTCCACCTCTTTCACACGCAGCGGCCGGTGAAGGGTTTTCACGTGTCCGGAGGCAGACCAGTTGCGATCTGGTGCCAACACGCTAACCTCCCCTACTGTTCGGAGAGAATCAACCAGAGCAAATAACCCTGGTGCAGTTACGCCGTCGTCATTGGTAACAAGGATATGTGTCATGCGCCATCCTGAACTGTCTGATTTTTGGTAACAGCCGGAAAGAATGCAGCTGATCCGTTCCGTCAATCTGACCTATGAGTGCCCGAATTCAAACTTGAAAGAAAGCCGGCCTCGATTACAATGGGAACATTATAACTTACTCTGCGAGTCAAACGGCTGGTTATGGACAAAACTCAAGGTCAATCACCCCTGGATCTCAACTCACTCTCCAGGATCAAACACTACCTGAACGCTTATCCCTCCCAATTCTGGCTGCTATTCTGGGGAATGCTTGTCCATACAACAGGAATGAGTATGGTTTGGCCTTTCCTGGTCGTTTATATCGGCCAGGAACTTTCTCTGCCCCTGACGGTTGTTGCCAGCTTGATCACCATCAACGCCGCAGTCAGATTATCCTCTTCACTGCTTGCCGGACCTCTTACAGACAGGTTGGGGCGAAAATGGTCCATGGTCATCAGCCTGGTTATCAGCGGCGGTGGGCTGGCAGCTATGATTCCAGCGCATACTTACGCACAGTTTGCCGTTATTATGGTCGTCAGAGGGTTATTCCAGCCCTTTTTCAGAGTTGGGTCAGATGCCATGATCGCAGATCTGATCCCCAGGGAAAAAAGGCCTGATGCTTATGCCCTGACCCGCCTGAGCAAGAATCTGGGTATCGCTCTTGGACCTGCCCTGGGCGGATTGCTGGCTGCTCAATCTTACGGCATCACCTTTTCGATCGCAGCCGGAGCAGCGACCTTCTTCAGCATCCTGATCGCTCTCCGCGCCTCTGAGACCCTTCCTGAGGCTGCTCGCAGGATCGAGGAAAAGTTATCACAAACCATCAAGGATTACCTGGAAATCTTCCAGGACCGTTTGTACACAAGCTTTGTGTTCGGTTTTACTCTCCGCCAGATCTCCGGGTCAATTCTTTGGGTCCTATTGGGTGCGTATACAAAAGACAACTACGGCCTCCCAGAGAGTGTTTACGGGCTTATTCCAACAACCAATGCTTTGATGGTAGTCTTCCTTCAGCTCTTTGTCACCAGGAAAACCTCACGTTATCACCCTCTGCCGGTCATGGCCCTGGGGACTCTGCTGTATGGAATCGGTGTAGGAAGTATTGCCTTGGGAAGGGGTTTCTGGGGATTCTGGATCAGCATGGTGGTAGTTACGATCGGTGAACTTATGGTTATACCCACCGCCAGCACTTTTACAGCCAATCGAGCGCCAGAGACCATGCGGGGCCGTTATATGAGCTTGCTGGCCCTGACCTGGGGCGCAGGATCGATGGTTGG
>Ga0210085_1000868_pt1 | contig 12352 bp, 9 predicted proteins | sample China_Galinas_PW_5_FD_184866 | JGI IMG/M metagenome (GOLD analysis project Ga0210085, IMG submission 184866) | Wetland microbial communities from San Francisco Bay, California, USA, that impact long-term carbon sequestration - China_Galinas_PWC_D1... | ecosystem: Environmental > Aquatic > Marine... | reverse complement strand
AACGGCGGGATGGTCCGCATCTGCGAAGAGCTGGGCTTCAGCGTCAGCGCTGACGACGACGGCGAGACCCTGCGGGCCGAGCTGGTGCTCTAGGCCGGCGGGATCGACTCGCCTACCCGTCCATCGCGTCCGACTGCACCGGCCGCGAACGGTAGCGACCCACCAGCTCGCGCCGGGCCAGCTGGTTGCGCACCGGCGGCAGCCCCTGCTCCATGAGCGCGAGGTCGTCGAGCACCATCTCGCCGATCTGCGGGAAGACCACCGGCAGTCCACCGGCGCGATGTGCCTGCAGGACCATGCCCTCGTTCGAGCGTGCGGGATGGTCGGCCGGAGCCGGTTCTTCGGGCCAGACGTCGGTAGCCGCGAAGAAGCGGCCTTCACCGGCGTAGCGCACGAACGCATCGAAGTCGACCACGGCCGCGCGGCTCGTCAGCACCACCCGCGCATCCGCCGGGATGAGCTGCATGTTCTGCGCGTCGAGCAGGTGGGTCGAAGCGTCGGTGACGGTGGCGAGGATGAAGAGGAAGGTGCTCGTCGAGAGCACCTCCTCGAGCGTCGCGGGCTCCATCCCGGCCTCGCGGATGACCGAGTCGGGCAGCCAGGGGTCATAGCAGCGGATCGCGCTGGGCCGGAACGGCTCCAGGAGGGGCAGCAGCGCGCGACCGATGTTGCCGAAGCCGACGATGCCCATCGCCGATCCCCGTAGCAGGATGGAATCACTGGTGGACTGGAAGACATAGCCCTCGCGCCTCTCGCGGAAGGCGCGGTCCTCGCGGCTGATGCCACGGGCCAGGTCGATGGCCAGACCCAGCGAGAACTCGGCCACGGCCTGGGCGTAGACCGGAGCGCAGACGGCCACGTTGACCCCGCGCTCGAAGCAGGCCTCGTAATCCACGTTCTGGAAGAGGTTGCCCTCGACGTTGAGGATCCCGCGCAGCTTGGGCGCTCGCTCCAGGCGCTCACGCGGCAGGTCCGGCTGGCCGACGATGGCGAAGACCTCCGGCAGGCAGGCATCGATGGCCGCTTCCGACGGGTCGGCCTCGCCGTCGATGACGGTGTAGCGCTCGTGCAGTCGGCGCAGCGCATCCTCGCTGAAGATGCGACTGGTCACCTGCGGCGCGGGTCGCAGCAGGACGACGGGCTTGGCGTTCGCAGGTCGGTCGGTCATGGTTCGTTCCCTCGCGGCGGGTGGTGCGGCCCGGGGGCGACCGCAGAAGGCTTCTTCGGTCGACTCTACCCCGGCGCCCATCCAGCCACAGCCCCGCCTCGGTAGAATCGGCCCCCATGACCGAACCCCGCCCTGGACCCGCCAGCAAGGCCGACCGCCGCGGTCGCCAGGCGCCGGCCATCCCCGAGGGCGCCAGCATCGGTCCGCCCGACTTCATCGGCGTCGGCGTGCACAAGGCCGGGACCACGTGGTGGTGGGCCCTGCTGGTGGGCCACCCGCTGATCGACGGCGTGCCTCGGCGCAAGGAGCTGCATCTGCTCGATCGTATGAAGGCATCACCGGTGCCGCGGTCACAGCGTGACTGGTACGAGCGCCAGTTCCCGCGCCTCCCCGGCCACCTCGCGGGGGAGTGGACCCCTCGCTACCAGGCCCTCCCGCGGATGCCGGAGGTGATCCGCGAGGTCGCGCCGGAGGCGAAGCTGCTGTCCATCGTGCGCGATCCCGTGGAACGCTATCGCTCAGGCCTCAACCAGTGGCACGCGGAGAACCGGCGCCGCTCGCGCCAGCGCGACGAGAAGGCGGGCAAGCGGGAGGCGCGCATGCGCGGCTTCTACGGGCGCCAGATCGCCCGGCTGGCAGAGGCAGTCGGACGCGACCGCATCCTGGTGCTGCAGTACGAACAGTGCGCGCGCGACCCGGCGGGACAGTTCGCACGCACCCTGGAGTTCCTCGAGCTGCCACCGTACGAGCCGGATCCGCGCCTCGTGCGCACGCGTGTGAACGAGACGGTCGGGGCCAAGCGGACGGTGCCGAGCAAGGACGAACAGGCGCTCATCGAGGAGTACGAGCCGGAGGTCCTGGAGCTCAAGGAGCTGATGCCGGACCTGGACCTCTCGTTGTGGCCGCGCTTCTCCCACCTCGACCGCTGAAGGGGTATTCGCGGCCGCTGCGCTACGCTGGCCCTCGCCATCGAATCCCTGGAGGCCCGAACCGACCATGATGCTGTGGGGTCTATGGTTAGACCCGCTCTACCTCGTCCTCTTCATCGCCACGCTCGTCATCTCCGGCGCCGCACAGCTGTACATCAGGTCCACCTTCGCCAAATGGGACCGAGTGTCGAACAGCTCGGGCCTGGCCGGCATGCTCGTGGGCCAGAAGCTGGTGCAGGAAGTCACCTTCGGGCAGGCGCGCGGGTCGGCCACCGGCATCAGCTTCAAGATCGTGCCAGGCAGCCTGTCCGACCACTTCGATCCGCGCACGCTGCAGATCGGGCTCAGCCAGGAGGTGGCCTCGCGTGACTCCGTCGCCGCCATGGCCGTGACCGCACACGAGGTCGGGCATGCCCAGCAGCACGCCGAGGGCAGCGTGGCCATGCGTGCGAGAGCCTTTCTCGTGCCGGCGGTCACGTTCTCGCCCATGCTCAGCTACCTGCTCATCTTCGTGGGGCTCATCTTCAATCTCACCGGCCTGTTCTGGATGGGCATCATCGTCTTCGGCCTGATGGTCCTGTTCAGCGTCCTGACCTTGCCCGTGGAGATCGGAGCGAGCCGGCGAGCGCTGGTCATGCTGCGCGAGACGGGCATGCTGGCGCGGCCGCAGGACGAGGAGGGCGTCAAGCGGGTGCTGACCGCAGCCGCGCTGACCTACGTGGCTGCGGCGGTGACCGCCATCCTCACGCTGCTCTACTACATCTCCATCGCCCGCCGGTAGGCCAGCAGGGTGTCGATGAGCCTGACCCCGAGCCCCGGGGAGCCGAGGTCGCACGAGCCGGGTCCTCCCGACGTGCCGGGCGGACCCGAGGATCCGGCCGCCACCGAGGGCCAAGCCGATGGGTCGGCCCCCGACGCTCCCCGCGGCCGCAACCGGGCCGCGGGCCTGGGCACCGTCCTGCTCGTCGGGTTCTTCATCGTCGCCGGGCTCTTCGCCGCCTGGACGGTCACGCCCGCACCCGACGAGGAAGCGCTGGCCCGGCCCGGCGACACCGACGTCGTGGTCACCGGTGGAGCCCCGCTGTCGTGGGATCCCGCGGCCATCTCTGACGGACTATCGGCGCAGGTGCTGGGCCAGGTCTACGAGGGCCTCACCGCCATGGACGTCGAGTCCCGGCTGCAACCTGCGCTGGCCCAGGACTGGCGCATCGAGGCGGACGGCGCCCGGCTGGTGTTCGAGCTGCGCCCGGGCCTCACCTTCAGCGACGGTTCGCCGCTCGATGCCGGCGACGTCCGACGCTCCTGGCTACGCGTCCTCGATCCGGCGGCTCCGAGCCCGCTCGCGAGCCTGCTCGATGACGTGGCCGGTGCCGCCGCCTACAGCCGGGGAGAGGCGGGGGCGGAAGCCGTCGGGCTGCACGCGGAGGGCCGGACGCTGACCGTCGATTTCGACGCCCCCGCCGCCTTCTTCCCGGCCGTGACCGCCTCACCCACGCTGGCCGTGGTGCCGCCCGGCATCGATGACCAGGCTCAGGGACCAGAGGAGGGCTCGGGGTTCGTGGCCAGTGGCGCGTACGTGCCGGTGCCGAGCGAGGTCGGCGAGCTGCGCCTGGAACGCAATGAGGCCTACTGGGCTGGGCCGGCGCCGACCGCGCGGGTGACGGTGCTGACCGACATCGGCGGTCGTAGCAACGTCGACGTGTTCGAGGACGAGGCCGTCGACTGGACGCCGATCGCGGGCAGTGATGCGAGCTGGATCCGCTACGACCGCTACCTCGGGCCGCAGCTGCGCGAGACCGACGAGATGGTGGTACAGCTGCTCGGCTTCGACACCACCGAGCCGCCGTTCGACGACCCCCGTGTTCGAAGGGCCGTGACCATGGCCGTGGACTGGCGGCGCCTGGCCGCGCTCGACGATCCCGATGGCGCATCTCCGACCTCGATCGTGCCGCCGGGCGTGGCTGCTCGTGGCGTGGGCGACTACCTGCTGCCATACGACCCGGAAGCTGCGCGCAAGGAGCTGCGCGCAGCCGGCTATCCCGGCGGCGCAGGCTTCCCGGCGGTCACGCTCTCGACGTATGGGGTCGGACCGAGCGAAGCCATCGCCGCCGATCTGGCCCGTGAGCTGGGCATCGAGGTGCGTGTCGAGACACGCGGCTTCGCCGAGCACGGCTACCTGCTGGAGGCGGACACGCCTGACATGTGGACGCTGGCCTGGAGCGCCGACTATCCACACGCCCACGATTTCCTGGGGTTGCTGCTCGAGAGCCACAGCTCGGCCAACATGAGCGGCTGGGCAGATGCGCGCTTCGATGAACTCATCGCGGCCGCAGCTGCCACGGGCCAGCCAGACGAGCAGGCGCGGCTCTACGGCCAGGCCCAGGCCATCGTGTGCGACGAGGCCCCACTGATCCCGCTCGGCTACGGCTCCAGCTGGTGGCTCAGCCGCGACGGACTCGAAGGCGGCGCGATCTCCGGTGTCGGCCTCATGCGCTTTGCCGACCTGGCCTGGGCCGGCACATGACGACGATGGCCCGGACGGCGGTCGGCTCCCCGGCCCTGGAACCGCTGCGCAGCCTGATGGGGGCACTGCTGGCGCTGGTGCTCGCGCTGGGCCTGGCCGGCGCCACGCAGGCCGTCGACGGTGTGCACTTCGACGAGCCGGCTGCCAGCGGCGACTTCGGCGAGGACGTGACCTTCACCACCACCTTCAGCGCCGATCCCCCGCCGCTGCGCGTGGAGCTGGTCACGCGCCAGCCGGGCGAAGGTAGTGACCGAGTGGCGATCGCGAACGTCGAGCGCGAGGGTGACCACTGGCGGGCTTCGGTCTCCCAGGGTGGCTACGTCGCGCCCAACACCAGCTGGCGCTATCACTTCCGGGCGGTGACGCCGGACGGCCCGGTGGAGGGCCCGTCGGCCGGCCATCGAGTGGTGGACCGTCGCTTCGATTGGGCCCTGCTCGAGGGCGAGGGTGTGCGCGTGTGGACCTACGAGGGTGGTGAGGAGTTCGCGCGCCGCGCCCTCACGATCGCCGAGGAGGCGCTCGACGAGACCGCCACGCTCCTCGGGATCGATGAGCTCCAGCCCGTCGACTTCTTCATCTACACCGACACGCGGGCGTTCCGTCAGGCGATGGGCCCGGCCACACGCGAGAACGTGGGCGGGCAGGCGCACATCGCGTCGCGCTCACTCTTCGGGCTCATCGAACCGAGCCAGATCGACTCCGACTGGGTGACCGAGGTCATCTCGCACGAGCTGGCCCATCTCGTCTTCCACGATGTCGTTGACAACCCCTACCAGTACCCGCCGCGCTGGCTCAACGAGGGCGTCGCGGTGTACCTCTCGCGCGGCCACTCGGATGCCGACCGGTCGACCGTGGAGGCTGCCGCACGGGCCGGCGCGATCATCCCGCTCGAGGGCCTCGGCGGCCAGTTCCCGACGCGCGCCAGCCGCCAGAGCCTGGCCTACGCGGAGAGCCATGACGCGGTCGAGTACCTCGTGGACAACTACGGCGAGCCGGCGCTGGTGAAGCTGCTGAAGGCCTTCGGCGAGGGCAGGGGACTCGACGGCGCCTTCAGCTGGGCCACAGGCCAGGACTTCGAAGCCTTCGATCTCGGCTGGCTGGCCTCGCTCGGGGCGGAGCCACCGACCCCGTACGGACCGCAGCCGGTCGAGCCCGGGCCGGTACCCGACGCCTGGGCCGATGCACCCCGTGCGCTGATAGGCTGACGCCACCGATGACCGACGTCGCAGCCCGCGCCCTCGATACTGCCGCCCGGTTCGGCGCCACGTATGCGGATGTCCGGGTCGTGCGGCGCCTGCAGCAGGGCGTGGATGTGAAGGCCGGCCGCGTCGAGGGCACCAGCCAGAGCGAATCAGAGGGTTTCGGCGTGCGCGCCCTCGTGGACGGCGCCTGGGGCTTCGCCAGCTCCGGCCACATGGACGCGCGGGAGGCCGACCGCGTCGCGGGCGAGGCTGTACGCATCGCACGCGCCTCGGGGCGCTACACCCACGAGCGCGTGGTGCTGAGCGACCGGCCGGTCGCGCGAGGCCGCTACGAGACGCCCCTGGAGGAGGACCCCTTCGCGGTGCCGCTGGACCAGACCGTGGAGCTGCTGCTGCGGGCGGAGCGGGCGATGGCCGCCGTGCCGGGCACGACCACCACCAGCGCGGGCTACCACGCGTTCCGCGAGTGGAAGGACTTCGCGGCCACCGATGGTTCCCGTACGGAGCAGGTCATCACCCACGTCGGTGCCAGCCTGGAGGTCAGCGCCGCGAGCGACGACGACCTCCAGCGTCGCAGCTACCCCGAGTCGGGTGGCTATCGTGCCGGCGGCTATGAGCACATCCGCCGGCTCGACCTGCCCGGCCGTGCCCCGGGCCTGGCGGAGGAGGCCGTCGCTCTGCTATCGGCACCGGTGCTGCCGCCGGGACGACGCACGATCGTGCTCCATCCCTCCCAGCTGTACCTCCAGATCCACGAGTCCTGTGGCCATCCCACGGAGCTCGATCGCGTGTTCGGCACCGAGGCTGCCTACGCCGGCACCAGCTTCCTGACCACCGACAAGCTGGCCGAAGGCTTCGCCTACGGTTCCGAGCTGGTCACCATCACCGCTGACGCCACGGTGGCCGGCGGCCTGGGCACCTTCGGCTGGGATGACGAGGGCGTGGTGGCACAGCGCGTACCACTGGTCAGCGAAGGGCGACTGACGGGCTACCTCTCCAGCCGTGAGACGGCGCCGCAAATCGGGCGGAGCAGCGGCGGGGCGATGCGCGCCGACGGCTGGAACCGCCTGCCCCTGATCCGCATGACCAACGTCAACCTCGAGCCGCGCGAAGGCATGAGCCTCGACGACATCGTCGCGGACACCGAGGACGGCCTCCTGCTCATGAGCAACCGCAGCTGGTCCATCGACGACCTGCGGCTCAACTTCCAGTTCGGGGTGGAGCTGGCGCGCGAGATCCGCGGTGGCCAGCTGGGACAGCTCTACCGCAACGCCACCTACACCGGCATCACCCCTCGCTTCTGGGGCTCCTGCGATGCGGTCGCCGACGCGAGCAGCTGGGAGCTGGTGGGTGTGACCAACTGTGGCAAGGGCCAGCCCGGACAGGCCATGCACGTGGGCCACGGCAGCAGCGGCGCGCGCTTCCGCGACGTCGAGGTCGGGGTCGGCAACCGGTGAGCAGGCCGACGCAGGGCGACGGAGGGGAGATCGCTCGGAGGGTCGTGGCCATGGCGCTCGAGGCCGGCGCGACGCAGGCGGAAGCCGTGGTCATCGATGGCCACTCGGCGCTCACCCGCTTCGCCAACAACGAGCTGCACCAGAACGTCGCCGAGGCTGATACCGAGGTCAGCCTGCGCTACGTCGACGGGCAGCGGATCGGTGTCGCTTCGAGCAACCGTTTCGATGACGCCGCCTTGCGGGGGCTGGCCAGCTCGGCCCGCGCCATCGCCCGCCTCCAGCCGGAGCAGGACTGGTTCCGCTCATTGCCTGCTCCCACCCCCATCCACTACGCCGAGGGCGCCTGGGCCGAGGCCACGGCCACGGCCGACCCGGAGGTGCGCGCCAACGCCGCGGGCGCGGTCATCGCGGCAGCCGAGGGCGTGGGCGCCGGCGCCTTCGGACTCGTCGAGACGGGCAGCGCCACCGTGAGCGTCGTCAACTCCCTGGGTGTCGACGCCAGCGAGGCCCGTTCACGCGCCCAGGTGCTGACCGTGATGATGGGCCCAGGCGGCGGCAGCGGGTACGCCGAGCACACCGCGGTCGACATCGAGACGCTCGACCCGTCGGCCCTCGGCCGCGAGGCGGCACAGCTGACGACCGCCTCCGCTGACCCGGTGGAGCTGCCCGCGGGGACCTATCCGGTCGTGCTCGACACCTACGCCACGATGGATATCGCGATGTGGCTGGGGCTGCTCGGCTTCAATGCCCAGGAGGTCGAAGAGCAGCAGTCGTTCTACGAGCCGGGCAAGGTGGTGGCCTCGCCACTGGTGAGCCTGACCGACGATCCCACCGATCGTGAGGGCACGCCCGCGTCGTTCGACTACGAGGGGGTGGCCAAGCAGCGCGTGCCCCTGCTCGACGCTGGAGCCTGCGCCCGACTCGTGCATGACAGCAAGAGCGCGGCCCGGGCGGGGACCGTCTCGACCGGCCACGCTCTGCCCGCGCCCAACCCGTGGGGGCCGATGCCGACCAACCTGTCGATGGTCGCAGGCGACACGCCGCGCGCCGAGCTCATCGCCGGCCTGGAGCGGGGTCTGCTGGTCACCCGCTTCCACTACACCAACGTGGTCAAGCCCAAGTCCGTGATGGTCACGGGCATGACCAAGGACGGGCTCTTCCTGGTCGAGGACGGCCGGGTCACCGCGCCTGTGCGCAACCTGCGCTTCACGCAGGGCTACCTCGCCGCCCTGGCCTCGGTGGACGCGGTCAGCCGCGAGCGCCGGGCTTCCGACGGCGACGGCTACCTGGGCACCATCGTGGTCCCCGCCCTGCGTATCAGCGCCTTCGAATTCACGGGCGCGACCGCCGACATCTGAGCCGAGGGCACTGCTCTGGCGCTCGCTCTGGACCGCGCCGCGGAACCACGGTCCACTATGCTTCCCGTGACGGGCGAACACCGAGGGAGTGGATGAGCGACATCCGGGAACAGGTCGACGACGCCATCACCACCACCGGTGGTGCCGACGGCGCACGTGCCCGTGAGGTGCTCAGAAATCCGCGCTTCCTGGCGCTGTTCGGGTCGCAGATCCTCACCCAGGTCGGCGGCAACATGGTGCTCTTCGGCCTCACCGTCACCGTCTTCAGCCTGACCGACTCGAGCACGGCGGTCAGCATCCTGCTGTTGACCTTCCTCGTACCGGCGGTCGTCTTCGGGGCCATCGCCGGCGTCTTCGTCGACATGTTCGACCGGCGCAAGATCCTGATCTGGTCGAACTTCATGCGCGCAGGCTTATACCTGCTGCTGCTGTTCTTCCCCGATCACCTGCTGGTCATCTACGTCGTGACGGCTCTGGTCGCCACGCTGACCACCTTCTTCGGCCCGGCGGAAGCGGCCATGATCCCGTACGTCGTGAAACGTGAGCAGCTGCTCACGGCCAACAGCTTCTTCATCCTCATGCTGCAGGCGTCCTTCGTGCTCGGCTTCGCCCTGCTGGGCCCGGCTGCCCAGCGCTTCCTGGGCATCGACGCGCTCGTGTTCATCGTGGTGGCGGCGTACTTCGTCGCCGGCCTCCTGTGCTGGGTGCTGCCCAAGGCTCCACCCAGCCAGATCGGCCAAGCCTCGCTGGCCTCGGCGCGGCGTGCGGTGGCCGCCACGCTCGGCCAGCTGCGCGAGGGGCTGGAGTACATCCGAGACCACCACAACATCTTCTGGTCGCTGACCTACCTCGCGGTCACGGCCTCGCTCATCGGCGTCCTCGGCTCGCTGGGCCCGGCCTTCGCCAAGGACGTGCTCGGGCTGGAGGAGAGCGATCTCGTCGTCATCCTGCTGCCTCTCGGGGCCGGCCTCGTGAGCGGCATCGTCGTGCTCAACATCGTCGGGCAGCACCTCCCGCGCAAGCGGCTCATCGAAGGCGGCATGATCGGCCTCGGACTGGCCCTCGTCGTGCTCGGCTTCGCCCAGAACCTGGACATGCTGCGAGACAACGGCAATATCGACGCGCTCCTTGTCGTCGTGGTGGTGCTGGCCTTCATCGCCGGTGTCTGCTACGCCTTCGTGGCAGTCCCGGCCCAGACCTCGCTCCAGGAGGAGCTGCCAAGCGACGTCCGTGGCCGCGTCTTCGGCGTGCTCAACATGCTCGTGAGCCTGGCCTCGTTCCTGCCCATCATCATCGCCGGCCCGCTCGCCGATGTGCTCAGCGCGGCCGCGGTCATCGTGATCTTCGCCGCCTTGGTGATGATCATCGGCGTGGCCTCCATCATCTTCGCCCGCCCGCAGATCACCGGCACGGCCCACCCCACCAACGTCGAGCCCATGGATCCCATGACCATCACCACTGCCTCATCCACGCTCAACCGGCCCATCCGGCTGCGCTACATCGCCGAGGATGTCGAGGGTACGCGGCCCATCCAGATCATCGCCAGCCAGGTCGTTCCCGGGCAGGCGGGCCCGGCAGCACGCGGAGCGACCGACCAGCGCGATGGCTGATCATCCGCGAGTCGCGGTCATCTTCACCGGGGGCACCATCGCCATGCTGCCCGACCCGGTCACCGGCGCTGCCGTGCCAGCGCTCGACGGTGCGGCGATCCTGGAACGGGTCCCGGGACTCGACGCTTTCGCTCGAGTGGAGGCGATCGACTGGGGCCTGGTGCCGGCCTCGCACCTGCGCTTCAGCCAGATCCTGCAGGTAGGCCGGCTCATGGCCGAGGCCGCCTCACGCCCGGAGGTCGATGGCGTGGTCGTGGTCCAGGGCACAGACGTGCTGGAGGAGACCGCCTACGCCTGGGACCTGCTGCATCGCGCACCCGCGCCGGTCGCGGTGGTGGGCGCCATGCGCAACGCTGGCGACGCCGACTACGACGGCCCGCAGAACCTCGCCGCGGCGGTACGCACCGCCGCCGAGCCTCGCCTTCAGGGGGCGGGTGTGCTGGTGGTGATGGACGGGCTGATCCTGCCCGCGGATGACGTGACCAAGACCGACAGCCAGGCGCTCGACACCTTCCAGGCCCTGAACCAGGGCCCGCTCGGGCACATCCAAGGTGACACCATGGAGCTGGTCCGCCCACGGGGCGCGCGGGGGATCCTTCCGCGCACTCCCGACGCGGCCGCCGAACCGGTCACGCTCATCACCGCGGTGGTCTCGACGGACGGCTCGCTGCTGCGGGCCGCCGTGGATGGAGGCAGCCGCGGGATCGTGGTCGAGGCCACCGGCGCAGGCAACACCGATCCGGACCTGCTCGCGGCTGCGAGCGAGGCCATGTCGGGCGGTGTGCCGGTCGTGCTCACCACGCGTTGTGCCTCGGGCGCGGTCGGCCCGCTCTACGGCTTCCCGGGCGGGGGACGCTCGTGGCAGGAGGCCGGCGCCATCATGGGTGGCTCACGCAGCGGACCCAAGGCCCGCGTGGCCCTCGCCCTGGGCCTTGGCGCCGGGCTCGGCCAGGCAGAGCTGCAGGCCCTCTTGACGCCCAGCTGATGGGCCGCCCGCCGGATCGGATCATCGTCGGCCGCATAGCCACGCTGAGCGGCGAGGCCGGCTACGGCTGGGTGGAGGCACTGGCCATCGCCGCGGGGCGGGTCAGCGCGGCGGGCACACGCGCTGAGGTGATGCCGCTGGCCGGCGCGGGCACGCTCAGCTGGAACCTGCCGAATCACCTCGCGGTAGTGCCCTCCTTCACCGACTCGCATCTGCACTGCACCTCCGCCGCTCTCGCGGCCGGCCAACCCGACCTCACCGGCCTCGACCGGGAAGGGGTGGTAGCCGCGATCACGGCGGCGCACGAGGAGCTGCGCCTGCGGGGCGACGAGGATGGCTGGCTGCAGGGACATGGCTGGTCCTTCGAGGCGCTGGGTGCCCACCCCGCTGCGGCCTGGCTGGACGAGGCCGCCCCGGGTCGGCCGGTCGCACTCTGGGCCCACGACCACCATTCGCGCTGGTTGAGCTCACGGGCCGTCCAGATCGGAGGGCTGGCCGCCGTCGGCGACCCGCCGTCGGGGCGCATCGAACGGGACGACGAGGGCCGGCCAACGGGGGTCTTCTTCGAGGCCGCCGCCGGCCTCATCGATGGTTGCATCCCGGCGCCCTCAGCGGATGCGGTGGACTGGGCCATCGGCGCCTATGCCCGGACCCTCGCCGCGCTGGGGGTGACCTCGGTCCACGACCCGGGTGGCCTTGCGCCTGATCCAGCGCTGCGGGGCGGGCCGGTCCACTACCGCGAGATGGCCCGCGGCGGCAGGCTGCCGCTACGGGTCATGGCCAGCGTGCGCGAGGAGCAGCTCGACCGCGCGATCGAGCTCGGGTTCCGCAGTGGACAAGGGGTCGAAGGCGACGAGCGGGAGCGCTATCGCGACGGCTGGCTGAAGCTGTTCAGCGATGGCGCCCTCGGCAGCCGCACCGCAGCCACGCTGGAACCGTATCTGGCTGACGCGCACGTCCCACCGCCGGCCGGTTCCCGCGGCCTGCTGGCCCGCTCGGCAGCAGAGCTCGCCGCACTGTCTAGCCGCGCGGCCGCGGCCGGCATCGCCAGCGAGATCCACGCCATCGGCGACCGCGCCGTCCGAACGGTGCTCGACGTGATCGAGTCGCTGGCCCCGG
>Ga0210085_1000866_pt1 | contig 12356 bp, 7 predicted proteins | sample China_Galinas_PW_5_FD_184866 | JGI IMG/M metagenome (GOLD analysis project Ga0210085, IMG submission 184866) | Wetland microbial communities from San Francisco Bay, California, USA, that impact long-term carbon sequestration - China_Galinas_PWC_D1... | ecosystem: Environmental > Aquatic > Marine... | reverse complement strand
ATACGATATAAAAGAAAACCCTGACAAAGCTTTTGAGAGATTTGTTGCATTTCTAAAACAGGCACGAGCTATTCGCAGACTTGGTTCAGCGGCAATCGATTTTTGCTATGTTGCTAATGGTGTGTTCGATGGTTTCTGGGAAGTATCTCTTCATCCGTGGGATTTATGTGCGGGTAAATTAATTGTTGAAGAATCTGGTGGACTAGTGACAAATTTTAATGGGAAACAAATCGATATTTATTCTAAACAGATACTGGCATCGAACAGTTTAGTTCATCAGCAGATGATTGATATTTTAAATAGTGTCTAGCTAAAAAAGTTAAAGTCATTCTGGCGAATGAAGTGAGTCCGGAATCTGCAGTCAGATTCCCTACCTGCCTGTCCGGTAGGCAGGGTCGCTCTGCTCTCGGGAAAGACAAATTAATAATTGACTGTGCTTAATTTTTTCCAACTCCTCCAAAATACATTTGCTCAATGAGGTAGTTGTATTTCTCCTCAACAACTTTTCTCTTGATTTTAAGACTTGGCGTTATTTCACCTGTTTCGATAGTGAACGGTTTATCCAGCAGTGCAAATTTTCTTACACGCTCATAGTTAGCGAGTTTCCTTTGAAGTTTACCCATATCATCTTCTATTAGTTTATAAATCTGATTGTTATTAGTCAAATCTTTTTCGTTGGTATAAGCAATTTTATGTGCATCAGCAAACTCTTTCAGTGCTTCATAATCGGGTACGATAAGAGCACTTAAAAACATTCTTTTATCTCCGATCAATACGAACTGATCGATATATCTGCTAGTTAGAAAGATACTTTCAATAGGAGTAGGTGCAATGTATTTTCCGGCGCTGGTTTTAAAGAGATGTTTTTTTCTATCCGTAATCATTAAAAATCCTTCTGAATCGAATGTCCCAATATCACCCGTATGCAACCAACCATCAATTACAGTTTCTTCAGTTTCTTTTTTCTTTTTGTAATAACCCTTCATAATGTTCGGTCCTCTTGCGAGAATTTCTCCATCGGAAGCAATTTTAACTTCCACGTTGGGTAAAGGTTTACCAACAGTACCGAATTTATAATCATCAAACCTGTTTGCAGTTATTACAGGTGAAGACTCCGTCAATCCATATCCTTCAACAATCTTGATTCCGGCAGCTTCAAAAAATTCGCCGAGTTCTTTGGATAATGCGGCACCGCCTGAAATAAAAAATCTTAATCTTCCACCTGTTCGGTTTCTGATTTTTTTGAATACCAGTTTGTCAGCTACGCTATATTTTGCTGTAAGAGCTAAGGGCGCTGAACCTTTCTTTTTTTCTGCATAATATTTTTTCCCAATATCCAGTGCCCAGTAAAAAATCTTCTGTTTTGTCACGGACTGACTTTCAACATTTTTTATAATTCGTGATTGAATTCGTTCAAACAGTCTTGGTACCGAAGTCATCAAAGTTGGTCGTGCTTCCTGAAGATTTGTTGCAACTTTTTCTATACTTTCGGCATAATAAACTGTACAACCAGCAGCGAACGCTGTATAGTATCCACCCATTCTCTCAAAAATATGACATAGAGGAAGGAAGGATAGAAAGACATCATCCTTAGTAATCGGAAAAACTTCTAACACAGCATTTACGTTTGAAATAATATTTTGGTGAGTGAGTATAACTCCTTTAGGTTCACCGGTTGTTCCTGATGTGTAGATAATTGTGCAAACATCATCTTCCTTTATTCCAGCTGAGAATGTTTTAAGAAGATCCGGATTATTTTTCTGAATATCTTGTCCTTTATCCTGTATCTGTTTGAAAGTGAATAAGTTCTCTGAGGATGTTACATCATCGTGATCGTTCAAGATAATAATATGTTTTAGGTTTTTGCAGTTCTTCATAATCTTCTGCACTTTGTTCAACTGAAAACCCGTTGAGACAATTATTGCCTTGGATTCTGAATCATTCAAAATATATGCAATTGAATCAGAGGTGAGTGAGGGGTAAAGTGGAACATTTACAATTCCAAGCAACTGCATTGCAAAATCTGCATAAACCCATTCCGGTCGGTTTTCGGAAATTAGTGAAACACTGTCATCTTTCTTTAATCCGAGTGCAGCAAGTCCAAATGCAAATGCATCAGTTTCTTCTTTCAGTCCTATGTAGGAAATTCCTTTATAAACATTATCAACTTTTCGCTGAATTGCATAGCCACCTTTTTTAGGTCCGAAATCTTCTGTAAGATATTTGTAAAGTTCAGGTATAGTGTAAAAAGCCTTCAATGATCCCATTGTAGTTACTCCGAAATTATTCCTGACAAGATTATTTTAATAGTAAGGAATGATAGGGAAGCAAACCCTTACTCTGCGCTTCCATTTCATTTAACCGCTTTTAAAATAAAGCCATATATCTTAAATGCAAAGTTATTTGTTAAACTCGGTAAGCAACCTTCGAGGTTAAGGTAGCGAAATTCACACTTTAACCCTGTCTTCCGAACAGGCAGGCTCGAAGGTTTTCCGTAGGGTTTAAATTGTATCTCAAAACCAAAAACGGTAATTTTACTACTACAATTTTTCAAAATCAGGATTAACAATGTCAAACGCATATTTCAAAGTACCACAACCAATTAATGAACCTGTAAAATCGTACAAACCTGGCAGCCCGGAAAGAGAAGAACTCAAGAAAAAAATAGCTGAATTAAAATCTAAACAAATTGAAGTCCCAATAATAATTGGAGGCGAAAAAATAAAAACAGGCGACACTGCTGAAATGAGAATTCCACACAACCGTAGTCACATTTTGGGGGTTTATCATAAAGCTGGTAAAAAAGAAGTTGATATGGCGGTGGAATCTGCACTTGAGGCTCGCAAAGAATGGGCTGAAATGCCGTGGGAGCACAGGGTAGCTATATTCTTAAAGATAGCAGATTTATTAGCTGGTCCCTGGAGAGCAACAATAAATGCGGCTACAATGTTGGGGCAATCCAAAACAGTTTACCAGTCTGAGATTGATGCTGCTGCCGAGCTTGTTGATTTCTACAAATACAATTGTTATTTCATGGCTGAGTTGATGAAAGAACAGCCCTATTCACCTGATGGAATGTGGAATCGATCAGAATATCGACCTCTTGAAGGATATGTTTTTTCTGTTACTCCCTTCAACTTTACTTCGATTGCAGGAAATCTTCCTACTGCACCAGCAATTGTCGGTAATGTTAGCGTTTGGAAACCAGCATCGAGTGCAGTTTATTCAGCATACTATTTAATGAAATTATTTGAAGAAGCAGGATTGCCGAAAGGAGTAATTAATTTTGTTCCGGGATCTGGCGGACAGGTTGGCACACCAGCAATGACAAACCCGAATCTTGCAGGTGTTCATTTTACAGGATCAACTGAAGTTTTTCAGGGTATGTGGAAAACTATTTCCGACAATCTTAAAAATATGAAATACTATCCGCGCATTGTTGGTGAAACTGGTGGAAAGGATTTTATTTTTGCACATAGCTCCTCAGATGTCGATGCACTTGTTGTTTCAGCTTTGCGTGGCGCTTTTGAATACCAGGGACAAAAATGTTCTGCTGCATCAAGAATGTATATTCCAAAATCTATCTGGAAAGAGTTTAAAGAAAAGTATGTTGCTGAAGTCGGAAAAGTAAAAATGGGTGATGTAGAAGACTTCACAAATTTTATGGCTGCTGTAATTGACAAAGGTGCATTCGAAACAATAACTGAATATATTAAGCATGCAAAAACTTCTAATGAAGCAGAGATAATAACAGGCGGAAATTTTGATGATTCAAAAGGATATTTTATTGAACCGACAACGATTGTAACCACCAATCCTAAATTCAAATCAATGGAAGAAGAAATATTCGGTCCGGTTATGACTATATATGTTTATGATGATAACAAGCTTGATGAAACATTAACTCTATGTGATGAAACTTCTCCATACGCTTTAACAGGTGCAATCTTTGCGCAGGATAGAAAAGCTATAGTAATGATGGCCAACAAGTTAAGAAATGCAGCAGGTAACTTTTATATAAATGATAAACCAACCGGAGCAGTCGTTGGTCAGCAGCCATTTGGTGGCGGACGAGCATCTGGCACAAATGATAAAGCAGGCAGTGCAATGAACTTAATGAGATGGATGACAGCCAGAACTATTAAAGAAACTTTCGATCCACCAAAGGATTGGCGTTATCCGTTTATGAGTGAGAAATAATTTCAAAATACGCTCATCCTGAGCTAGTCGAAGGATGACTAAACATTTAAATTGTCGTCGTCACACTTCGACAGGCTCAGTGTGACAATCATATCTAAAAAGGTAAAAGGTTTGGAATGAAAATTCACGAGTATCAGGCAAAAGAGACTTTAAAAAAATTTAACGTTCCCGTTCAGGATGGAATTGCAATTAAAAGTTTAAATGAATTTGATGGTGCTATCAGCCAGCTTCAGCAAAAAGGAATTAACCAGTTTGTTGTAAAGTCACAGATTCACGCAGGCGGCAGGGGGAAAGGTAAGTTGTATAATCCCCAAAACAGAAAAGAGCTTGTTCTGGAAGGTGGAGTTAAATTCACAACTTCAGTGGAAAAAGCAAAAGAATATGCCCAGAAAATTTTAGGCAACCTACTAGTTACTCATCAAACAGGAGCCGAAGGGAAAATTGTCAAGACTTTGTTTATCACTGAGGGACTGGATTATAAAAAAGAATTGTATTTGGGAATTCTTCTTGACCGTGCAGTATCAAAAAATGTAATAATGGTTTCAACCGAAGGTGGAGTTGAAATTGAAAAAGTTGCCGAAGAAACCCCGGAAAAAATAATTAAAGAATGGATTGACCCTGCAGTTGGATTGCAGCCTTATCAAGCACGTAGACTTGCTTTTGCACTTGGTCTTGAAGGGAATGCCTTTAAGAGCTTTATTCCGTTTATAAAATCCCTTTACAGTGCTTATGAGAAAACTGATGCATCACTTCTTGAAATAAATCCACTTGTGATTACGAATGATGACAAAGTAGTTGCGCTCGATGCTAAAATGAATTTTGACGATAATGCAATGTATCGCCATCCTGAAATTGCTGCCTTTCGCGATCTAGATGAAGAAGATCCTCTTGAGATTGAAGCATCAAAATACAATTTGAATTACATTAAGCTTGATGGAAATGTCGGTTGCATGGTTAACGGTGCAGGACTTGCAATGGCAACAATGGATATAATAAAACTTGCAGGCGGTGAACCGGCAAACTTTCTTGATGTCGGCGGCGGTGCAAACAAAGAGACGGTTGCAAACGGGTTTAAAATAATTCTTTCCGATAATAATGTTAAGGCGATTCTAATTAATATTTTTGGCGGAATTGTCCGGTGTGATCGTGTTGCACGGGGTGTAATTGATGCAGCAACCGAAATGAATGTTGAAGTTCCGATTGTTGTTCGTCTTGAAGGAACAAATGCAAAAGAAGCAGGAGTTTTATTACGTGAATCTGGATTGAACTTTGAAGTAGCTGATTCATTTGATGATGCTGCGATGAAAGTGACGGCGGTACTTAAAAAGTAATCCTAAAGTTAACATCCTTTGAGGTGCTGTAAGGAAACACGGACTTTTAAATAGAAGGTTTGTGCGCCTGTCCAGTTCAATTTGCAATTCTCGAATTATTGTTTTAATTGTTTAGCAAATAGTAACTGTTGGCAATTAACTATCGTGTAAAAAAAGTAAACACAAAATTGACTTGCCTTAATGAAATTCATTCTCTAAGTTTCAGTTAGAAATTTAAAAGCGGGGAAACAGTTATGATAATTTTAGCACATAGACCGTGCTACTTGATTCCAATATTCAGGGAATCAACAGAATTTTATAGCCTTTTTTACCCCCCCCCCACACACACAAAAAACTTATCACAAAAGTTTTTCTGGTAATGATAAAAATAAATTACATATTATTGCCAGGGAAGAATACTTTACAGGTTTTACATGACACACCTGTTTTGGAGTTACTAATTAAATTTATTAATCTTCATAAACAGGGAGGATAAAATGAAAAAGTTAATGTTAGTACTGTTGCTGCCTTTTATTGTTAATGCACAAGAAATTACAATAGGCGGAGAATTAATTATCTTTTTTGAGAATCGACCGTCAAGCTGGCAATTGACTGTGAAAATTGAGAACTATGGAACAGTTTGGGATCAGTATCACGACATAACCAATGAGTATCAAGGTGGTGACACTAGTTATTCGCAAAGTAGTGAGCGATATTGGCATGCTTCTGATTTAGACTGGCATAATCAAGGTTGGAAACCGGTGCTTTCATTAGGATTTTACGAAGTAAGTATATGGGAAGGAAGTAATAAAAGAGCGTGGTTCATTATTAATTACAGGACATCCCATCTTCCTTATGCTGCAACTTTGGGTAATATTGATCTTAATCTTGAATATGACGTTACAAATAAAAATTTAGAATTTACCTTTCCTAATATTGGCAATGTTACTGATGGTTCATACTATACTATATGGGACTTAAAAAATTTTGTAAATCATACTACAACAGGTTTGGAAGATTATTGGGAAAACTGTTTGGACTTGATTCACGATTCCGATTTCCACCCAAAATTAGTTTGGGGTGTTTATCCAGATACAACATTTGATGTAACTGGCTATAAAGTTTATAGAGCTGTTAGTACATTTTCAACTCCTGTTCCCACCACTTTTTCTTATTTGTCAACAGTTGGTTCTACGCAATATTATTATGTAGATGATCAATATGATCTTGGTTACGGATGGTATACTTTCTACAAAGTTACCGCTATTGATGGCACGACTGAATCAGACTATTCAAATGTAGTAATGACAAGTATCGATGCGTTCAACAAGAAAAACAACTCAGATAAAATGAACAGTGCAATTTCTGATTATTCCTTAAATCAAAATTATCCAAACCCATTCAATCCTTTAACAGTAATTAGCTGGTATTCTCCAAAGGATGATTTCGTTACCATAGAAGTCTTTGATATTCTTGGTAGAAAAATTATGGTGTTATTAAATGAATTCAAACAAGCAGGAATTCACTATGTTGAATTTGATGCAAAGAATTTGCCAAGTGGGATTTATTTTTATCAGCTTCAAACAGGTAATTTTATGGAAACTAGAAAATTAATTTTGCAGAAGTAGCAAGAAACGTCTAACTGAAAGATTATCCCGGATAGTAGGATAATCTTTCATCTTTATGTTCAGGAGAAAATTATGACAAAGAAAATATTACTAACACTTATATTGACAGTTTTTAGCTATGCGCAACAGCAAACAGATATTCCCTGGCCAACTCTTGCAGACAGTCCATGGCCTATGATGGCACATGACCCGCAGATTACGGGAAGGTCTCCGTATTCAGGACCTAAATCTGCGAATATAAGATGGACAATAGATTTACCATACGGAGTTTATTCAGGACCGATAATTGGTGAAGATGGAACTCTGTACGTTGGAACAAATTCATACCTTTATTTCATTGGTGACACTACAAACTACTTTTATGCCATAGATCCAAATGACGGAAAAATTAAATGGACGTTTTTAACAGGTACTCCGTACGCAAACGAATCAGGCTATTTAATAAATAATGAGGGAACAATATTCTTTGGTTCGCAGAGTGGTTGGCTATACGCGATAGACACTAGTGGTAATCTGAAGTGGAAATATAATACGGGAGATAATATTCATCAATCGGTTATGAACACAGACCTGGAAGGAAATATTTATATTGCTAATGCTTCTGACTCATTATTTTCTTTTTCTAAAGAAGGACAGTTAAACTGGAAGGTAAAATATGGTCATGGATTGTTCCCAAAATCCGTTACTATATCACCTGATGGAAATAATTTATACATAGTTGCAAATAATGATAGTATATATGTACTAAACCTTGATGGAGGTATTAAAAATATTTTTGGCATCAACAATAATGTTATTGATAGACAACCTTTATTAATAGATAACTCCGGAAATATTTATTTATTATCAAGATATCAATCTTCAAATGGTGCTCTTGTATCTTTTGATAGTTCAGGAAATATTAATTGGTTGTATCAGATTAACCATGATGCACCTGGTTTTACAGATAGTTCGCCTGCAATGGACTATGATGGGAATATATATTATACTTATAGTATTGATAGTGGAAGTACTTGGTATAGTAGAATAGAAAGTGTTGATTATCTTGGTAATTTTAGATGGTATTATCAGTTCAATCAACCTCGTGAATTAATAAATACACTTTTAATCGTGGATAAAGATGGTACAGTCTATTGCGGCTCAACCTTAGGTTATTATTATTATGCAATATCCAGCGAAGGTGAATTGCTTTGGAGATTACCACTTGATGGATATCAGGTTGACAATTCCGGTGCTATTGGTTCAGATGGAACACTCTATTTCGGCACTCATCTTAGTTCAGTTACTACCGGACAAGAAAAAACACTTATCGCAATAGAAGATACAGTTACTAGTGTTGAAAATAATGAAAATGAATTATTGAATTATACACTTGAGCAAAACTATCCAAATCCCTTTAACTCCACAACGAATATTAAATACAGCATTTCACAATCAGGGCGAGTTTCAATAAAAGTTTTTGACTTATTGGGAAGAGAATTAGCTACACTTCTCGATAGATATCAGGAAGCAGGAAGTTATGATTTAATCTTTCAAGCTGATAATCTTGCTAGTGGTATATACTTTTACCAACTTCAAGTCGGCAATTTTGTCGACACGAAGAAGCTTATTTTGCTCAAGTAGCATTAATTTTTAACAATCAAGCCCCGATCAACGGGGCTTTTTTGTGCACACAAATTGCTTATAAAATTTTTTTATTCTTACAACTTAATCAGTTCTTGTTTTTAGTTTATTTTAGTTTTACATTTTTCCTGGAATTAAAATTAAAAAGGAATTTGGATGAGCATTTTTAATGAAGATTTTGATTTTGATGAACCTTCAGAAAATGATGACGAAAATTTAAAGGAACAGATAGAAGAATGTAAAAAATTAATTGACTCCGGCTCGGTGTATGGCTATCTTGATAAATTTGATGAAGTGATTCAATCTTGTATCGATAATGACTTTAGTGAAGATGGCTTGTATCTGGTAAGTGCGCTTCTTGAAATCGCCCCATATAATTCTGAATACTGGATTAGAAAAGGATTATTTTTAAATGCGCTCGGCAATTTTAATGAATCAATCGAATGTTTTAATAAAGCACTTTCGTTAAATCCCGGTGACACGGATGCATTAGTCGATAAATCCATTGCTGAAGAAAATATTGGTTTATACACACAAGCTAAAGAATCACTTCACACTGCACTTTCAAACGATCCTAATAACGAAGATGCAATTTACAGTCTCGGGATTTTGCACCAGCGCAATGGGGAGTTTGAAGACGCAATAAAATATTTTAACAAAGCACTCAAGTTAAATCCTGAATACTCAGAAGCATTTTATGAACTTGGTTTTTGTTATGAAAGTATTGAAGATTATTCAAATGCATTAATCTCATACGAAAAATTTTTAGACATGGATCCGTATAATCCAAATGGATGGTACAACCGCGGGGTTATTCTCTCAAAACTGAATAAGCTCGAACAAGCTATAAACAGTTATGATCTTGCAGTTTCAATTAGAGAAAATTTTACAAGTGCCTGGTTTAACAGAGGGAACATATTTGCTGAACTTGAAAGATATTCAGAAGCACTCGAGAGTTTCAAGAAAGCTTATGAACTTGATTCCAGTGATGAAACTACTTGCTTTAATGTTGGTAATCTTTACGAAGAGATGGGAGACTTAAAAAATTCTCTCAGATTTTATAGTGAAGCTATAAAGAATAATAGCAATTACTTTGAAGCTTATCTTGCAAGAGGGTATTGTTTTGACTCAGCCGGAAAGTATCAGCACGCTCTTCGGGATTTTAATAAAGCTGTGACGCTGGCGCAGGATAGTGCAGAAGCCTGGTATGCAAAAGCGGATCTTGAATATTCTCTCGGCAGGTTGAAGGAAGCAGTACGCAGTTACATTAAGGCATTAAAAATTTCTCCAGCCAGCTACGATATTTGGTTTACTCTTGGGGAGACTTATGTTGAACTGGGTGAATGGCTTAGTGCAATTGAAGCCTTTGACAGATGCATAGTTCTAAAAGTTAACGATGCAAAAGCTATTTATGAAAAAGCGAAAGTAAATTTTATACTAAGTAGAACAGAAGAAGCTCTACAATGTTTGAAAAAGGCTTTTGAGCTTGACCCAAGTATTCAAACTGAATTTTCTAATGATTACCCTGAAATTAAATCATCAAAATTATTTAAGAAATTGCTTGGTGAAAATTGATTCGACTATTTTTGATGGATTATTTATGCTAAAAATATTGAGGGTCGATTGAAAGATTCTTTTTTTGCAAATACCGAACTAATTGGATTAATAGGTCATCCAATTAAACATTCCTACTCTCCGTTTATCCAGAATTATACTATGGAATTGATGAAACTGGACTACATCTATCTGGCTTTTGATGTTCCATCAGAGAATCTTAAGAATGCTATGAACGCTGTGCTAGCACTCGGATTAAAAGGATTAAACGTAACACTTCCTCATAAAGAGAAAATAATTAAGCATTTAGATGAACTTTCTGAAGAAGCCTCAATCATCGGTGCAGTGAATACAATTGTTAATGATCATGGAAAGCTTGTTGGATACAATACAGATGCTTACGGTATTTATGAAACTTTGGTACCATTTAAAGATAAGATTACAGGATCGAAAGTTTCAGTTATTGGGGCAGGAGGTAGTGCAAGAGCAGTAATATTTAATTTGTTGCGACATTTCAAACCTGAGGAAATAAATATTATTAACAGAACACATCAAAGGGCTGACACTCTGGTTAATGATTTTTCAGTAAAAATGAGATACGATGCATTCCATACATTTGAACTCTTCCCGCCTGATAATGTTGGGACACTTTCCACTTCAAAGCTAATCGTAAATGCAACTACCATTGGAATGTTTCCTGCTGTGGAGGATTCAATAACAGATATTGATGAATCCTTTAATGAAGATCAGATTGTGTTCGATTTAATTTACAATCCAGCAAAAACAAAACTTATGGAAACTGCTGAAGCTCAAGGAGCAAAGGTTGTTGGCGGAATGCAAATGTTAATATCTCAAGCTGCTAAATCTTTTGAGCTATGGACCGGCGTTGAAATGCCGATATCAGAAATAATTGAAAAACTTGAGAAATATATCATCAAGAGTTCTTCTCTGTAAATATCCACCTTTCTTTTACCAATTGACGCCTAATTTTAATGTCAGCTTAAAAAATAGTTTGACTTAGGTTTACTAATTTATTACGTTTGTTAAAAGCAAAGGTGAATTATGAAAAAAGTACTACTTACATTCATTGTAATATTCTTTTTAAGCTCTGTACTTTCCGCGCAATTGAGTAGAATTAATAATTCAGCTTTTTTAGGTGGAATGGCTGGAGCTGCAAAAATGAACTTTTCCGGAACTGATGGTCAAAGCCCGCTATCATTTGTAGTGGGAGGTAGTTTTGGAATACCGGTTCCCTTTGTAAAAAATCTCTTCTTGTATGCGCGTACTTCTTACTCGTCACAATCAAATTTTCAATCTTTTTACAATACTTCTTACTTAAATCAATCTGTTCAATTATCTCAAGAATTTGTTGAAGTTAATTCCTCTTTCTCACAATTAATTCTAAATGGTGGCTTGCTTTACAACTTTATCATAACAGAAGAGTTTACACTTGGTGTAAATGGTGGACTTACATTTATGGTAGTTAATCAGGAGGCAAGACTAAGAACGGGCACAGTAATTTCCAGTGTTGATAACGAAAATATCTGGGGTGCATTCGGTGGTGTAATTGGAGAAAAACGATGGGATGACAGTAACTTTTCTACATTCCTAGAAGTACAGTACAATTATGCTGAAAGCGATGCGGTTTACAGACTTGGTTCATTGAGTACAATGAATTATACTTTTGGTGTTAGGTACTACCTCGCTGGCAGATAGTCAAGCGCGATCTACAATGTTATTTTTTAGTTATTGCAGACCTTTCAGATACAATCTTTTCAAGTTCGATGGCATGTTGAATTATTTTATCAGACTCAGCGCCGTCTAAATTCATTCTTTGTCCGTTTGCTACTTTATCATACGCGATAACATTTCCATCGGGATCAACCATCAGTTCAATATTGGTGTATTTTTTATCAGGTTCGAACGTCAAGGCTCTTCCGACAAAGTAAAGCATGTTGCCATCTTTAAAATAATAGCGATTGAAACGTTCACCCGGTTGACGGTACCGAAAATCCTCATTAATAAAAATTAATTTATTATT
>Ga0210085_1000865_pt1 | contig 12358 bp, 9 predicted proteins | sample China_Galinas_PW_5_FD_184866 | JGI IMG/M metagenome (GOLD analysis project Ga0210085, IMG submission 184866) | Wetland microbial communities from San Francisco Bay, California, USA, that impact long-term carbon sequestration - China_Galinas_PWC_D1... | ecosystem: Environmental > Aquatic > Marine... | reverse complement strand
AGCGAAAAGAGCAAGACGGCAAAAGATATTAAGAGCACTTTCAAGTCTCTGCGGGAAGAACTCAAGTCGTTGCAGAAATAATGAAATACAAAGTTATAATCGATCCGCAAGCAAAGCAGGATTTAAAAGAAATATTTCTTTACGTGGCTCTAAGTGATAATCTTCAGTCTTCGAATAAGCTGCTGGATTCTTTGGAAAGAACTTGTTACAAATTGGAGGCATATCCTGAAAGAGGACACATTCCACCAGAACTAAGATCAACCGGGATAAAAAGATCTCTTGAGATTCATTTCAAACACTTCAGAATAATTTATGAAATTGAGGGTAGCACAGTATACGTTCATTCAGTTCTGGATGGAAGAAGGAATATAGAAGAAATATTAAGTGAGAGATTGCTCCGGTTATAATATTTATCTAATCTCTATTATGCCCCTCAAATATTTCTTTCGCCCTGGGCTTGTATAAAGTATGGTACATCAAATCTAAATAGGAATTCATTTCCGTCATTTCAATATTAGAGGTAAACTTCCAGAAGCCGTAAATCTTTGCAAGTGAGAGAAGATTTTTTGCGTAAAGCTCCCAGTTAAAAGTTGTATCGACTCTTTTAATTCCTGCTTTGGAAATTTTATCCCAGTAGTTTTTATCTTCTTTGCATTGCTTAAAGAAGTCGACTAACTTTTTTGCTGTGTCTTTATCCTCTGCCGGATCAATATGGAAACCGGATTTTTCATCTTCAATTATTTCCAGCGGTCCGCCGTACTGCGTTGCAAAAGTCGGCAAGCCGGAACGCATCGCCTCGATAACTGTTAAACCAAATCCTTCAAAAGAAGCCGGCTGCACAAAAACACCTTTTGTATCGGCAATAACCCTGTAAAACTCAGGGACTCTTTTTCTGTCCGCATCACCCTGCAGCCACCTTACGCTATCGTGAAGTTTATATTTTTCAAAATGGCTGTGCATAATTTCTATCTGTTCTTTTTCTTCGTTATCGGTTGAGTCCTCAACTTTAAGCTTTCCTGCAACTATTAAAAGGTTTGCCATTTTTCTCAGCTCTTCGTTTTCGCCATACCATCTTACAAGCGAAGTAAGGTTTTTAATTTTGTCCAGTCTTGCCATTGAATAAATAATAGGAAGGTCTTTGTTTTTTAATTTCCCTATTCCGGGTATTGTAGCGTGTTCACCGTAAATCAGCGTGTTAACTTCTTTGTTAACTTCTTTATCTCTTTTTTCTTTTTCAGTGTACGGGAAAAATATTTCGGTGTTAACTCCGGGCGGAAGAATGTTGAACTTCGGATGAAAAATATTTATGCCGCCGGCAACGCGGTAAAGCTCCGGCATAGTAAAGTTCACATAAGATTCATACTGCCCGACGCTGTCTGATCTTCCTGCAATTTCCTGATAAGTTGAAGTGATGATAAAGTCGGCGGCGTTCATTGCCAGCAGGTCGGCTGTAAACTGAGTTGAAAAATGATACGGGTCTTCCAGTTCAGCCCAGTAAAGTGCGCTGTAAAGATATTTGCTTTTCTCTAGTGCGTGTGCAACGTTGCACTGTGTTACACCAAACTTTTTTGAAAGGATAGTTGCAACAAGATTTCCATCAGAGTAGTTGCCGATAACGAGATCGGGTCTAGTTCCAAATTCTTTCATTAATTCTTTGTGAGAATCTTCTGCAAAATTTTCGAGGTACGGCCAGACTTCAAATCTTGATATCCAGTTATCTGTATTTTCTTCTTTAAGACTTCTGAAAGGAACTCTTAGTATCCAGACATTTTTTGTGTCGTTAATTTTTTCAAGACGCTGGTTGCATTTAGTTCCTTCGGCATTCGGGATGAGTCTGGTTAAAATTATGATCTTTGGTTTTGCATCTATGCCTGCCTTTTTTAGCGAGCGGATCATTTCTTTTTCAAGAGCTTTTACCTGGTCGAGAATATAAACTATCTGTCCGCCGGTATCGGGTTTGCCAAGCACACCTTCCTGCCCGAAGTAACCGTGTGGAGAAATAATAGCAATATTAAATATCATCGGAATCTTTGACATAAACTCTTTAAGCGCAATATGATCAGGGCTTGCTAAAAGTGAATCGAGATGATTCAGGTTGTTCAGAATTTCGCCAACTGAGTCTCCAAGTCCATCTTCAAAACCAAGTTCGCGTAATTCTTTTTTGACTTCTTTGTATTCAACCTCTTCATCTTTCTTTTTAAGCATCGCAATTGCTTTGTCCATTGCACTGTTTAGTTTTTCAGGACTGTCAATATTTTCATTTAAAACTAACTGATTGGAATTGTGCTTGTGCACAAACAAAAATTCGTACATTGCCTTGCTAAGCTTTTGCGGCTGAGTGAACATTGTGCTGGAAAGATACCTGTTGAGATATTCCACACCCCTTCCGATGCTTTTGGATTCACGTATACTCGGAAACTTATCGTAGAATGTTTTGAAGTTAATTGTGAGCTGATCATTTTCGAGAAGGGGATACCTGTATTTTTCTTTTGCTTTTAAGTAATCAACCGGAGATATTTTTTTACTCGTAAGCTCTTTTACGTTAAACTTATAATATTCGCTGCGGCCGATTGTTCCTCTTGTTTCAACATAAATGTTACACTCATCGATACAGACAGACTCAGTAAATTTATTAACTGCCTGTTCGATCGATTCATTGGCAGAGCTGTTTCCGTTCTTTCTTCTTGACTGATGGAATATCTCCAGCAGTTCCCCTTTAACAAGAAGTTTTTTATCGTTTGAACATACCTTTTTTAAATAGTTGAAGAATTGCTTTTTATGTTTCAGAAGCATTTCTTCCAATAATTTACCCAATAAGTACTCCTATTTCAGTTTCAGAAAATGATAGTGATCTATACCGTTCACAATTCCTCCTGCATATTTTCTCTTAGCAAAATAAATTCTATTTTGTCCTTTTAGTGATTCAAGTTCGCTACTGTAGTTAGCAACAACCACGCCAAGCAGATCACCCTTTAACATTTCAAGATCGTTGCCTGAATCGCCTGCAACGAGAATATTTTCGTACGGTATGTTCCATCTGTAGGCAAGATATCTTATCGCTTTTCCTTTTGAGGCACGATAGGGAAGGATATCGAGATATTGTCCGTGACTAAATATCACGTTCGCCTTGATTTTATTCTTAATTAATATTGATTTTACTTTTTCAAGATTTTTAGGCACATCTGATGTATAATAGCTTATCTTAAATTTCCGCTGCGTGTCTTCTTCCTGGTATTGCAGAAATGAGAATTGTCCAAGCAATTTTTTGATTTTTTCTCTATGCCATTGATGTTTAATGTGTGCTTCCCAACCTGTTGAATAGATTAGCTTCCCTTTATATTCATAATAAATTTCAGCACCAACCGATGAAATGATTATATCCGGATGAGGAACATTATTTTCTTTTAAAACATCGAATGCTGAATCAACTGTTCTGCCAGTAGCAACAGCAAATGCAACTTTTGAATCTGTGTTTTCAAGATGATTTATAAATTCATTTAATGCTTTGTCGTCACCAAGCAGTGTGTTATCAATATCTGAAACGATAAGCTTCCCGATATCAAGCATTTTTCTGCCGACCTGTGCAAAAACCTTCTCTTCATCTTTTCTTCTTCCGGCAAACTTTTCTATTTCGTGAAGATACTTTTCAACATGTGCTTTCCAGGTATAATGTTTTTTAACATTCTTCATCCCATTTTCAGAAAGCCCTCTCCATAATTTTTTATCGTCAATAATTTTATTTATCGCTTTTGAAATATTTTTTGTATTAGATACGTCCACCAGAATTCCGTTCTTACAATTTTTTATGATATCCCGTGGCCCCCCATCATCAGTTGCAACAACAGGGACACCGCAAGCAGCAGCTTCTATTAATGTTAAACCGAATGGTTCTGTTAAAGCTGCATTAATAAAAACCCCGCCGGTGTCTGCAGAAATTCTGTAAAGCTCCGGCACTTCGTTGTGTGTATCATGTCGTTTGGGGATCGCCATCTTTCCATAAAGATTATATTTATCCATAAGCAAAAGAATGTCTGTCAATACTTCTCTTTCATTATCCGGCATCGTTGAAATATCTGTTCTAATTCCTGCAAAGATTGCGAGATTAGCTTTTTTCTGAAGCTCTTTGTCTTCACCATACGCAGTTATTAATCCTGAAATATTTTTTCGTTTATCAGGACGGCAAACAGTAAAGATCAATGGCTTATCAATATGAACAAAAAAGTTCAGCAGTTTATCACTTATAGTTTGTATAAGCTGAGCGGTTTCTTCTTCTAAAGGTATCCTTGCATTGTATGCGTAAAATCTGTCAATATCAACACCGGGTGGTATTACTTTGAATTTTTCCGGTGAAGTGTTGTCATATCCACCGTATTGATTTTTTATTTCCTGGTGAGTGCTGGTTACGATCATGTTTGCCAGGTAAATTATGTTTTCTTCAACCTCAATCCGGTGAGAGAGCTTGTATCTCTTTTCAATGTCTTCTTTGGATACTCCGTCATCCAGAAGTTTACGCAGCTTATCCCTTCCGAGCGAATGCCCGGTGTGTACAAACGGAATTCCAAAAAATTGTGTGAGTTCTGTACAGACATATCCTGCATCCGCATAATGACTGTGAATTATATCCGGCAATCTGCCAACTGACTTTATGTGTTTTATGCTTTTGTCTACAAATTCTTCAAGATGATTCCAGAGTAATTCTTTCCTGATATACTTGCCACCGCCTGCACGTATTCTGATGATACTGAACTTATCGTTAATTCTTTCTTCCTGTGTTGAATAGTCAGCCGAAACTTTTTTATCTTTTATTTGTCTGGTTACAAGTTCAACTCTTTCAACTCTATCATCTTCACTTAAGGTTTTCGCAAGCTCGAGTACGTATTTTGTTTGTCCGCCGGTGTCTGCATCACGACCCAGTTCCAGATCGTGACCGCGTATTAATCCATGGATACTGTAAAGTTGAATGTAAAGACCGCGTTTGGTGTTAATTGGTTTGTTCAATTTTTAAGTGCCTGTTTGAAGCGGGTATAAATTGCATCTTCTTTCGGTAGTGCACCATTAATCATACAAATCTGTCCGGCAAATTCGTTAGCTAGTTTATTAATTTTCCCAAGTTCCCAGTTGTTCAAATATCCCAGACACAATATCGAAGCAAATGCATCACCTGCACCAACTGTGTCGACCACGCTGCCTTGCTCAGGTTTGTTGTTATCTGTTTCTTCTCCCCTGAAAAGCGAGGATCCTTCTGTCCCTTTTGTAACAGCAAGTAATTCAATTTTGAATTTGTTCATAAGTTTTTTTGATGTTGCGTTTACTTCAAATTGATCGCTTAGAAAAAGTTTGTTTGCAATTTTCAATTCGTCGAGGTTGAGTTTAACAACATCGGATTGCTCTAAAGATTCAGATAGTATTCCTTTTGTATAATAGTTTTGCCTGATATTAATATCACAGAAATATTTTATCGGTTTATTAAAAAGTGTGTGCAGGGAATTCCGACTCACATCATTTCTTTGTGCAAGCGTTCCGAAATAAAGACAATCAATATCTTTCAAAATATCAACGGCTTTCTCTTCATCAATTTTAATGAAATCGTATGCTCGGTTCTCTTCAATAATAAAATTCGGGACTCCTTTTTCATCGAGCGTAACTTTTGCAATCCCTGTTTCGTGTACATCATCTATCTGAATTGCATTGGTTAGCACTCCTTTGGAAGTTAGAAAACTTAAGGCTTCATCACCCAATCCATCCTTACCAACGCGACTAATTATTTTTCCGCTTCCGGTAAGTTTATTAACATGGTATATGAAATTAAGTGGTGCACCCCCTAAATTCTTCGAATTTGCATAAACATCAAATAATATTTCACCAAAAGCAGCTATTTTTTTCATACTGTGTTTTTTCTCTGTTTGGAAGGATTAGCACTTTCAATTTGTCTTTGTAAATACTAAAATAATCAAAAAAATGAAAGTTTTTTAGGAAAAACCTATCAACTTACAGTGCAGTAATTCTATTTTTTGATATTTTCATGGAATTTTTTCTTTCCTTCCTTTGTTATAAACAATATGAAAGTGTTTACGTTAAAAGCAATTCAAAATGTACCAATTGGAATTGAAGAAGCCTGGGAGTTTTTTTCAAATCCAAATAACCTTAAAATAATAACTCCGGAGTGGTTAAACTTTAAAGTTACCAGCAAGTTACCTGAAAAGATGTATCCCGGAATGATAATTAGCTACAAAGTTCATCCGGTTTTGGGAGTCCCAATGAATTGGGTCACAGAAATTACTCAAGTTAAAGAGCCATTTTATTTTGTAGATGAGCAAAGATTTGGTCCTTATAAACTCTGGCATCATCAACACCACTTTAAAGAAACTAATGATGGAGTTGAGATGACAGATATTGTCAATTACGCACTTCCGTTTGATCCTTTCAGCAGACCAATAAATTCACTGATTGTAAAAAATAGGGTGAGGGATATTTTTAAATTCCGAGAGAAGAAGCTGGAAACATTATTTTCATCTGTAATTGCGAATGATGTGAGGCAATCTTACCAATCAAATTAAAGATTATTTCGTCTCTTCGTTTCTCTTAACTACACACTTAGTCATTCCGACCCTACCTTGTCAGTAGGCAGGTTGTCCGAAATCTGAATGCCAATTACCAGCTTCTGGACTCTTCCTGCTGAACCGGGATTCGCCAGAATGACGTCGTCTATGTTCAACAAATAACCTATTAACCAGTCATCATTTTTTTCTGCACGTTTTTACCGTAAATTATTAAATTGCGCAACATTCATAAATCAATCGGAGAAATAGATGAAAAATCATTTCAATGTTAAGCCACTCGCTTATATGGTTTTAACAATCTCAATAATTTTAACGGGTGTTAGTCTGGCACAATCAGACAGCGGCGATCCACTCCCGGGGAAATTCAATCAGCCAATTCAATTTTCGAGTCTTACTCCTGAATATGTACAGCAGGCTACCGATGCCGCAATCAATCAGGCGAAAGAATCTCTTGAAAAGCTTTATACAATTCCCAAGGAAAAGAGAACTTTTGATAACACTATGCTCGAGATCGATAATATTTATAACGAAGTAGGAAATGTTTATGGTTCAGTTTATCTGATGGCTAATGTTAATCCGGAGGAAGGTATCAGAAACACCGCTTCAGAATGTAATTCACAGTTTGCTAAATTTTTTAATGAAGTTTCGCTTGATGAAAATCTTTACCGGGCTGTTAAAGATTATTCTGAAAGTAATGAAGCAAAATCATTAACAGGTTATAAAGCCAAATTTGTTACAGAAACAGTTGAAGACTTTGAACGAAACGGGTTTGCACTCTCCAAAGAGAAGCGGGATAAACTAAAAGCAATCAACGATAAAACTTCCGATCTAAGCATAATGTTCCGCAACAACATTGCCAGTGTTGATAATTATTTAATTGTAGATGAAGCACAGGTTGAAGGCTTGCAGGAAGATTACAAAAATGCAAGAAGGCAGGAGGACGGCAAATACAAAATAGATCTGTCCTATCCTTCTTACCGTCCTTTTATGAAATATTCGGAGTCAGAAGAAACCAGAAAAGAACTTTACAGCATGTACAATAACAGGGCTGCAAGAAGTAATCTGGAAGTTCTAATCAAAGTTCTGATGCTTCGCAAAGAAATGGCGCAGCTTCTTGGTTTCGAAACTTATGCTGAATACAGAGTTGGTGACAGGATGGCAAAGCTACCGCAAAATGTTTGGAGTTTTGAGAACAACCTTGTTGATAAGCTAAAGGAAAAAGCACAACTTGATTACGATGAACTGCTTATGGTAAAAAGAGCAAAACTTGGTGATGAATCTATTGATGTTATTCAACCCTGGGAAGCTTCATACTACAGCAATATTTTATTGAAAGAAAAATATGACCTCGATCAAAATCTTGTGAAAGAATATTTTCCAACAGATGAAGTTATCGACGGACTTTTCCAGATTGCACAACATCTGTTTCAGGTTGAGTTTGAAGAAGTGAATAATCCTTCTGTTTGGTACGAAGATGTTCGAATGTTCAATGTAAAAAAAGATGGAAAAGTTATCTCAAGATTTTATACTGATCTTTACCCAAGACCAAACAAGTTTTCTCACGCAGCATGTTTCCCGATGATCGCAGGAAAGGAAACTCCTGAAGGATACCAGATGCCAGTTGCAACATTAGTATGTAACTTCCCGGCGCCAACAGAAGATACACCTTCATTATTAACTCACAACGAAGTTGAAACTTTCTTTCACGAGTTTGGACATGTTCTTCACAATGTATTAACAACCACAGCACTCTCCTCACATTCCGGAACTTCAGTCTCAAGAGATTTTGTTGAAGCACCTTCACAAATTTTTGAAAACTGGACCTGGAATTACGATGCTTTAAAACTATTTGCAAAAAATTACCAAACAGGAGAAGTGCTTCCTGAAAGTTTGTTTGAAAAGATGGTTGCCGCAAAAAATGTTGGTTCGGGTTTATCAAATACGCAGCAAGTATTTTACGGTATGATAGATTTCACACTTCACGATAAATATGATCCAACTAGTGCAACTACTACTACTGAAATTGTCGCTGAGCTTCAGGATAAGATTACACTGTATCCTTATCTTGAAGGAACACATATGCAGGCAGCATTCGGTCATTTGATGGGTTACGCTGCAGGTTATTATGGATATCTTTGGTCACTGGTTTATGCACAGGATATGTTTTCAGTTTTTGAAGAGAATGGTGTGATGGATGTAGAGACCGGATTGAGATACCGCGATATTATTCTAACTAATGGCGGCTCACGCGATGAGCTTGAGATGGTAGTTGAATTTCTCGGCAGAGAACCGAATCAGGATGCATATTTTAGATCAATTGGATTGGAATCAATCAAGGGAGATGTAGAAACAAACTAAATTGCTTTGAATTCTTGCTAATAAAAAAGGCGAACTCGATTAGTTCGCCTTTTTATCTTTTATAAAGTTCAAATTTTATTGATCATCCTTTTGCATATCCATATGCTCTCCCTGGCCTTCCATTTCTTGCATTTCCATCCATGGATTTTTGTCTGTGTTCCAGGTTTCAGCGACAACCAACAGAGAACCATCATCCTGCATTTCCCAGATAGTCATATATTTTCCATTGTCTGTGTAAGGCATATCACCCATTTCCGGAATATTCATTGTGATCTCATAAGTACCAATGTCCACTACAAAATCTCCGGAAACCATAAGATCTGTGTTAGTCGATTTAAAGGCGGCGATCTCCATTCCCGAAGCCATCATTTCTTCAGATGATTTGATGCAAGCATCCAAACCTTTTATCATTGGTTGATAACTTGGCATTGAAATTACATCTTTTGAGTAGTAACTCCAGATTGTTTCCTCATCTCCGGAAATCATCATTTCAGCCATTTCATCATTCATTGACTGAATTTTTTTCTTAAGCTCTGCATTATCCTGTGAATAAACAAAGCAGGTTGCAACAAGTAGAACAAAAAGAATTGTGAAAAGTTTTTTCATTTATACCTCCATTAAAAAAAATTGAAATAGTTTGTTAGTTAACAATAGTAAAATGATAAATTGAAATAAGTAAATCAATACTTCAAATAAAAAAGTCATAAATAACATTGAAAAAACTATAATTCGGCACTATTTTGTTATTAAAAATCTAAATGAAAGGAAGATAATGAGCGAAAAAGAAAAACCCGAAGTTGGCTCAATTACCTGGTTTGATTTAACTGTGCCTGATGCAGAAAAAGTTAAAGATTTTTACAGCAAAGTTGTTGGTTGGAAATCTGCACCAGTTTCGATGGGCGATTACAACGACTACAATATGAATTCTCCTGAAAGTGGAAAAACTAATGCGGGGATCTGTCACAAGAAGGGTGGCAACGAACATCTGCCATCACAATGGATGATTTATATAACTGTAAAAAATGTTGAGGAAAGTGCTAAGATTTGCAAAGAAAACAGAGGTAAAGTTTTATCGCCGCCAAAAGAAATGACTGGCTATGGAAAGTTTTGTGTGATTGAAGATCCTGCCGGTGCTGTTTGTACTTTGTTTGAACCAGTGTAGGTAATTTGGTCTGTCATTCCCGCAAGTCCCGACTGTGTCGGGACGCGTCGGGAATCTGAACAACGCTCTCTCTGATTCCGGACAAGCCGGAAGGACAATTACAAAGTGCCGGGGTGGTGTTGCTAATTAATGATGATGCCCGCCCGGACCGTGGACGTGTCCGTGCTGAATTTCTTCCGGAGTAGCATCTCTTTTATCAACAAGTTCAACATCAAACTCCAGAGCTTTTCCTGCGAGCGGGTGATTAAAATCTACAGTTATTTCCTCTTCTTTAACTTCAGTAATTGTAAATGGCATCTGCTTTCCGTCGGGTGAATTGGCCAGATAACTCATTCCTACTTCCAGTTTTGCTTCGGACGGAAATTGTTCTTTTTTAATATTTTGAATTGCTTTTTCATCATATTCTCCGTAAGCATCTGCAGCATTCAACTTTACATTCTTCTTTCCACCGATTAACATTCCATTAAGTGTCTCTTCGAGCTTGGGTAAAATTTGATTTGACCCGCTTATAAATGATAATGGCTCTTTATTCAATGTTGAGTCAATTACAGTACCCTGGTCATCTTTTAATGTATATTTAAACGAAATCACTTTGTTTGCTTCTAAGGACATTCTTTCTCCATTTATTTGAAAATTGGGTGTCAAAATACAATTTATATGAAGGAATTTCCAGTTAATACATCTTTCAAATCAAATTTATATTTTTAAAAGTAGCTCCATTAAGATTATTTAATAATGAAATACTTTTTTGTTTCGCTGATAATATTTTCCTGTTCAGTTCAACTTTTTTCTCAATTCGGCTCACAAGATTCCGGCGGACCGCTTACTCCGGAATGGGCTGCATACGATGTTAAGTTTTATAATATCAATCTCAACATCAATCCCGACAAGCAAACTATATACGGCTGGGTTGGAGTTACTGCTGAAGCCGTTTCAAATATGAAAGAGTTTGTGCTAGACTTGGATGATCGATACAGGATCACAAAAATAATTTGGGATGCACAAACCGATTTCAAAGAACTTTCATTCAAACACGAGAACGGAAAAATAAAAATTAATCTGCCTGTAGAAGTAACAAAAGGGAAATCATTCACAGTTAAAATTTATTATGGTGGAAAACCAAGAGTTGCGGAAAACCCTCCGTGGGATGATGGATTCACCTGGTCGAAAACAGAAAGCGGAGAAGACTGGATTGGAGTTACCTGTCAGGGTGGTGGTGCCGATACTTGGTGGCCGTGTAAAGATCATCCTTCCGATGAACCGGATTCTGTTTTGCTCAACTGGACAGTCCCGGCAAATTTAATTGTTGCATCTAATGGAAAACTGAGATATGTAATCACAAATAAAGAAGGAACAAACACTTTCTGCTGGTTTGTTTCAACTCCTATTAATAATTATGGAATATCAATACACGTCGCACAGAACGATACAATTCAATACAAATACACAAGCGTTACGGGAGAAGAAATTCCCGTAACAATCTGGGTGCTTCCCGAAAGTATGGAAAAGGCGAGAGAACATTGTCCCGAGTTTTTAATTCATTTAAGATGGTATGAAGAGATGCTTGGTCCTTATCCATTCCGGGCGGATAAATATGGCGTTGCTGAAACTCCCTACCTTGGTATGGAGCATCAAACAATAATTGCAAATGGTTATGGCTACAGAGATGATCAGTTTGGATTTGACTGGCTGCATCATCACGAGCTTGGTCACGAATGGTGGGGGAATATGGTCACTGCAGAAGACTGGAGTGATTTCTGGATTCACGAAGCTGTCTGCGGTTATATGCAGACACTTTACATCGAAGACAGACTTCCCGACAGAAATCCTTATGCATTTATGATGAACTGGAAACTCTGGAAGAATGAACAGCCTATTGCACCCAGAAAAGAAATGACAAGTGATGAGGCCTATACAAATGATATGTATTCAAAAGGTGCGTATGTTCTGCACACACTTCGATACTATGTTGGAGATGAAACATTTCAAAAGATTTTAAGAAGATGGGCTTATCCCGATCCGGAAATGGAAAAACTGACTAATGGAAGTCAATGTAGATTTGCAACCACAGATGAGTTCCTTGAAATTGCTGAGAATGTTTCCGATCGCGAGCTGGATTGGTTCTGGGAAGTTTATTTCAGACAGGCATCACTTCCAATTTTGAAAGCGGAAATAATTAACGACACGCTGTATCTCGAATGGGAAATTGAAAATGATCTTCCTTTCTCCGTTCCCGTTGAAGTACAATTAGGAGATGAAATAGTTAAAGTTGAAATGC
>Ga0210085_1000864_pt1 | contig 12362 bp, 11 predicted proteins | sample China_Galinas_PW_5_FD_184866 | JGI IMG/M metagenome (GOLD analysis project Ga0210085, IMG submission 184866) | Wetland microbial communities from San Francisco Bay, California, USA, that impact long-term carbon sequestration - China_Galinas_PWC_D1... | ecosystem: Environmental > Aquatic > Marine... | reverse complement strand
CTGTTGCGAACAACCTCGCATACATCGAGATTGTCTTCCGCCAAGAGTACGGTTTCATACCCACCGGTGACAGCCTGAGGGGGGCTTTGTTCAACGGTGTGAAGCCCGTTTTCAATCCTGGAAAAATAGATATCAAACCGTGTCCCTCGTCCGGGAATGGTATCAACTATCACTTCCCCTCCATGCTGTTTGACGATACCGTAGACTGTGGAAAGACCCAAGCCGGTGCCTTTCCCTGGGTCTTTTGTGGTGAAAAAAGGATCGAAAATGCGACTCAAAAGGGTGGCATCAATACCCATGCCGTTATCGCTTACCGACATGACGACATAGGAACCGGGTGTGATTTTCCCCTCGTATTGAGAGATATCTTTTTCATTAACATCCCGATTGGCTGTTTCAATGATAATCTCCCCATCTGATGCTACAGCATCCCGAGCATTGACCACAAGATTGATCAATATTTGTTCCATCTGATTCTTGTCGGCTTCTATGGTTCCGAGTTTTTCTTCCAGGGAAAAGCTCAGGTGGATGTTCTCGCTAATAAGTCGACGGAGCATTGAGGAGAAATCTTTGATTAAAAGCGTCAGGTTCATCGGTTTTGCCGATAGGACCTGTTTACGGCTGAAAGCCAGGATCTGATGAATCAGTTCCGCCGCCTTTTGAGCCCCTTTTTCAATTGTCTTTATATGACGGTAGATGGGATGATCAGGATCAAGCTGCATAAGTGAAAGCTGGGTTCCGCCCATGATCGGGGTCAGGACATTGTTGAGATCGTGGGCTATGCCGCCTGCCAGGGTGCCTAGTGCCTCCAGCTTCTGGCTTTGCCGGTATTGGATTTCCAGCTCCTCTCGTTCCTTTTCAATTATCTTGCGTTTGGTGATATCACGATCGATTCCGCGGAATCCGCTGATACGGCCGTTTTCGTCGGTAATCGGTATGCCGCTGGATTCGATGTGTATAATCCGTCTTTCTTTGGTGAGGCTACAGCGCTCTATGTTTTGAAAGCCATGCCCGCTCTGAACGCATCGGTTGAAAAGCAACTGTCCTATAGCGACATCATCCGAACATATCAACAAATCGAAAAGAGATCGGCCTATTAGTTCATCGGGACGATAGCCGTAAATGGTTTCACAGAGTGGTGAGCAATACGTGAAATTCCCTGTGGAATCGGTTTCCCAGACCCAGTCGCTGGTTGTCTCTACCAAGGCCCTGAATCGTGCCTCTGATTTTACAAGAGCAGCTTCGGCTTCTTTGCGTGCAGTGATGTCCCAAAAGCTTTCTACAACCCGAAGGGATCCTTGTCGATCCTTGATGCAGGTTCCGTTTTTCAGAAGCGTACGAGGAACTCCCTGACTGTCGATAATTTGGACCTCACGGGCTTGATTTGAGACTGTTCCGTTTTCCAACAGGCAACTTTCACACCCTTTTCCCGGGGGAACTGCTTGGAGAGGGCAAGGTTGTCCAAGGATCTGGGCGGCTGAATAGCCGGTAATCTGTTCGGCAGCTCTATTCCAGGATGTGATACAGCCTTTGCCATCCACTGTGAAGATGGCTGCAGGCGTCGTCATCAAAATTGTTTGCAGTTCCTTGTGTTGTTCTTCGGCTTGCCGGGCCAGATTCCATTTGGCAGTCAAAGAAAGCGCCAACTGGGTCAATTCTTCAGGATCGAAGGGCTTGCGTAAAAAAAGCAATTTTTCGGGGGCACCGACTGCATGAACAATCTCCTCCCGGGAGCGGTCCGAGTAGGCGGTGACAATCACGATTTCGATATTGGGATCAATACGGCGTATACGGGCGGCCGTCTCCATGCCGTCAAAACCCGGAGGCATGCGGATATCGATAAAGGTTACGGCAAAAGGCTGATTTTTTTCCAGGGCTGTTGTTGCCATTTGCACTCCATCCGGACCTTGGCTGGCAAAACCGAGTTGGAATTGCAGGGTGGACGACTCCTCAGGCGCCAGGTTTTTACCAAGTAAGCGGGCCAGTTTACCGGCGGATGTGTTTTTTCCTTTCTTTATCGGTGCAAGAACCGAACGATAGGCGGCAAGGATATCAGGATCATCATCGATGATAAGGATACGATCATTGCCCGTTGTCACAATATTCGCTCCCCTTCGGTTGAGGCTATTGTATTATTTACACTCAGGCGAACCGTGAATTCTGCGCCTTTCCCGGGACCGTCACTGTGTGCTGTAAGAGAGCCGTTTCTGGCAATAAGATAGTTAGCACAGGAATGTAACCCGAAGCCGGAACCCTTTGTTTTGGTGGTGTAACCGAATGTGAAGAGTTTTTTAAGTTCTTCGGGACCGAATCCGATCCCGTTGTCTTTGACCGACAGGTCTATAAAATCCGGTGCCTCCTTTTCGCGATGAATAGATAAGACAAGGGTTCGTTCATTTCTTGTCGTGTTTTCCATGGCTTCATAACTGTTTTTAATGAGGTTAACAATGACTTGGATCAACTTGCTCCTCTCGATTCGTACGGAGGGAACATCCGAATAATTCTTAATGATGTGGACCGATCGTTTTTTCAATGCGTCCTCAAGGAGGGTCAAGGCGTCTTCAACCACTTGACGGATGTCGACATTTTCTATTACTCCGAAAAGATGTGTGTACTGCATTTGAAGAGTGATAATACTTTCGATATGGGTGAGTTTATCCCGTATCCGGTCGATCTCCTCGGCATTGGAGATGTATTCTTCTTCAATGGTTTCAGGGATCAATCCGATGATTTCCTGGAGCCGGTTTTTCTTTTTATCTGAAAGTTTGGAAAGTGATGGGAGTAATTCGGCGATTTCATTCAAGGCTGCCGGCAGACTGCGGAGAAGTGGCTTTTCTCCCATATGCTTAAACAGTGTGAACAAGCCAATTTTAGCAGGGGTTATGGCGTTGCCTATGTTATGCAGGATCCCAACAGCCATCTCTGCCATACCGGCCTCATGTGCCTGTTGTAGCAGATTCGCTTGAGTATCTTTCAACTCCTTTGTCCTTTCAGCCACTTTATGCTCCAGGGATTTGCTGTACTCATCCAACTGTTCACGAGAGATCTTTAACTGAACGGTCATGGCGTTGAAGGATTTGGAAAATTCCAGCAATTCCGCACAAACCAATCTATCGGAATGGATTTTATGATCAAGATCTCCCTGGGCAACCCGGCTGACACCGGTACTGACGACCTGCATGGATCGAACAAAGAGACGGGTAAAAATGGCCGCGATCACCACACCGATCGTAAATAGTATTCCGGCAATGGAGGCAAGAGAAAGCTTGAATTGACGGGTCCTGACAGCCCAATCCGTCTTGGCTGTCTGTATCTCGGATGACAGCTTGTTCAGGGAGAAACCGCAACGCAGTACACCGTAGAGTTTGGCCCCATTGTAAATGGGGGTCAAGGCTTCCATGATCGATTCTCGATCTGGACCTTCTTGGTTGACGGGTTTTTCCAGGAAATGAACTTGAGGATGATATTCTTTTGAAATCGTAGACGGAAATGTGCTGCCCATTAATGTTGCTGCCTGCATATCTCTTATACCGGTCAACTTGGTGCCCACCATTTTCTGGTTGCTGTGGGCAATGGTCTTGGAATGCGTGTCCATGATCAGGCAATATTTAATCTCCGTATCTTCTGTTACCACTTGACGCACCATATTATTTAAAAAGGTGAAGTCATAACCGGATACGGCATAACCGGCACTGAGAGCCATATTGCGTACGAGTACGCCGCTTCTGTTTTCAAGGGACTGGTGCATCTGGTGGATAGCCCTTTGGAGCTGAGCATCGCGAAATTTTGCCTCCTGGTGGAGAAACAGAAGGCTGGCGATCGGGAACAACAGGCAAAGCAAAACCAGGTTCATCAGCACCAGGTAGAAACGGATGGATGGGCGCCATATGAATTTTTCTTTATAATCTGATTGTATGGGAATATTCACCTGTATGCAAGTCCCAACGACAATTCCATTTTTATTATCAAACGATACCTTTTTCGACTGCGCTGCGTACTATATTTGTACTGTTTAATCATTGCTCATCTGTCTTGGCGTTACCATTTTGATTTTGAAACGGTGGAAGGTCTTCTTTCCTCCCGGGAGTTACTCGTCAGCTTTCTCAATCTGCAGAAAAAATGTCACAGTTCAGTTCCGAATTACCTTTCGATAATATCGCTGAACATATCAACCGCTGTTTGGCTGAGCTTCAGGCCTATCTTGTTTGCGGTCTTTATGTTCAATACGAGATGCGTACCAAGAGGAGGCATCACACCTATACTGCTGGGGAGTTGATGATGCAGCAGTATGCTTTTGGCAATGGAGGCAGCCTGGCGTCCGATGTTGGCAATATCCGGGTCCACCGCAAGAAGAACTCCCGTTTCGGCAATGTTTCTTGACTGACCGACGCAGATTAGACGGTCAACCGTACAACGCTTCTCCAGCCAGTCCACATTACTCAAAGTATAGACAACAGGATCGGCCAGCAGCCAAAAACCATCTATCTTGTCCGAGAGTCGTTTAAAGGCCTGACGAAATTCAGAAGGATGGTTTATGGGTTCGTCGATTATGGTAAGCCCAAGTTTTGCTGCTGCTTTTTTTGCCTGGCGAATGGTTTCGGAGGAGTAGGATTTGCTGTATATGACACCGATTTTTTTAATATGAGGAGAAGCTATGGTCATGCTTGCCAGTTGGGTTCCCGGTGCCGCCTCTGATGCGATACCGGCGATATTGTCTTGCCCTTCCAACAACCTGTATTTTGGCCAATTAAGAACCATGGCAAAAATCACGGGAATTTCGGTATGCTCGGCAGTCCATACCTTGGCAGTATAGGCGGCTTTGGCACCCAAAGCAAAAATCAGAGAAGGACGGAGGGCGAGGATCTTGTCCATTTGCTGAGGAGCATTTTCAATATTTCCATGGAGGTTAAAGATCTTAACGGGCATCTGGATCTCATCAGCAAAGCTCGCTATCGGTCTGGTGTATGCTGCCTCAGAATCACTCAAAAGAATGGCGATGAGGCCTGGAGACATATCCGCCCCAAGAATGCGTGCCGGCAGTACCAAGGCATACAACCCCAGTAAAAAGGCTGCTGTGTTAATTAGTAACGTCCTGCCATTCATTGTATTGTAACATCTCCATGATGTTTGGATGACGCTTGTCGGTCTGTGGCATAAATATTTTTTTAATTTGTTGAATGTCGTTGGTTGAGGCAACACCTTCAGTGAAACAGAGCACCGGCATTGGTATGGGTTTCGATTCCAACAAAGGATGAATCGATTGAAGAATATTCGGATTTATTTTGGCCATTTGTTCCATGTTTTCTTTCGCTACCAGGGCCATATTGACCTGTCCCAAAGCCAATGCAAAAAGTGCATCCATATCCTTCGGTACAATAATTGTGGTGACCTGATTGGTTGTTGCACCATGGAGTGCCAGCATTTCTTTGAGTACAGCATCCCCGTCCGGACCCATGGATGTCATAGCCACAGTAAAATGGTGCGTATTGGCTAAATCCAATGTTGTACCCTTTGCTGCCAATAATACCTTCCGATACGTTGTTTTTCCATCGCGTACCGGGATGAGGAGCGGGTGCAGCCTGAGGTTTTGGCCATATTTTTTCAGGTACCAATTTGGTACGAAAAGGAAAGCAGGCGGTTGTTCCTTCAGTTGTTTTTCAAAATCAACCAGGTGGGCAAACGGTTGGAAAGTTATGGAAAATTGGGATCTTGCGAGAAAATTGTCCATGTCGCGTTTCAAACGCGACAAATTGCTTTGGGGAGAATCCGGATTGAAATAAAAAAGTTTGGTCGCCTGGGAGTCGCCGGCAATTGCCGTTAATGCAAAGCTGAAGGCAATGAGAAGTTGGAAAATAAAACTAAAATGTCGACATTTCTGCATCCAAAAATTTCCGTTTTCGAACCGGTTCTCCGTTGGCATCGCCGGATTCGACGATGTCGATTATCTCATACAAATATATACTTTATCATCGGTTTCTTTTCAATGATGTTCTAGACTTGTTATTTTTGAAACATTGTTGACAATAACAGGTAGAAAATCTCTGCTGCGGTAAGAACCTCTTCCTCCTTGACGGATTCATCCGGGACATGAGCTTTAGCCAGGCTTCCCGGACCCAGGAGAAGGGTCTTAACACCATGCGCCCAGAGGAGATTGGCATCGGAATGACTTGGAAAAGCGGCTGGTTGCCAGGGTAGAGCCTGTTGGGCGTAAATTTTTTGCAGAGACTCGATTACCGGACCTTTAACCGGCAGATCATAGCCGTCTTGAATGGTATGGAAGCGTACCTCGGCGGGGACAAAGGCTTTATCGACAGGTTTCCCAGCAATAACTTCTTCGATTTCGGCGCAGACAGCACCGGTCGGCGTGTGGGGAGGAAGATGGAGATCCAGCCAGGCCTGACACCATTCCGGGACGGCAAAACCCGATTGTGACGTGCACAGATCTCTGATATTGTAGACAGCCTCCGGACGTTTCGTATCAAAGTGATGGGTTAATGCCAACAGGCTCTTCAACATGCCCCCCACCGGGTTGCTTTGTTTTTTGGCAAGAGAGGCATGGCGACGCCTCCCCTGGGTCGTCAGCTGCATCTCTATATAGCCATAATCAGCAAGACAAGGTACTAACCGGGTAGGTTCGGCAATGATGGACCAGGGGAAATGGTAGTCTTCCAACAACCTGGCGGTTCCGTCACCGTTTTCTTCCTCACCGACTACCATGATTAAAGCCACCGGATTGTTGCCGAGGCCTGCTTCCCAAAAGGACAGGAATGCCTCGATGAGTGCTGCACATCCGCCTTTCATGTCGGCTGCCCCAAGTCCGGAGATGATGCCATCTGTGGAAGAAAATCCGATTTCTTCCAGATCAAAGGCGGCAACTGTATCCACATGGCCGATCAAGGCTAATTCGATATCGCAATCCGGTTGAGCAACGACAAGATTGTATCGGCCGTCCTCCAGCATCTGGCGCTGAACCGGCAGATGATGTTTCTTCAAATATTGAAAGAGGTAAGCCAGCAGCTCTTCTTCTTTTCCTGAAGGGCTGTAGATGTCAATCATGCGTTCAAGAAGACGGAGCAGCCTCTGGCGTTGGATCGGGCTGCCAAGGGCTTGTGAGGGATCCGGCATTGTCTATTTTTTAATCCGGCCGTTTCCTTTTTTTTCCATGGAAATCTGGCGGCGATCGGAGAGGTTCATGGTGAGGTAGATATGTTCCTGCGGATTACCAAAACCCATTTTTCGGAAAAATTTAAGTGCCGGCAGGTTGTCCGCTTCTGTATCAACGATAAGCATGCGAACCCCTTCGTCGAGCATTATCTCAAGGAAGTGGTTGGCCAGTCGGTCGGCAATTCCTCGTCGGGTGAAGGCCGGATCCACTCCCATCCAGATCAGATGGCCATATTTCCAGGCGGATTTGGTCTTGGTTATCACCGTTCCGAGTACGAATCCAACTAATTGGTGCCCAATTTCGGCCACGAAACAGAATTCGGAATCGCTGTGGTAGAGGCCGACCACCTCATATTTATCCCATGTACGATAAAGGTTGGGGGCTGTCGCAGCGGTAAACAGCTTTTCACCCAGGTGGAATACGGGAGCCAGGTCGTCCACCTCCATGGGACGGATTTTGATTCCCGGCTTTCTTTTTACTTCCGGTTTGGTCATGGTTGCTGCATGTCTCCACAAGAAGTATAATACTGGTAAGCCTTATTGTTGATAAGAAAAAAATAATAGTGGTAAGTATAGAGTATGCTGGAGTGGGAGTTTTTTCAACCTCCGATAGAGTTTGTCTGGGGAAAAGAGATATTGGAGTTTAAAGACGTTCCTTATTCATAGCCGGTGTCAGCCGAAAGGTCGTGTTTTTTTGCGGCTGCCACGGCAAGTTTGTCGCAGCGTTCATTGTTGGGGTTTCCTGCATGCCCTTTGACCCATTTGAAAACGATATTGAGCCCGTCGGTGAGCTTCAGAAGTTCATCCCACAGGTCACTGTTTAAAGCAGGTTTTTTATCCGATTTGATCCAGCCGTTTTTGCGCCAGCCTTTTGCCCACCCTCTGTTGATCCCGTTGACTACATAGCTTGAGTCAGAGTAAAGCGTGATAGGCAGGGTTTTTTGTTTAAGCTCCCTCAAAGCGACTATACATCCCATTAACTCCATCCGGTTGTTGGTTGTCAACCGATAGCCGCCACTGAGTTCTTTTCGCCTGCTACCTGCGATCATAACGATGCCGTAACCACCGGGGCCGGGGTTGCCCAGTGCGCCTCCATCGGTATAGATCTCTATTCCCGAGTCGCGGCCGGTCTCCTTCTCAAGGGAGAGAACTGATTTTTGCCTGGGAGCCGCGGAAGATGGTGCCTGCAGCCATTTTTCGGCTTCTTTCTTAGTGGCGAATCCTTTGTATGAAGCACGGGGAAAACCCTTGATTTGGGACTCCGCTTCAAGCCAGTTGGTATAGATGCCGGGCTTTCGTCCTATGGATACAGCATAATATTTTTTTGGGGACATTTTTCTTAACCTGGATGGTCAAAAATCCAAGATCGCCGTACTCGAGGGAGACGGCAAAAAAAAGCGGATCCATAAAAATGGACCCGCTTTTTTATTTACTCTACAACCTGCAGAAAATTAACACCCGCGAATTCCTCATGAGCCTGATTTTTTCCCTTCTTTCTTGGCAGGAGCAGCTTCAACTCCCATGTTGATGGCATCCCGGGAAACCTTGATGCGAACATCCTTGTCTATCTCGATGGTGATGATGGAATCTGTGAGGCCGGTAATTTGTCCATGGATGCCACCTTTGGTAACTACCTTATTGCCTACCTTTAGATTGCTCAGATATTCCTGGTGTTTTTTTGCCTGTTTTTGCTGGGGCCTGATAAGCAGAAAATAGAAAACAATAAAAATAAGGATCAGCGGAGCAAAAGAGGCCAGCTGTCCAAACCCTCCAGCACTTGTTGCACCTGCCGCTTGATCGGCTGCATAAGCAATTCCCGTCATGATAACTCCTCCCTGAAAATGGGGCCAACGTAAAGAATAGAATTTTTCACAGTAACCATAAGTATATCGGCTCTATTGCCGATCATCATTTCTTCCAGCACCCCTCAAGGGGGTATACGTTCCTTCGCGGAATCATTTTTTGTGGAAAAACAAGAAAATGATTTCAAAGACACGAACCCAGCTGAGCTGGATAAGAACCTTTAGACAATCTGTTTCCTATAAAAAAAACAAGAACACAGATTGGAAGGAACTAAATGGTGCGTACCATAATCATTCATCCTCGAGCCTGCCATAAAAATCTTTCCGGAATGCCGAAAAGCAGTCCTTCTCGATAGCTTCTCTTATGTCGGCCATCAGGTTCAGGTAATAATGCAGGTTGTGAATGGTGTTCAGGTGATAACTGAGGATCTCTCTGGCTTGATAGAGATGACGCAGGTAGGCCCGGGAATAATGTCTGCATGTTGGGCAGCTGCAGTTTTCGTCCACTGGTTTTGCGTCGTCCTTGTACTTGGCGTTTTTGATGGCGATTTTCCCGGTTGAAGTGAAAAGTTGGCCGTTTCTGGCGTTTCTGGTAGGCATTACACAGTCAAACATGTCGATTCCGCGCCATATTCCTTCCACAAGATCGGACGGCGTGCCCACACCCATCATATAAACCGGGTAGTCTGCAGGCAGGTGAGGCACGGTAGCTTCCGTCATCTCCTGCATCAAGGTCTTGGATTCCCCTACGGAAAGTCCACCGATGGCATAGCCGTCAAAACCAATATCGACAAGAGCCTGAGCCGACCCCTGCCTGAGGTCCGGGTACATTCCACCCTGAACGATCCCGAAGAGCAGCCTGTCGGATTCGCTTTGCGCCTGTCGGCATCGTTTTGCCCATCGGGTGGTAAGCTCTGTTGCGGCGATGGTTTCCGTCCGGTCCGCCGGATAGGGAATGCAGGTGTCGAGGCACATCATGATGTCGGAGCCCAGGGCTTCCTGGACCATCACTGCGTCTTCAGGACTGAGAAAGAGCTTTGAGCCGTCGAGGTGGGAGCGGAAAGCGGCGCCTTCTTCAGTGATTGTCGCAAGCTCCTTAAGGCTGAAGATCTGAAAACCTCCGCTGTCGGTGAGAATGGAACGATCCCAGTGCATGAAACCGTGCAGGCCTCCGAAACGCTTTATCAGTTCATGTCCCGGCCGTATGAAAAGATGGTAGGTGTTGCCGAGAATGATCTCGGCATTCATGGTGACAAGGTTTTCCGGAGTGACCGCCTTGACCGTGGCCTGGGTTCCGACCGGCATGAAGATGGGTGTCTGGAAGCTGCCGTGGCGGGTGCGGACTTCACCTCTTCTGGCACGGGATTCGGAAGAACTGCAATGAAGGGTAAACGGAGACTGTCTCATGGGTAAAAACCTCTATCAACTATCGAACGGTTGGTAATCGAGCCTTTCCTATACCAGAAGACGGCTGGTTCTACTACGGTTTTCCCGAAAAAATCCTAGATGGTTGTGGTCAAAATCCAAAATGGCGGCCGGCTGCAACAATGGCTACGCCCAGGAGCATCGAGACGAAGACATTGCCTGTCTTCAGGCTGCAGACAGCACAGGAGACGGTTGCAATCCAGCCCCAGAAACCTGAGGCCAAGGCAGCGGGGACTATCAATGACAGCAGGATAGTGCCTGGCAAGGCGTCCATGAAACTTCTGAAACGTCCGGTCTTGGGCAGGCGTTCGGCAAGAAGCAGACCGCCGAGGCGCAGACTGTAGGTGACGAGTGCAGCCAAAAAGATGACCAAGAAAATCCGTGTGGCGTCAGTCATTTGCAGCCTCGTTTTCCTTTCTGTTTTTTTGCGGCAGACAAGCCGTAACCAGAGCTCCGCCGATGCCACCTGTGAGGATATACCACCTGCCCGGAATCAGGCGTTCGGTTACAATTGCCAAAAGAGCCGTCACCAGCCAAGGGAGAAGGTCCTGTTTGCCTCGCCAGAAGCTGAAGACCAGGGCGGTAAAGACGGCGACAAAGGCAAAATCGAGGCCGAACTGTTCCGGATTGCCGATGGCGGTGCCCAGTTGATGGCCGATGAGGGTTCCTGCACACCAGGCCATCTGGACGCAGAGGCCACCCCCCAGGAGAAACCAGGTCGTTATCTTTTCCCGGTGAAAACGGGCCATGGTTATGGCCCAGTTTTCATCGGCCACCAGATGCATGAACAAGGCCTTATGTCTAAGCGAGCGGCCGGCAAAGAGCGGGTTGAGGGAGGCGCCGATGAGCAGATAGCGCATGTTGATGACCATCACCGCAAGCGTAATCTGCAGGATCGGCAGCGGTGGAATCCACATATCGATCATCACAAATTGAGCAGAACCGGCAAAAACGCTCAGATTCATCCCGAGCAGTTGGAGGAAGGTCAGGCCTTTTTTGGCGGCCAGCAGGCCAAGGACGCTGCCGTAAGAGCCGACGCTTGCCGCAACCACCAGGTTAGCGATGAATCCGGCCCGGAGTTGGTCTATATGATTGATTTGGTAGGAGTCCATCTGAAAATGGTAACATGGTCCAGATGGAAAATCTTGGACAAAGTTGCTTTACTAACCCGGATTTCTCATCAGTTCAGGCGGCGTCAGGTTCGAAGTTTTTGGTAATGATCAATAGTAAGCTATGTTCATTACCAAAAGACTGAAGAAGATGGCGCTGCCTGGACTGACCTTTGGTAGACACTGTGTAAATTTAACAACTCAATTGTTTCTTTAAAATGTCTAATCCATTTCTAATGGGTGGAAAAATTGACACAGTGTTCATGAGAAATCCGGGTTAAATCAGATTGCCCCTATTGTTCGGCTACCAATCCAAGGTGTGAGCTGTTCTTTTCCTGGGTAATCAGATTTATAAAGGATATTGGATTGTTGGGTGTAATGAAGCGTTATGTCCAATTGCAAAAGGAGATATGTATGAGAAATGCGGGTTAGCAGACGGCCTTTTGATATTGGCGGGGGGTGATACCGAAAGCGGCTTTGAAACGTCTGGAAAGATGGCTTTGATCAAAAAAACCTGATTGCACGGCTGCATCGGCGATCTTCACACCGTCCATCAAGGCTGCCTTCGCCAGCTGCAACCGACGATTGAGAAGAAAGGCATGGGGAGAGATACCTTGCGAGGCGGTAAAGGTGCGCAAGAAATGGTAGCGGGAGAGTCCGGCGATTTCGGCCATATCGTCGAGGGGGATGTCTTTGTCTGCCATATCTAGTATATAGGAACGTACTTTTTTGATTGCCCCCGGGACATGAGTGTGGCCGACGCTTCGTCCTTTGGAGGTACCATGTCGTAAGAGGAGGTCGCTCAAGAGGGAAAAAAAGGAGAAATGGATTTCAAGCTCCTCCGTAAGGGGATCTTCCAACA